>Ga0116171_10002380_pt1 | contig 17861 bp, 17 predicted proteins | sample AD_JPNHW2_MetaG_FD_89798 | JGI IMG/M metagenome (GOLD analysis project Ga0116171, IMG submission 89798) | Active sludge microbial communities of municipal wastewater-treating anaerobic digesters from Japan - AD_JPNHW2_MetaG | ecosystem: Engineered > Bioreactor > Anaerobic > Digestate | place... | reverse complement strand
TTTGGAAGATCTGGATCTGGGAAGTAGCGATAATCATTTGCGTTTTCTTTTTTTCTTTGAGAGAAAGTGGACTGTTTACTTTCGTCCCATCCTCGAGTTTCCTGAACTATCTCATCCCCCTTTCCTTCATCTAGTAGTTCAGTCATTCTTTTTATTTCATATTCTGCAGCTCTCTCTACCGCCTTGAAAGAATTAATATTTTTAACTTCAACTTTTGTTCCTAGTTTATTTGGGTCATCTGATATAGAAATATTAAGCTCCACTCTCATTTGCCCCTTTTCCATATTGGCTTCTGAAACTCCAAGATATTTCAAAAGGAGCTGAAGCTCTCTTCCGAAGTCTCCCGCCTCTTTAGATGAATGAATCACTGGCTCTGTCACAAGCTCCATAAGAGGAACTCCAGCACGATTAAAATCCATTAGAGAATAATCACCTCTATCATGTTTGGATGTTGCGGTATCCTCTTCTAAGTGGACTCGTGTAATATCAACTCCATTTAATTGACCCAAAGATACAATTGGATATTTATATTGAGAAATTTGATAGGCTTTTGGAATATCTGGGTAGAAATAATTCTTACGATCAAACTCAGTAAAATCTGCTATTTTTGCCCCCAGGGCTAGTCCAACCTTAATAACACTTTTAACAGCTTCTCCGTTAATAACAGGAAGAGTCCCCGGGTGAGCCATACACACGGGACAGATATTCATATTTGGTGTTTTTTCATCTGGGTTATTTGCACATCCACAAAACATCTTAGACTTTGTCTTTAGTTCTGCGTGTATCTCGAGACCTATTGTGGTGTAATACTCTTTAGACATAAGAAGAGTATAGCAAAATTTGTAATTTTTTGAAAATTTATCATGTCAAAAATTGGACTATGAAAAGTCTTTCGATTCCCATACGCTCCGACCGCAGAGTCGAATGGGACCGTGAGTACACTTATCGAACCTTACAGGTTCAGTACACCTTTTCCGTTCGCGAGTACACTCACACGGAAAAGGTTTTCGATTCCCATACGTAAGCAAATAAATTTGCTTACTCTCGGGCACAAATAAAAAAAGAACAACTTTCGTTGTCTTTTTTTATTTGTGCCCGAGATGGGAATCGAACCCATATCCCTTGCGAGACACGATTTTAAGTCGTGCGCGTATACCAGTTCCGCCACTCGGGCAAACAAAACATAAATTACTTACAGACAATATAATTACATATTTTTTGTTATTTTACAACACTGTTACAAACTTTGCATCTGCAGAGTTTGTAACAGGTGACACCACACTTATCTTGATACAACTTAGATACCATTCAATAAACCAAACAAATTAAACATTTAAAAACCCACCAAATGGTGGGCTTTTAAATGTTTAATTGTCTTTATCACTATCCTCTTCTGTTGTTTTTAAGAGATTATTGGTCACATTTGATTGTAACTTATCTAGCTGTTTGTCTGTAAAATTTTCAAACGTATCTCCTGCTTTGCTTTTAAACTTATCTGCAATTCCAGAATAAAAATCCTTAATTGTATTTTCTATGTAAGTAATATTTTTCTGAAATTGTTCAGATTTAATTTTTGATTTGATGTCTACTTTAAATAAAATAAGAGCTATTATTATCAGAATGATTAATCCACCCATGTTTACTTGCAATCTTGGTTTTTTCTTTTCCTCGTCCATTTTATTAGAAGCAGGTCTTGGTTGCTATTTTAGATAGCAAACCTTTCTCTGTTAAATTAATTTAATAATATTTTAACAATTAATAACAAAACAAGCTTTCATTTTTCTTTTTATATTATAACATTCATTTACCAAGAACAAAAGACTCTATTTTTTAACCATGGTTGAGGTTATTTTTGGTAAATAAAGAGCAGGATTTAGATATGCAGAAGTGGCTGCTATCGGTTGCGTAAATATTTTTCCATTACAGCTTTTACTGGGCACAGTATCTACCTTTACTCCAGTTGATGCATAAACAGCGACGTGCAAATGGGGTCCCGTAGAAGATCCTGTGTTTCCAGAAAGAGCCACCTCGTCCCCTGCTTTTACTTTTTGACCCTTTTTAGTTTCTATTGCAGATAAGTGTCCATACGTACTGGATAATCCATTGTCATACTTTATAAAGACCCATTTACCAAACGATGCCCCCTTACAGTCTATATCAGTATCTCCTGTCCCCATAACCACTCCAGAGCCCATAGACTTAACAGGAGTTCCTATAGCTGCTCTAAAATCCATCCCGTAGTGGAATCTTCCCCATCTCGCACCATAAGGAGAAGTAACCAAAATACTACTTAGTGGCCATGATAATACACTTGAACCTTCTTTAGGTAAAATTTTAGGATTTAAAATAAATTTAAGCTTAGCTTCATACTCTTCCAGCGACTTCTCAAAAGTATCTCTCTTCTTTATTTTTTCAGCTAGAAGTTTTTGATACTCAGCTTCTTTATTTTTTGTCACAGAAAGGAGACTATCTTTTTCTTTTTGTGTGATAGCAACTACTTTCTCTTTCTGTACTAAATTTTGTTTAAGAGTATTAAGGTTTTGATTCTCTTCCTCTTTTTGTTGTTTAGAGGATACAAGGTCTTGTCTCTGTGCAGAAATTTGAACAATGTTTTCCCTAATTTTCTCATTTAAGGAAAGAACATTATTATACTCTCTGCTAAAATCAGAAAAATTGTCTACAGAAAGAAGTCTTTCTATTATCAAAGTGTTATCTCTCTCGTTGAGATCTCGTATCATTTTACTTAAAGATTTTTTTGAGACATCTAGAACACTTTCTTTTTCCCCTATTGTGCTAGAGAGATTTTTAATAACAAGCCCTGTGGCTGTAATTTTCTTTTGTATCAATTCCCTTTCTTTAATCAGTTTGTTTCTTGTTAGTGTCAGTTCTTTAATGGCGTTAGCAAGAGTATTTTTTTGTTGACTTGTTTGTGCTATTTGGGAGGATAAGGCTTTTATCTCTTTATCTATAGCGTCTATTTTATCATTAGTATCTTGCATTTGTTGGCGAACCTCAGTAGCCGTCAACGCTAGCACCTGATATGGGAAGGTGCTAATACAAAAAGCTATTAAAACAATATAAGGTATCAATCTTTTCATTAATACTTTATATTATACTATACTTTTAAGATTTTAATGGCTGAATTTAAACGATTTATGGTCTCTTCTTTCCCTAGAATTTCTGCCAAAGTAAAAGGATCTGGAGATTTATCTACACCAGAAAGAGCATATCGCATAGGCCAGAGTATGTCACCCCTACCAACTTCTTCTGCATAAGGCCAAATTTTCTCCTTTACTGTCTCTTTGTTGAAATTTGAATCTGAAATGTCTGATAACAGAGAAATAGCTTTCTCTAAATAAGAAACTAGAATTTCATACTTATCTTGTTCGGGAATTTTGGAAGACTTAAAGAATAATGAATCTTTTTCATACTCTGGTTTACTAAAGAAATAATTAAGGTCTCCATTATTTGCTAATTCTATAATGTCTTTTCCGTTTTTAATTCTCTCCATAATAGTAGGAACTATATTGTGAAGAATAATACTTGAATACCCTGGTAGTTTTTTAATCGACTCAGGTAAAAATGATTCTATGTATTCTTCTTGTTGCTCATACTGGAGTAATTTTAAATGTTCGTGATTTATCCAGTCTAGCTTTTCTTCATTAAATTGACCACCACTTATGTGAATCTTTTTTATGTCAAACTCTTCTATGAGTTCATCTCTAGTTAATATCTCTTTATCGTCTCCAGGATTCCATCCAATAAAAGCCAAGAAGTTCATCATAGCCTCTGGTAGATATCCTTCTTTTTGGTATTCCATAAAGTCTTTAGCTCCGTCTCTTTTACCTAGTTTCTTTTTTCCGTCGGGTCCCATTATTGGGGGTAATGTAGCAAACTCTGGTCTTTCTATTTCTAGTCCTTCATACAGTGCAAGGAATTTAGGAGTAGAAGAAATAAATTCGTCTGCTCTCATGATGTGAGTTACTCCCATTTCTAAGTCGTCTATTATATGTGCGAAATTATATGTTGGGTATCCATCACTTTTAATTAAAATAAAATCATCAAGAGCCTCAGGTCCTGCCTTTAGATGCCCTCTAACTAAGTCATTCCACTCGTAACTTTTAATATCTGTAATCTTGAAACGAAGAGGTTTTGTTCCGTCCCAAACGGGAGGATTTTCAGGTCGATGGTCTCTGTACAAGAAGGGTCTTTTTTCTTCGTCAGCTTTTTTCCTAAAAGATTCAACCTCTTCTTCCGTATAAGGATCAGCATAGGCCAATCCTTTTTCTACTAGAATTTTTGCGTACTTTTGGTATGAATCCAATCTTTCTGATTGTTTGTATGGAGCACTTGGTCCACCTATATCTGGTCCTTCATCCCAGTCTATTCCAACCCACTGTAATGACTTTATTATATGTAAAATAGAACCTTCCACCTCTCTCACTTTATCAGTATCTTCTATTCGAAGAATAAAAGAGCCTCCATTTTTCTTGGCCCAAAGCCAAGCATACAATGCTGTACGAATACCCCCAACGTGCAAAAACCCCGTAGGAGAAGGGGCAAAACGAGTAACTATTTTTTTATTTGAAGTTATTTTATCCATAGAGATTATTTATTGTTCGTGAGTAAGAGCTATGTCTATAGCGGATTGAGCTATTTTTTCTGCGGCTAGTGGTGAGGCAAAGGCTAAAGCATTCTCTCTCATTTGATTTATTTTTTGTTCCGAAGTTAAAATTTTGTCTATTTCAGCCATTAAAAGAGTATCTGATAAATTACTTTCTTCTATTACAGTACAAGCTCCAGACCTCGCATAGTTGTATGCGTTTTTTCTTTGATGGTTTCCATTTGAATTAGTAATGGGGATAATAATAGAAGGGATTCCCCATGATGCTATTTCAAATATCATAGAGCCGGCTCGAGAAATTACCAAGTTCGCACATCCAGCAGCCATACGAATGGCTAGATTATTTAAATTAGCTGTAGGCACATATCTTTTTGAATTTGGATTATTTTCTAAAAGTAATTTAGAACGACTTAAAACTCCTTCTATTTTTTCTGATCCAGTTTGATGTATTACTTGGTATTTAGAAACAAGTTCTGGAATCATATCTACTATGATGTTGTTAATTATTTCTGCTCCTTGTGATCCTCCAACCACAAAAATAACAGGAACATTCGGATCTAATTTGAAAAAATCATAAGCTCCGTTTATATCTCCATGCAAAATTTCCTTTCTGATTGGTTGACCGGTTAGAGCTGTTTTATCTTTAGGCAAATGCTCGGCTGCCTCAGGCCAAGATACTGCAACCTTCTGTGCAAACTTGGAGGCCCAGACATTCAATCTCCCCGGGAAAGAGTCTGATTCATGAACAATAACTGGAATCTTTAATAATTTAGCTGCAAAGACGGCTGGAAAGGCGGCATATCCACCCTTTGAAATCACTACGTCCGGGTAAATAAAAAACATACTTATCAATCCAAAGAAGGCTCCAGTTGCTGTCTTGAATATATCGAAAAAGTTTTTAATAGAAAAATAAGTTCTCATCTTGCCGGTTGGTATTTGGATGAAAGTTATTTTATTCTCGAAAAGCATCCTTTTGTTGTAGGGAGTATCAGACATGTAATAAAGTTCGAGATCAATCACCTTTTCTTTACCGGCCACTTCTATTAATTTTTCTGCAATAGCAATAAGAGGATAAAAATGCCCTCCTGTTCCCCCTCCTGTAAGTAAAATCTTCATCCCGTTAGAAGCAGGTCTCGGTCGTTATTGTTTGTAACTAACCTATATCTGCTGATTAATTTAATAATTGTTAATAAAGTTTATATCTGAATTCCGTAACCGAGGCTTCTAACGGGATTCATCCCTTCTGTGTTTTAAAAGCAAGCTCTGGTCGTTTTTATTTAATTTATCCGTTAGTAATATCACTGGCACATCTCTAACGGGATCATATGTATGTGATTATAACTTATTTACTTTCCTTTTTCCAGTAGAAACAAAAAACAGCTGTCGTACATTTGTACAACAGCTGCTATTATATTAGTAGCTCTAACGACAGTGGTTAGTTTTTCTCAGTTTTGCGAGACGAAATAATCTCGCTTCTGCTTAATGATTAAGCAGAATTCTTGTCAGCGATCAAGATTTCCTCATGTAGCGTTAATAGCTCTTCATGACAGATAGGCATATCTCTTCCTGACCCTTCAAAAGCCCTTTTGGGCAACCAAGAATGGTTTTTGGGTGTCTCTGTAATACACCCTCAGCTACCGAACCGTTTTTAAGGAGCTAATGCAATAGTATAACTTTCTAATTTTTTGTCAATAGAATGGTTTTGTTAAAACAATTAAATGGATTAGCTGGTTATTTTTATTAAATTGGAATATCGATTAAAATCGATATTCCAATTGCCTCAATGACTCTTTGAGAGAATCCTTAATTTCAAGACGGATAGACTTGCCTTTTGTATGACCACTTTCCTTAACCAACCACACGCTAAGCTTTTCCTCGTGGTTAGTAGAAAAAGATGGAGCAATACCAACAAAAGAATATCTTCCAAATTTGTCCCCAAATTTATATCCATAATATCCACAAATTTTTTTATCGATACAAACCAGGGTGGTTCCTGAGTCTGCCAATATTCCATACCCTCCTTCTACTTCTTTAAAACTAGATTGTGGTAATGTTGAAGTGTACACTAAATACTCAAATAAATTAGTGGCTGGATTTAAGTCAAAAAGATCATCCACCATTTTAATTAAACTGTTTTCATCTTTAAGTATTGCTCCTGCTCGACTCTCTGAACAAAAGCAATCCTTAAAATAGCTTGAAAACATTTTAATGATTTCAAGAGTCATATTTAGAGAAATAGGAGTATTGTCTTTGGCTTCTTCAGAATCATTAAAATCAAAATGATTATAGTATTCGGGTGAATACTGAAGAAAGTTACGAGGAATAGCGAACCTACCTTCAAGAGAATCAAGTCCACAATGAGAATTAAAGCTAAGAAATAAATTTTTCATAAAATAGTCAAATTTAATCTTGTGATTATAAACTATTAATTCAGCGGTCTTTTCTAATCGTGGCTTACTTACCAATACTCTAATAAAGAGATTCAGTATTTCAAGGGTCTTTTCAATTGATATTCTTTCCATCTTGTTAACGTTTTTAATTATTAAAGAACTAATCCCAGTCCTTACACAAACACCGTGTCTTGTAATCTGGCTTTTGAATATAAATTTTTATATTCAAAAGTCAAAATATAAAATGACCCCTTTTGTTTGGGGGCCTTTCGTCAAATATAGTGTATTTACTTATATTTAAAACGCAAAATTATCCCCAAAAGTATTTGAGAAGTAATAATAAGATGAATTTTGCTGTTTTGATATAAATCTAACCATGTGTGATATTATATTTAATTAAATTAAAAAGTCAAGGGGTTTTATTGATTTATCTTTTAAAAAACTAAAATTCCTTTATTTATTTTCTTTTTCCAGTATAAACAAAAAATCCGCACATTTAAGTACGGGGATGTTTTTGTATTTTTTCTATTAAATTTATTTCAATACCTATTACCAGAATATTAGTAGTAGCCAAAAAGAGAACATCATATATATCTGAATTATTGATTGATAGAGAAAATATATGAACGGTTATAGTCTGTAAATTAAGAAGGGTTCTCCCCAAGGATATAAATAAACTGGACGAGAGGAGGAAAATACCTCCCAAGAAAGCAAGTACCGAATATGTAGTTTTTCTATCCATAAATAAATTTAATTAATATATATTGTTAGTTGTTCTAAAAATCTATAAAGATGCTTAGAGCAACTAACAAAAATATATCTTTTTAAAGAACTGACCTTCTTTGCATATTATATCAGGTTGTATTGTTTTGTCAATGTGTAAAATATCATTACTTATTTATCCAAACTAACTATTCCTGAATATTTATCGCTAAATATTTTTGCCGTGTATTTTTCTAAATTTTCTAGTTCTTTTTGTGGAAATGTCTTTGATTGGGAGAAAAAAATTTTTGTGGCAACTCCCCTTTTAATTAATTCATTGGCAAATACACATTTGTCCAAGTTTCCAGAAAAAACAATCAGGTTTAAATCTTTAACAGCTTCAAAAAGTTTATGGCTGTAATTTTCTATATTTTTTATTAAAACTATACGCTCGTGTATATCTGGGGTATTTTTGAGTGTTTCAATCAAAACATTTTCTTCTCCGGAATCAATAATAACAGCATTATTTTTGTCGTTGTTTATTTCTTTTCGCAACTCTTCTTTAGCAGCAGAATAAGCGCTAAAAAACAAAATACTTCTATTGTTATTTAATAGATTAGCTGACAAGCAGACACTAAAGTAAGAAGCTCCTGTTTTTGGGTATCCATGAATTAATACAGGAAAATCATTTTCTGAGAAATCAACCTCTTTGTTGTTTATTAATATATTCATATTTTAATTGCCCTGCTTCTTTTCTTATATTGGTTTTCCATTATATTTTGAAATATTTAGAACCACCCCCATCATCCCCATAGACAGTAGCAATGCGGTTCCTCCATGTGAAATAAATACCAGTGGCACTCCCGTTAGTGGGAATACTCCTATAATAGACGCAATGTTCATAAAAGATTGGGCTGTAATAATGGTAATAAAACCAACTACAAGAATTTTAGCAAAAGGGTCTGGTGCGTTTCTAATCGCAATACGATACCCCCTCAAAGCGAATGATAAATATAAACAAATCAAAATTGCACAGCCAACAAACCCCAGCTCTTCTCCTATGACTGCAAAAATTGAGTCTCCTTGAGGTTCTGGTAAATAATTAAATTTTTGGATGCTTTGCCCGAGTCCCCTACCTGTTATTCCTCCAGAGCCTACTGCAATGAGTGACTGTTGTAACTGATATGAAGCCCCTCTGGCGTTTTCATTTGGTTTCAAGAATGTATTTACTCTATCTTTTAGATAGGGAGTAAAAGATACTAAAATAGCAAAACAGATAATCGCCACTCCGAAAATACCGAGAAGGTATTTTATTGGAGTTCCTGAAATAAAAAGCATGACAATAGCAGTAATTGTTATTAAAATAATACTTTTTGTATCGGGCTGTTTGAGTAATACTCCAGCAATAATCCCTAGTAGTACAACTAAAGGTAGAATACTAAAGAGAGGATCTTTTACCTTGGCTTTAGCCCAAGATAACCATGCTGAAAAATAAATTATAAATCCTATTTTTAAAAATTCTACAGGTTGAAAAGAGTATCCTAAAATATTTATCCACCTTCTAGCTCCCCCGTGAGATTCTCCTATTCCAGGAACTAAAACTAGAGCGGTTAAAGCAATAGATAAGATAAAAAGAATTAAAGAATTTTTTCTGAAAAACTTATAAGGGATTTTGTATCCTATATACATAGCAACTATCCCCCCTAAAAATCCAAACAAATATTGTTTAAAAATAACATCATAGAAAATTTTCTCATTTCTTGCCAAGATTCCAAGAGAGGCAGAAGTAAAAGCTATTAGCCCTACAACAACTAGGGCTAATACTATTCCTAAAAAAATTTTATCGATGCTATTTTTTTTTGTCATCTAATTATTTTTTTAATTTAATCTATTAGAGAAATTATTACTCCGGTCATTGCAGTCATTATACCTACTATCCAATAACGCATGGTGACTTTATATTTAGGCCACCCCATAGCTTCAAAATGGTGGTGAAGTGGTGCCAAAAGGAACACCTTTTTGCCGTGTCGCAATTTATACGAACCTATTTGTATTACATTAGAAAGGGATGTGATGAAAAGAGGAAAAGCTATAATAGGAAGAAGTAATACGGTATTAGTCATAAATGCAACCACAGAAAGGGTTACCGTTAGACCAATCATTCCTGTTTCTCCCATATAAAAACGTGCTGGAGGTATGTTGAACCACAAAAACGCAAGAATAGCTCCTGCTACCACTCCACAAAAGGTTGCTATATCTAATTGGTTGTTAAAAAAGGCAATAATGGCATAGGAAGTGAATATTGGAGCCAAAACTCCTCCAGATAGTCCATCTATCCCATCTATAACACTGGTTGACCAGAGAGATAGCATCACAAGCATAAAGAAAGGAATAAATAGGTACCCCAAGTTAACAAAACCTACCCATGGAATATATAAGTCTGTAACTCCAAGTTTAAAATAAAACCATAAACCTATAATCAGTCCAAGTAATAAAATAATTCCAATTTTAAGGTATCTTAAAACCAGAGGATCAGAAGCCCATCTTCCCTTGCCAAATATTTGCAAGAAGTCATCTCCTAGACCTATTAGAGAAGCAGCTATTAAAGAGAAGAACGGAAGAAGCGTTTGGTTTCTACTTATGAAAGATAATTTTTCTGATAGATTATTTTGAAAAATAGAATCTATAAGTAAAAATACAGCAACGGTTAATATTACAGATATCCAAATAATCATACCTCCAACTCTAGGGGTAGATATTTCTGCCTTGTCATTGTGAATTTTGGAGAATTTATCAAGTACGTCTTGGTCGTAATTTTCATCTGAAATATTATTACTTCTAGCTGTTCTTTTCCACATCTTGTATTTATAAAAATAGTGGGTAGCTAGAGGAGTTAAAAATATTCCAATAGTAAAGGCAACGATAGATGGTAGAAAAATTTTTATTGCGTTAGTCATTTTTTTCTTCTTGATTAATAACTTCTTGTAATTGAGCTCTCACCTCATTGTATCTTGGAAGTTGCTCTATAGAAGTGACTCCCATAAATGACAAAGTGTCGAATGTTGGTCTGTAGAGAAGTCTTCTGTTGTCCTTGGGGTCTACTATTTTTTCTATCAGGCCTCGAACAAGTAAATTTCTTAATATAAAACTTGAGTTAACTCCACGAATGTAATCTATTTCACTTCTAGAAACGCCATTTTTGTAAAGAATTATTGAAAGAGTTTCTAGTGATGATTTTGTTAACTCTTTGGTAACTTCATCTTTACGAATTCCTTCTATTATAGAGCTAAGCTCTCCTGATATTCCCAAAACAACAGAGTCGTCTTTTCTAACAAGAACAAGACCTCGTCCAGAAAGAGATTCTTCTAGTTTGAGTAAGGCTGTTTCTATTTCTTCTGTGGTAGCTTTCAAAAGTTCTGCCAGTTTTTTAATTTGGACATCTTCCCCTTTGTAAAAAAGTAATCCTTCAATTTTTGATTCTAGTTCCATCCCGTTAGAGATAGCCCCTCCTTAGATGGGGCGTTTCTTATTAATTATAATCTAATAATATAAACCTTTGTGTCTTTTTATTTGTTTGTTAATAATATCACATACACATCTCTAACGGGAGACATCCTGTTAGAAGCAGGTCTCGGTCGTTATTGTTTGTAATCAACCTATATCTGCGAATTAATTAATAATGTTTTAATAATTTATTTTACCCCTCTATTGCCATTTCCTCTTGCTTGTTAATTTCTATGTCACCAAAAGAAGAGTTTTGGATAACCTCTATAATTCCCTCTCTCACCAATTCTAACATGGCGAGGAATGAAATGATAACGTGAACCTTTGCCTCTTCCTGATTTTTGGCACCACTATTTTCTGTAAATTCTTTAAATGATAAATTAATAGCATTCTGGATTCTATCGGTTAGGCTGTTAATTATTTCATCTATGTTAATAACCTTTTTAATCTCTAGTTCTGGTAATTTTTCCGTCTTTTTAGGGGTATTTAATAGCACCTCCGCGATTGATTGGCTTATGTTGTTTATGGTTATTAATGAATCAGGAGAGAAAATTGGGTCACTCCATATGCGCTCGTTGGGCATATAGATGATTTTAGTTCCAAAGTTACTTTTTATTTCTAATCCTGCACTTTTAATAATTTCATATAATTTTAATCTAATCTCCAAGTCAGAAATATTTTCTTTCTCATCTTCTGTTAAAGATATGTTTGGAAGAAGAGATTTTGATTTGATAAGAATTAAAGTTGCCGCTATTAAAATAAAATAGGAAACATCCGCTATCTTTTTATCGGAAGGAACATCATTCAGGGATTTAATATAGGAAATATAATCATTTGTAACCTCTGCTAGTGATATCTCATTCACAAAAAACTTCCTCTCTTCAATAAGAGAGAGAAGAAGTTCTAGTGGCCCTTCAAATGAACCGGCACGAACACTATAAGGTGAGATATTACCTTCGGTCATAATTTATTTCTTTTTGGTTATTTCTATTCCCAATTCTTTAAGTTGCTTTTCTGAAACTCCTGAAGGAGACTCCATCATCAAGTCTTTTCCCTCACCCGTCTTAGGGAAAGTAATAACCTCTCGGATGTTTGGTTCATTTTCCATCAACATCATTAGTCTATCAAATCCCCAGGCTATACCACCATGAGGTGGAGTTCCTGAGCCTAGAGCTCCTAGCATGTGTCCAAAGTTGTGCTTGATATCTTCTTCTTTGTGTCCTATTATTTCTAACACCTTCTTTAGCATTTCTGGGTTGTGTGCTCTGATACTTCCACCTCCCAACTCAAAACCATTTAATATTATGTCGTATTGGGTAGTGATAATATCTCCAATATTTTTTCTTTCAAGTAGCCACTCTTCGTGTTCTTTTATTGGCTTGGAGAAAGGATTGTGTGTAAATGTCCATTCACCTTCTGTGTTGGGGTTATCTGATTTATCTGTTCTTTCAAAGAACGGAAAATTAACCACCCAGCAAAGCGCAAGTAGATTTGGATCATTTTTATCCTTTCTTAAGTCTGGTCTGTCACATCCATACTTTTCCATGGCGTCTTTGTATGAAATATGTGGAAATGGTATTTCTTGGATTTTCTTTTCAGGATAAAGTTTGGTTATTAAATCAATAAGTAATCTTTCATTGACTTCCATTACATCTTCCATGTCTACAAAGCTCATCTCTATATCAAGCTGTGTAAATTCTGGCTGTCTGTCTCCCCTTGAGTCTTCGTCTCTCATACATCTAGCTATTTGAAAATATTTTTCCATCCCACTAGCCATAAGTAATTGTTTATATTGTTGTGGGGATTGAGGAAGAGCATAAAATGTTCCTTTATATAGTCTGGATGGTACGACAAAGTCTCTAGCACCTTCAGGTGTAGATTTGGTTAAGATTGGGGTTTCTATTTCTATGAAATTTTCTTTATCGAGAAAGTCTCTGATAAATTTTGCTACATGGTGTCTATTTCTGATATTCTTTTGCATTCGTGGTCTGCGTAGGTCAATATATCTATATTTCAATCTACTATCTTCCCCTATTTCTTTCCCGTCGGTTGTAACATCAAACTGAGGGGTAACAGCTTTGTTCAAAACTTCTATTCCTGTTATTTCTAACTCAATATCTCCGTTTTGAACACCCTCTTTAATGTTTCTTTCTGGTCTTTTGTTTACTATTCCAGTAACCTTGAGCACCCATTCATTTCTAACCTCTTTTACAGACTCCATAGCCTCTGTGTGGTTTGGCAAAACAACACATTGAATCTTTCCTGTCATGTCGCGTATATCCATAAAAACAAGCTTCCCCTGGTCTCGGCGAACATCTACCCATCCTGCGATTACTATTTCCTGACCAACCAAACTACCTAAACTTTTTATATATTTTCTTTCTTTCATAATATTTATTGATTAAATTATTTTAATTTAGCTACTGTTTTATCTAATTTGTCCGCAGGGAAACCAAACAAGAAAACTAACCCTACTAACATCCAATAAAATGGAGCAAACGCAATCCAGATAACCTTATCTTCCTCTCTCATTGGTTGATACCATTTCTTAACCTTTTTAAATAAATTTTTTAATGGAATATTTATAAAGTTTAAGATGAAAAGAATGAATGTGTATAATATTTTTTTCATAATTATATTTTAACACCTATTACTTCTCTAACCTTTTCCATTTTCTTTTTTGCAATTTCTTTTGCAACTTCGGCTCCGTTCTTTAGTATCTCACGAACCATATCAGGATTATTTTTATACATTTCTCGGCGATCTCTCATTGGTCTTACTAAGTCTAGAATTTCTTGATAAAGCATTTCCTTTGATTCTTTATAGCTTATATCTCCATTTTTATACCGGTCTTCCAGGCTTGATAATTCCTTTGGATTTAAGAATAGTTTGTGAAGAGCAAAGATATTACAGGTGTTCGGGTCTTTGGGATCTTTTGCTTCTTTTGAGTCTGTCACTATTCTCATTACAGACTTTTTAATTTCTTCATCTGTCCCAAAAAGAGGAATTGTGTTTTTGTAACTCTTACTCATCTTTTGTCCGTCTGTTCCTGGGACAACGGCTACGTCTTTCATTATTAGAGATTCTGGTGTTTTAAATATTTCCTCGAAGATATTATTAAACTTTAAAGCAATGTCTCTAGCATATTCGACGTGTTGCTTTTGATCCTGCCCAACAGGGACGATTTCTGGATCATAAAGTAAAATATCGGCAGCCATTAAGACTGGGTAATTAAAAGTTCCAACATTTATTTCTTTATTTTTAGCCTCTGCATCTTTATATGCATGAGCACGCATTAAATAAGGAATAGTAATTATGGTATCAAAAATCCAGGTTAGCTCTGTGTGTTCACTAATGTCTGACTGTTGAAAAATTGTAACCTTTTTAGGATCAAGGCCTATCGCAAGATAATCAAGAGCAATATTAAAAATATTTTCTTGCATCTCTTTTTTGTTTTTAATTAAGTTTAGAGCATGATAGTCCGCTATCATTATGAAAGCATCATATTCTTCTTGTAATGTAACAAACTGGCGCATAGCCCCAAAATAGTTACCTATATGAGGTGAGCCAGTTGGTTTAACTCCTGAAAGTAGTCGTTTTTTCATATGTATTCATATAATATCAAAAAACTAATAGTTTTGCACATTTTAACCACATATTTATCCCAGAACGGCGATTGGACATTATTTTTACTGTGATACAATACTGGTCATGAATCCCGTTAGAGATGTGTTTGTGATATTATTAACAAACGAATCTATGCGGGAGAAGGATTATATTACTAGATTATAATTAATAAGAAACGCCCCGTCTACTGAGGGGCTATCTCTAACGGGATGAATGACAAAAAAACAAAGCTTAGGATACCCCCACAAAGTATAGACGCTGAAAAAGCCATTCTTGGCTCTATCATGCTAAGACCAGGAGCGGTGCATGAAATAAACGATGTAGTAAACGCTGATTCGTTTTACGCGGCCAAACATTCACATATTTATAAAATGATGTTAGAGCTTTCCAGTAAGGGAGAACCTATTGATATCCTTTCCCTTTCTCACAAACTAGAGGAAAAAGGTTTATTGGATCAAATAGGAGGAAGTAGTTACTTAAGTGAGCTTACTAATTCTGTTCCCGCTTCTACTAATATCAAATATTATGCTGATGTAGTAAATAAAAAAAGTATCTTAAGAAAAATAATAGAAGCTGGAGATCATATTTCTGAGCTAGGTTTCAGAGAAGATATAGAAGATGTTTTTGAAGTTTTGGATCAAGCAGAGAAAAAAATGATGGGAATAAATAGTAATGCTGGAACGCACACATTTAAGTCTGTTAAAGATAGCTTGCCTGAAGCATGGGAAAGACTGGAGAAACTTCATGAGAACAAGGGAGAGCTTCGAGGTGTTCCTACTGGGTTCCATGATCTAGATCAATATCTTTCTGGTTTTCAAAAATCAGACTTGGTTATTCTTGCAGCTCGTCCTTCTGTTGGTAAGACCACTCTCGCTCTAGATATTGCACGACAGGCTGCTCTAAACAATGGGACTCCTACTGTTATTTTCTCTCTAGAAATGAGCACCCAGCAACTTGTAGATAGAATGCTCGCAGCTCAATCTAAGGTTAGTGCTTGGAATTTAAGAACCGGGAATTTATCTTCGGAGGCTGAATTTTCTAAGATCAGAGACTCTCTAGATAGTTTATCTAAGGCTCCTATCTTTGTTGATGACATGGCAGGAAACTCAATAATAAGAATGCGTTCAGTGTGCCGTCGTATTAGAGCCGAGCACGGAATAGGATTAATCATCGTTGACTACTTACAACTTATGTCTACTTCAAAAAACTATGACAGTATGGTAAATCAGGTTACAGAAATTTCTAGATCCCTAAAATCTCTTGCTAAGGAATTTGATGTTCCCGTTCTTGCTCTTTCCCAGCTTTCTCGTGCTGTGGAGGCCCGTGGAGGTCGTCCTCGTCTTTCTGATCTTCGTGATTCTGGATCCATTGAGCAGGATGCTGATATTGTTATGTTCTTACACAGAGAAGACGCAGGTAAAGACGAAAGCGAGAAAACAAACATCGTGCAAGTGTTAATAGAAAAGCACCGTAATGGTCCAGTTGGAGAAGTTGATTTGTATTTCGATCAAAAATCTACAACATTTATGTCGATAGATAAAAGTAAAAGTAGTTTTAGCCCATCTCCTTCCGATATAGATGGATTTTAAAAAATGGATCCCGTTAGAGATGTGTTAGTGATATTATTAGTAAATAAATAAAAAAATACAAAGGTTTGTGTTACCAGATTATAATTAATAAGAAACGCCCCATCTAAGGAGGGGCTATCTCTAACGGGATGGAAGATCAAATAGAAAAACTAGCAATGTATTTTAAAGAATTTCCTGGTATTGGGGAAAGGCAGGCTAAAAGGTTTGTATATTTTTTGTTGCACAAAAATCCAGCTTATGTAAAAGAACTAGGAGATAATATATTGGATTTGAAAAATAACATACATCAATGTCCATCTTGTTTTTTATTTTTTCAATCCAATCAAGACGAGTTGTGTGATGTTTGTAAAAACCCAAAGACAGATAAGACGACTCTTCTTGTTGTAGAAAAAGATGCAGACTATGAAAATATAAAAAGGAGCAAAGATTATGGAGGAAGTTACTTTATATTAGGAGGATTGGCCCCTATTATCACTAAAGAAACTCCAAGTTTTTTGAGGATAAATGAATTGGTTAGATCTGTGGAAAATAGAGCAAAAAACGAAGGACTTAAAGAGGTTATAATAGCGCTATCTTTAAATCCCCAAGGAGAACACACAGATATGTATTTAAGAGAAAAAATTTCTCCCCTTCAAACCCAATACAAGTTTAAAGTCGTATCTCTTGGTCGCGGATTATCTACAGGAACCGAACTTGAATATTCAGACGGAGAAACAATTAAGAATGCATTAAAGAATAGATCATAATTATTTCGAAACAATAAAAAATCTCCCGATTTAGATCGAGAGATTTTTTATTTTATTATTTAATTGAGGATATTTTTACTTCCATGAAAGGTTGTCTGTGTCCATTTTGCTTAAGATATCTACTTTTCTGTTTATACTTAACAACTCTGACTGTTTTGGCTTTGCCTAATTTCTGAAATAATGATTCCACTACTGCTCCGGAAATATAAGGTGTTCCAATAGTTGTATCTGTTCCATTGTCTACGAGTAGAACTTTGTCAAATATAACCTTATCTCCAAGCTTGTATTCACCTTCTGTTGTTTCTACTTTTAATACATCACCTACAGCTACTTTGTATTGTTTTCCTCCTGTGAAAATAACAGCAAACTCTTTGCTTTCAGGTGTTACTTTTTTTGTCTTTGTGATTGTTTTAGTGGTTTTAGGCATAATATATTATATCTTAAGAAATCCTTTAATTTGCTGAAATCTATAGATAAGAACTATATTACACAAAAGTCCTGAAAAAAGCAAGTCAGAACGTATTTGAGGTGTCGCATAACAACGGCGCTCGGACACTAAGCAAATTAATTGGTATTCATTTGCTTCTGCTCCTCTCTTGTTGTTATATAGATTACTATATAACAACGGCGCTCGGACATTAAGCAAATTAATTGGTATTCATTTGCTTCTGCTCCTCTC
>Ga0116171_10002377_pt1 | contig 17873 bp, 14 predicted proteins | sample AD_JPNHW2_MetaG_FD_89798 | JGI IMG/M metagenome (GOLD analysis project Ga0116171, IMG submission 89798) | Active sludge microbial communities of municipal wastewater-treating anaerobic digesters from Japan - AD_JPNHW2_MetaG | ecosystem: Engineered > Bioreactor > Anaerobic > Digestate | place... | reverse complement strand
CTCCGTAAAGAATTATTTCGAAAAATTAATTGTATCAATTGATCCGATAGCATCCCCTGAATCCGTGTTAAGTTCAACGGCTTCCATTTTGATATTTTTTCCATCGATAGTGACAGCGACATAGTGAATTGCTGATTTTGTTACTGCAACAGTTCCTGAATTCTTTGCGTCATAAAGACTCGCTCCGGCTCCGGCTGAAACAACATAATTGACACCTTCGGCAAATCCGACCACATTTCCGTTAAGAAGGGGTTTGTGCCGCTGATAAAAATGGTCATGACCGTTGAAAACCATAGTGACATGATTTTGTTCAAAAACAGGCACCCAGAGGGAGGAAAGATCACTATTGTAGCTGCCACCGTGAGTAAGATCTGTTGTTTCACTGTGTGTAGGTCTGTGGTGACAGGCAAATTTCCAGGGAAGTGAAGCATTTGCTCCGTAAATAGTGTTCATGTACTGTTTCTGAGTCTCGCCGATAGATTTATCAAGGGTCATTGTTCCGCTGCATGCAATGCCGTATGATCCTGCCAATCCTGCACCTGACCAGCAGTCTTCAAGATTTACAAAAACTGCATTTCCAATGACAAACCCGTACCATCTTTCGTTATTGGGAAATGCGAACTGAGCGTAATAGTTAACGGAATTTTTCTCATGATTTCCTACAACTGCAAGAACGGGGATGTACGGCATGACCTCTTTTGTCGCTTCAAACATTTCATCCCAAAGGTTCTGTGAAGTTCCGTCTTCAATAAAATCACCGCCGAAACTTATAAAACTGGGATCTTTTTTCATTGCACTTTTCATTATTTTTCCAAGCTGCTCCGGCGCGCCGCGGCTGTCACCCATTGCAATAAAGGTAAATTTCTGATCTTCTATAGGTTTTCTTGAATCCGACGCTGTTCTGAAATGATATATACTGCTGAAAATTTCTTTATTATCTGAACCGATCCCTCCGGCCTGATAATAATACTTCGTGTCAGGTTCCAGACCGCATATTTCTGCCGTGTGGACAGTTTTCCATGAGCCGCTGAAAGGGAGTGTTGTTGCAGAACCGATCATTGATCCTGAGTTGTTTCTGCTTATTTCGATATAATCTGACATGTCTTCTTTTGTGCTGACTCTAAGTACGGTTGATTTTGTCATTGACCCTGCATTACTGTCTTTTGTTGTCCATGTAACTGTCATGGAAATTGCAGGATTTGACTGCCAGCTTAATCTCAAATAGACTGGTTCCGGATTGTCTCCGAGGATTCTCTCTTCAACGAAAGATTTGAGTTCATTTCTTTCTTCATTTCCTTTGTTTGTTCCGCAGATCGGATCCTGTATTTTTTCAGGAGCTTTTTCGCAATTGGTTTTATCCCATTTGCATTCAGTTCCGCATGTAGCAGTTCCATCAGTGAAGTCGCCGATTTCAGTACAGTCTTTCTGATTTCCGTCACACTCTTCGTCGCCTTCAACTATACTGTTTCCGCATTCGGCCTGATTCTGACAATTTTCAGTATTCCAGCCGAGACAATCACTTTTGCAAGATGCAGTTCCTTCTCCCAGTCCAAGCTCTGAACATGTTTTTTCACCACCGTCGCAGATTTCGGTTCCTTCAACTTTGCTGTTTCCGCAGACCGGAACCACTTCATTTCCTTCATCATTTTTTTCATTTTCGTCCTGAATTTGTTCGGTATCATTTTTATCAGTGTTTGTATCGCTGCCGTTTTCATTGTTTCCAAGCATTTTGCCGCTATCCGAAACATCACAGGATATAAAGCCCAGAAGAAGCAGTGTTAAAAAGATCTTTTTCATTTTTATCTCCATATTTTATAAAGCTAACTGTAATTGAAGTATCCACATGTCATTTCTCAGCTGGATATTTTTAAGCTTTCCAAGACCATTGCTGTCAAGGTCGTTAATATCTCTGAAATTTTCGAGTTCATCACGCATGGAGTAGTCAAAACTGATTTTTATTTTGTTTCTCCACCCCGCAGCATCAAAATAAATGTTTGTTCCGAATGTCATTACTCTTGTTTTTCTGTCCTGATGTGTATTTATTCCGACAGGGACAAATTCTTCAAGCATTGCAGCAGTATAAATGTTGTCACCGATCGGTTTGAAAGGATCGAACTCTTCAAAGCGGAATTTGAGTTCCAGATGTTTTCTCAAGTCAATTCTCCAGAAAGCAAAAGGCACGAAAGCTGCCGCCTGAACAAAAAAACCTTCCGACTGCCATGAAGAATCATATGACTCTCCTTTTTTGTTCATTTCTTTTTCAAAAGATTTTGAATAATAACTTCTCAGAATATACCAGCCTCCGGAAATGCTGACCCCCTGCCATGCCATTATTCCGTCAACACCGATCATTCCGGCATCTTTTTTATGGTCCTGAACCTCAAGATCCACACTTTTCCCCCAGTTAAATCCGACAGTCATATACGGTTTGTCTATTTCCCATGAACTTTCGTTATATGGCTGATAACCGAATGGATTAGCTTCCATTCTGAGAGTGAACATGGATGCATCTCCTCTGCCGCTCCCTTTTTTCATGTCATAACCGTTCTGATAGGCGAAATAATATTTAAGAATTCCTTTCGGCCAGTTTTTCATTGCACTTAGATGAGGCCATGGAAAAAGGTCTCCATAAAACATAAATCCGATATCTTTTGAAGGGAAGTTCCCGAGTTTTTTCTTTGCATCATATCCTTTCATCTGAGTTGTTTTCTGGGAAACAACCATTGCTTCATCTGCAAAAAGCTGATTTGAACCAGACATGGCTCTTTGATACATTGCCGGAGATTTTATCAGACCGGCTCTGACTCCGATGTATTCAATAAGGGGAAAATCAACATAGATCTCTTCCGGAGAAACTTCATAAGTAACTGTATCCCAGATGTTGAACTCTATTTTAAATCCGGACCATTTTGCTAACTTTCCATTAAAGGACAACCGTGCTTTCTGAAGAGCGAATGCGTCGTTGGTCGAACCGGAAGGAAGGCTGCTGTCATCATTGATTCCGGTGTATCTTCCCTGGACATAACCACCAAGCCATAAACCGGCGTTGCCATCATTCCAGCGGTAAATATAAAGTTTGTCATCAGGGTTTTTCTTTGTATCCAGATCACAGGTTCCGGCGCACCACCATACAGATTTCTTTTTTTCGACCGCTTCAGTTTTTTCAGTCTTTTTATCTTCTTTTACGGGTTCTGTTTTTTCCACAGGTTTTTCTTCTTCAGCAAACTCTGATTCATCATCGAATTCTGTTCCGGTTTCAAAATCATCTTCTGCAGAAAGTTGTAAATGGAATAAAAGTATAAGAATTGCAGTTGTGTACAGAAAACGGTTTGTCATCTTTTTCTCCGGCTTATCATTATTTTAATTTTTTCACGATTTTCTTTGAATCCTTCTCCATTCAGCAAGGCTGAAATGTTTTTTCCGTTGTGATCTTTAACAGCTGGATCGCTGCCTGCTTCAAGAAGCATCATCGTTATGTCAGGCCAGGCTTTACCGGCAGCATAAAATAATGCAGTCCGTCCCGTCGAATCCTTTGCATTTATGTCGGCACCTTTCGAAATTATCAGCTTTACAAGGTCAGGATCACTATGACGATGTCCGCTGGAAGCAAGCATGAGAGGTGTAACTCCTGCTGCATTTGCAATATTTACGGAAGCTCCTTTTTGAAGAAGTATTTCTGCCATTTCTTTCTGTTTAGCCTGCAAGGCCATGCTCAAAGGAGTTGTGTCAGAATTGTTTTTACTATTGATGTCAGCTCCTTTTTCAAGAAGCAGCCTGAAAGCATCAATCCTTCCGAATCTAATTGCATATTGCAAAGGAGTGTCGCCTTCTTTGTCTTTTGCATTAATATCAGCTCCTTTATTTATGAGCTCAATAAATCTGTTATCACCTTCGATCATTGAAACATGGAGTGCTGTTCTGCCTCTTTGACCGGAATCATGTATGTTCCCGACGGCAGATTTTTTTTCTTTGACTGAACACGATAAAAGTAAAACAATTGACAGCATTAAAACGACTAGATTTTTCATTAATTCCTCCCGATATCTTTTTCATATACAAAAAACTTTGGAGAGTTTAAGTTGACTGGTTTAAAAAATGATGAGTACAGTTTGAATTTTGTGTTAAGAATGTGTTGTAATCTTAACCACTTGAATTGTTAAGAATCTTAACAGAAAACTGACAGCAATACAGTTGAATAAAAAACACAATATAATAGAATAAAGAAGTTTTATTATTTGGAGGAGGTCGACATGGCAAAAGAAAAGATACTTCTTGTTGAAGACGAAGAAGACATTCTCAACCTTATGAAATACAATCTGGAAAGAGAAGGTTTTAAAGTTGATGGTGCTGCATCCGGTGAAATGGCGCTGAGAATTGCCAGGGAAACTATTCCGGACATTATACTTCTTGATCTTATGCTGCCGGGAATGGATGGACTGGATGTGTGCAGGATTTTGAAAAATGACAAAAATACCCAGAGAATTCCGATAGTAATGGTAACTGCCAAAGGCGAAGACAGCGATGTGGTGACAGGACTTGAGCTCGGAGCGGAAGATTATATTACAAAACCGTTCAGTCCTAAGGTTCTGGTTGCAAGAATCAAAACTGTTTTAAGGCGTAATAACAAAAATGAAGAAACCATTAAGAATCCGGTAATAAAAATAGAAGGAATGGAGATCGACACGATAAAGCACAGAGTCAGTATTGATGATGAAAGGATTGACCTTACCGCGACAGAGTTCAGTATTCTGGTCTATCTGGCAAAAAGACCGGGCTGGGTTTTTACGAGGACTCAGATAATAAATTCAATAAAAGGTGATGATTATCCTGTAACAGACAGATCTGTCGATGTGCAGATCCTGAATTTAAGAAAAAAACTCGGCAAAGTCGGTGATTTTATTGAAACAGTCCGCGGTGTCGGTTACAGATTCAAAGAGCAGTAGATCATAATTCAAAAAAAAATAACTAAAAGCAGTATTTTTTAATAAAATTTTCCGCAAATATGAATTTAATTGATTTAAGGAGAATGGAGTAATGAAATTTAACATTTTTGATCTTTTACTGCCTCGCGAGACGAAATTCTTCGATTATTTCGACCAGCAGATCGATACACTGATACTTGGAAGTCAGGCATTTAAGAAAATGGTTGTAGACCTTGATAAGTTACAGGAATTCGAGATAAAGACGCGTATTTCAGAGATCAAGGATATTGAAACAAAAGGAGATGTGATTGAACATCAGATAATAGATGAACTTCATCAAAGTTTCATAACACCTTTTGACCGTGAAGACATTCACCTGATGGCTGTAAATATTGACAGAGCGCTTGATATCATCAACAGTTCTGCACAGAAGATTGATATGTACGGAATCCGTAAAGTGCCGACTAACATTGTCAATTTTGCCGATATAATCATGGAGATGTGTCTTGAACTTCAGAAACTGATGAAACAGTTCAAGAATAAGAAAAAAGTTGAAGAGATGGTTGCAAAACTGCATAATTTTGAGAACAAAGGAGATTTTCTTTTCAGGATAAGCCTTGCCGACCTTTTTAACAACGGGACAAATGCCATTGAGATAATCAAGTTCAAGGAGATCTACGAACATCTTGAAGATCTTACTGACTGTCTCGATTTTATCGGAAAGACTGTCCGCGGTATAGCAGTCAAACAGGGGTGATAACATGTTTTCAGTATATGCACTTGTTGTAACAGTTGTTGTTATTGCACTGGTCTTTGATTTTCTGAACGGTTTTCATGATGCCGCAAATGCGATCTCAACTGTTGTTATAGCTAAAACTCTGACACCTCTTCAGGCGGTCATTCTTGCGGGATGTGCCAATTTCATCGGATATTTTTTCTTTGGTACTGCTGTGGCAAAAACTATAGGAACCGGCGTTGTTGATATTTCCCGGATAATGCGGGACGGCAATGTTCATATATCCATACTTGTCATTCTTGCCGGACTTGCGGGAGCCGCTGTCTGGGACCTGCTTACATGGATATGGGGACTTCCGACTTCTTCAAGTCACGCACTTATCGGCGGACTCGTAGGAAGCGCACTTGCGGCGGCAGGGTTTGATGTAATCGTTATCGGTGGAGTTCTTAAAATATTTTCATTTATTTTTATAGCTCCGGTTCTTGGTTTTATTATGGCAACAATGGTGACTGCCGCTGTTCACTGGATATTCAGGAAACAGACTCCCGCCGGAACGACAAAACTTTTCAGGAAAATGCAGCTTGTCACTACTTCAGCCTACAGTATCAGTCACGGTATCAACGATGCTCAGAAAACAATGGGTGTGATAATGATAACGCTTGTGGCGGCAGGAATGCGTACTCCGGATGCACCTATTGATCACTGGATCATACTGTCATGCTATATTGCGATATCAATGGGCACAATGTTCGGCGGATGGCGCATAGTCAAAACTATGGGAACAAGGATCACAAAAATACACGCAAAAGAAGGGATCTGTGCTGAAACGGCTTCTGCGACAGTTCTTTTTGTAACAGCACATTTCGGAATTCCTGTTTCGACCACACATGTCATTGCCGGTTCCATCATGGGAGTCGGCAGAGTGGAGCACGGAGCCAATGTCCGCTGGATCACAGCCCGCAAAATAGTCTGGGCCTGGATACTTACCATTCCGGCAGCGGCAGCATGCGCCGCAGTCACATTTCTTATAATTAATCTTTTCCTGTGATCTAATACCTTGAAAAATTAATAGAAATCAGTTAAATTCCGGTATGTTTTCTAAGGAGAATGAAAATGAAAAAGTTGAACCTTTCCATGGACAAAAAGTTTCTCGGAGTCTGCGGCGGAATAGGGGAATATCTTGAAATCGACCCCGCAGTCGTAAGAATCCTCTGGGTTATCGGAACATTCGTTTCTTTCGGAATGGGGATACTCATCTATTTTATCTGCTACGCCATAATGTCCTCACCAAGGTAAGGCAGCTTTACGCATACTCTTTTTTCAACCCATTCCCCAGCCCTTTCCCTTCAAGAAAGGAAAGGGTGTGTTGGGGTCAATACAGCACGGCTCCGCTTTGTGGTTCGATGGTGATCTTGAACGAGTTTTCTTCAGGTGAGTATTTTTGCTGGGTGAAGAGTTCGGTCATTTCGTTCTGGCATGATGAGCATGTAAACTCAAGGGTGACGGGTTCATTTGACCTGTTTAGGGCGACTATCACAGTTTCGAATTCATCGCTCATTGAATAGACAAATGTTTCGTTTGATACAGATATTGTTTTTCTTGTTCCGTGGCGGAGTGCCTGATGCAACATCCTGAATTTTCCAAGCATTTTGAATTTTGCAAGGGTCGCTTTCTGGAATTCATTGAGTTCATTATCAAATGTCATCATTCTTCTGTTATCGGGGTCGTTAGCCCCCGGCATTCCGAATTCATCACCTTGAAATATTGAAGGAATTCCGGGAGTTGTCATAAGAAAAATATGTGCCAGATGAAGCTTTTTATAAGGATCTTCCGTTTCAGGATAACCCGGTGAATTTTCCCATACTTTTTCGTTGGCAATGTTTCCGCCCTGAGTTGAATTGTCAAAATCACCGTTAGCAACGCTCAGTGCCCTGCATATATCGTGATTACCGATAAAGTTCGACATGATCGCATCTTTATAAAAATCTTTCTGATAACGGGTGTCATTCACTTCAAGAAAGGCATTGAGATCATTGAATGTTTCGGTGTTGAGAAGCATTGTGCGGGACAGATGATGAAAAAGTGGAAAATCGAACTGTCCTTGAAGAAGGTTGCTTCCGAGATAATATCCGATCTCATTCCAGCCTGAATCATTAGTGAAAGTCTCTCCTACAAGATAGAACGGAATTCCGGTATGGGCAACTGCACGGTCAAGCATGATTCTTAGCGTTGAAGAGGCAATGCGCTCCATAAGTCTTACCGCATCAACCCTGAATCCGTCGATATTGTAACGGGTTGCAAGCCAGACAGCATGGTCAGTAACAGCGTTGAGAGCATTGATATTCCTGTGATTGATATCGGGAAGATATTCATTAAACCAGCAGACAAGCGGTTTTTCCCAACCGCAGAGGTAATAGTCATTGAACCAGCCGTCATTTTCGTGATCCTGCCAAAGCTCACTTTCAGAATGAACATGGTTTGGAACAAGATCAAAAAGCACCCTGATCCCTTTTGAATGGGCTTTTTCGATAAGTTCGTCAAGCTCCGCTTCAGTGCCGAAATGCGGTTCAAGCGGCGAATCGAATCCCCCCGGTTTCTGCAAGTCTGTCCAACCGGTAGTCACAGGCCAGTAAGAGTGATAAGCCGCATAATATCTGGTGTCTCCTCCCATTCCTTTCCAAACTTTCTGAGTGTTGCGGACAGGTGAACTTATCCAGATCGCATTTATGCCGGCATTTTCAAAATAACCGGTATCAATTTTATCAATTATCCCTTTGAAATCGCCTCCCTGCCAGTTCGCCTTGAAATCTGCACCATCGATCGCATTGTCATTGGAAGTGTCGCCGTTACTGAATCTGTCAGTCATTATCTGATAAATTACAGCATCTTTCCATGTGAACGGTTCATTTTCAATCCAGACCGGAACAAAAAGCGGCTGGGCGAGAAAACCTTTTTTATCCTTTATTTTAAAAAGCCAGCTGTATTTGCCATTCACGAGATTTTTCACATCTATTGAGAATGTCTGGGATTTTTCATTGTAAACGACGACAGTTTCAATATTGTTCAGTGTTATTAGTGAATTTTTTATATCTATTTTCTCACCATTCAGTCCCGGAGTGAAAACAACATCAAATGTAACAGAACCGTCTTTTATCACAGGGCTTTTTGAAAGAGAAAGTGACGGATAGCGACAGTCTTCCACAATAAGTCTGCTCGAATCCATGTCGTCAATATAGATCTCAAGAGGATTTTTCTCATCTTTGAACCACAAATCTTCCGACTTATCATAAAAAAGATAACCGTGATCTCCGGGTGGCAGATTCAGTTCCACAGACCACGCCCCGTTGACGAATTCCATTTTTGTCGATAACTGCCACTTGTTGAAACTGCCTCTGATATAAAGTTCGGCATCGCTTTTATAGTCGCTTGTTACTATTACGGCAGGACATGATGATGTTGAAATTTCTTTGTGATCGCAGGAAAAAAGGAGAATTAATGTCAGAAAAAAAATCGAATACTTCATATTGCCGCAAATAAGTCTTTAAAACAGCATTAACTTGTTGACAATTATTATAGCGGTTTTAAAATATCACAAGTTTTTAACAATGTTCCAAAGGAGTTGCCATGTCTCCGAGAACTCTCATTCTAACCTTTTTGATCGCTCAGATCTTTCTGGTGACAAGTGTTTATGCTCAGGAAAAAACTGAAACTGAAGATGAAACAGGTTTTGTGTTCGGTTCCTACGGCCGTGTTCAGCCTGCAACTGATCTTGAAGGAGGCAGTCCGAAATGGGTCAATATTGTCGGTCATGGAAGCAGACTTGAGCAGGAAAGCTACATCGAGCTTGATTTTGATTATCTTTTTCCCAGACCGAAAAACGGTCCGAAATTCGATTTTGTTTCGACACTTGCGTTTTCAGAAAGCCTTTTTCACAGCAATGGAAAGTGGGCGGCGCTCAATACCATGAGAAATATGTTCATCAGAGCTGAAAATGTGATATGGAAACCCCTTGGAATGTGGGTCGGAAGCAGAATGTACAGAGGTGATGACATCTATCTTCTCGATTTCTGGCCTCTTGATGATGACAATATGTACGGCGGCGGGATAGGGCTTCATTTCAACAAATGGAGTGTTGATTACTATATTGGTTTCAACAGACTTGAAATAGACTGGCAGTATCAGGAAAAAGAAGTTGTGAGCGATACTTTCGGTGCTGACAGCATAACCTGGATGGACAGGCAGAGACTTGTCACCGGTCTGAAATATGAACACAGATATCTGTTCAATGAAAACGGTTCCGGCATGAAATGGAAACTTTTCGGGGAACTTCAGAGGATAGGTGAAGGGAAGAAATATAATGATCCGGTCGATGATGCCAATTCGATCTCATATCCTGAAGATTTCGGCTGGTCAATAGGCGGAGAACTGGGCTTTTTCGGTTATAAAAAGAACAGTTTTGCAAATATGTTCTTCAAATATTCAGGCGGTTTGGGGGCTTACGGACTGCTTACGGTCCCGTGGGGATTTGATTCAAGTTACAAAACAACGGATGCCAAGGAATTTCTGTTCGGTTTTTCATCAAATATCGAGCATAAATGGTTTGCAAATTCGTGCGGAGCCTATGTCAGATATTTTACCGATGCCGATGCGAACAAATATGACAACGATGATTTTGTCGAATATATTCTTGCAGTCAGACCACATTTTAAACTTCATGAATATTTCTATCTCGCTTTTGAAATATCTCATCAGTTGAAAAAGACGAACGGACTCAAAGCATATGACGACGGCTCGACGAAAAATCTTCTGCCGCAGGTCACCAAGCTTTCATTTCTTCCGATAGTGACTATTGGCGGAGGAACTTATGCAAGACCGCAGCTCCGGCTTGTTTATACTGCGGCAATTCAAAATGACGATGCGAAAGCGCTTTATGACAAAGACGATGTCAGGTCGCAAAGAACTGTTCTCCACTATTTCGGTCTGAGTGCCGAATGGTGGTTCAATGTGGATCACAGGTAGGGGGAAACATGAATAAATTCAATATAATACTGGTTGCTGTGCTTTTATCTGCATTGAGTTCATGTGTCAATGTGGAAGAGTTTGAAGGGGCTCAGAATGCCACCAATAATGTTGTTGACTGGCGTGATGAAGTGATTTATCAGCTTATGACCGACAGATTCGCAGATGGTGATGTTAACAACAACAACAAAGTGAACAAACAGTCGCTGACAGCGTGGAACGGCGGAGATTTTCAGGGAATTATAGATAACATTGACTATCTCAAGGCTCTCGGTGTCACAACTCTATGGATAAGTCCGGTTGTGAAAAATGTTGAAGAAGATGCCGGAATTGCAGGTTATCACGGTTACTGGACTCAGGATTTTATCGGTGTCAACCCCCATTTCGGCGATATGGCAAAACTCAGGGAAATGGTTGATATTCTTCATGAAAACGGAATAAAAGTAATTCTTGATATCGTTGCAAATCACATCGGTCAGCTTTTTTATTATGATATGAACAAGAACGATCAGCCCGACGAAATGGTGATGGGAAGCAATATGACATGCGGAGTGTACTGCGGTCACATTACCGGAGTTGAGAATGAAGCGGCAGGAAGCGAAATATGCGAACAGGAATACAGCTCTGATTTCACAGTCGGGGGCGATAACAGCGAATGTTACAACAATTGTGTCAACCGCTGTGAAACTGAAGACTATCCGCAGAAAATGGGGCTTAAAAGATATAGCGAATGGGACCCCGATTTTGATGCACGGGGAATTATGGCATTTTCAGAAGCTGGCGAGTCAGGTCCGGCTCCTTTAAAATGGGTCTATATGCCTGAGATCAATAGGGTTCCTCCCAATCCTGCTGAATTCTATAACGATGACTGGTATAACAAACTGGGAAGAATTGTGACATGGGATTCAAATTATCAGGTGGTGAAAGGCGATTTCCCCGGCGGTTTGAAAGATCTTGACACGACAAGGGAAGATGTTACTGCGGCGCTTATCAGTGCCTATGAATACTGGATAGAAAATGTTGATTTTGACGGATTCAGGATCGACACGATAAAGCATGTCGAACATGAGTTCTGGCAGAAGTTCACTCCGGCAATGAGAGCAAAGGCTAAAAAGAAAGGCAAGGAGAATTTCTTCATATTCGGAGAGGCTTTTGACGGCAATGACGAAGTTCTCGGCAGTTTCACCAAAAATAACGAAATGGATTCAGTTTTCTATTTTTCCCAGAAATTTCAGGTATATGACGCAATTTTCAAGCACGGTTCACCCACAAAGAACTTTGAAGATCTCTATAATTTGAGAAAAGACCGTTACGGCACGGTGTCAGGCGTTAAAGATGCTGACGGTAAAATACTGAGTCCTCAGCAGGTGCTTGTGAACTTCTTTGATAATCACGATCTTCCGAGATTTCTGTATGAAAAAAATAATGAAAAAGCACTTAGAAATGCTCTTGCACTTCTATTAACGCAGGATGGAATCCCTTGTATTTATTACGGAACTGAGCAGAATTTTAATGGCGGCAATGATCCTGCCAACAGAGAATTCCTTGCAACTTCAGGTTATGACACAAAAAATGCGACATTCAAATGGATAAGTTCTCTGACTTCGATAAGGAAAAAATATGCACCTCTGCGTCGTGGTGATATGTCAATAGTATGGTCGACCGATCATACCGGTGATGAATCTGATGCAGGAATACTTGCTTTCGAAAGGAAATATAAGGGCGAAACAATCCTTGTCATAATAAATGCAGATGAAAGCAAGGCTTCAAAGACTTCTTTCGATGGAGCTGTTATGAATACGGCATTTGCTCAAGGAACAATATTAAAAGATGTTGCGCCTGATAGTGGTGGAAAGACATTCACAGTCGGTAATGACGGAGAGCTTGATATCGAAATTCCTGCTCAATCAATAAAGATACTTGTAAAAAAGTGAGGTTATAATGGCATCGGTAACTCTTGAAAATGTTGTAAAGCAGTATAACGAAAAAGCTGTGATACTTAAAGGGATTGATCTGAAAATAGAAGACGGAGAGTTCCTTGTTCTTGTCGGTCCGTCAGGATGCGGCAAATCGACTCTGCTCCGGAGTATTGCAGGGCTTGAAAGCATAACTTCAGGAAATATCAGGATCGGAGACCGGATCGTCAATGATGTTGCTCCTAAAGATAGAGATATCGCAATGGTTTTCCAGAGTTACGCTCTTTATCCTCACATGACAGTACGGGGAAATATGGCTTTTGCCCTCAAAGTAAGGAAATTCGAAAAACCGGAAATTGAAAAAAGGGTGAACAATGCGGCGCAGCTTCTTGATATTACTCATCTTCTTGACAGGCTTCCCAAAGACATGAGCGGCGGTCAGAGGCAAAGGGTGGCAATGGGCAGAGCGATAGTCAGAGATCCGAAAGTATTCCTTTTTGACGAGCCTCTTTCAAATCTTGATGCAAGTCTCCGTACCCAGATGAGAGTGGAACTTAAAAAACTGCACGAACGGCTGAAAACTACAATAATTTATGTCACTCACGACCAGATCGAGGCGATGACGCTTGCCGACAGAATTGTGGTTTTGAACAAAGGGATAATTCAGCAGGTTGGAACTCCGGCAGAGCTTTTTGATACTCCGGCAAATGTTTTTGTTGCAGGGTTTATCGGCAGTCCGTCAATGAATCTGCTGACGCTGAAAGCTTTTCCTGATGTCATAGCTGGAATCAGACCGCAGGATTTCGAAGTGACAGATGACAATCCCGATATCACCGGAACTGTTGAGATTGTGGAAGCGCTCGGCAGGAATTCACATGTCCATATCAGACTTGATGACGATACAAAGGTCACAGCCGAACTCGAAAGCTCTGTTACTAGAAATTTCAAGATCGACGATACGATAAAGCTCAAGATCAGAAAAGAGAAAATGCACTTTTTCAATCCTGTTACAAAAGAAAGGGTAGTGGAGGGGAAAAAGTGAGGAATGGTTTTCTTTTCATTATATTAATTCTTTGTTTTTCAACGCTTTTTGCGCAAAAGAAAGATATAACTGTCTGGCATTCCTACCGCGGAAGCGAACAGACTGCACTAAATCAGCTTAAAGATTCGTTCAATGCTTCTCAAGATAGATACAGAGTTGTCCTTCTTGCGATACCGTACAGTGCCTTCCCCGATAAGCTCACAACTGCAATTCCTAACGGTAATGGTCCTGATGCCTTCATCATTGCTCACGAAAGGACCGGCGACTGGGCTGAATCATCGGTAATAAGGAAGCTTGACGAAGGGTATCTCGCAAAGATCAAAGAAACAATGATTCCTTCAACTGTCGAAGCGTTCAAATACAGCGGTTCTTACTGGGGCGTTCCTTTGAGTTTTAAAAGTCTTGTGATGTTCTACAGGACCGATATGATCAAGGAACCTCCGGCTGACACAGATGCGATGATAGCTCTTGCAAAAAAGTTTACAGATCATTCATCAGGCAGATACGGACTGGGACTTGAAGCCACTTCTGTTTATTATGCCGCTCCTTTCATAACCGGTTTTAACGGCGGATTCTGCCTTGAAAACGGTGGAAAGACCGATGAAGCCTGTATTGATAATGAAGGAAATCGAAAAGCATTGTCATTTATAAGCGATCTTGTAAATGTTCACGCCATTGTGCCGACTGAAGCGACATCGGTGCTTATCACACAGCTTTTTAATAACGGGTCGATCCCGATGGTGATAAACGGACCGTGGTTCAGTGGTGAGATAAATAGCGGAGTTCCGTATAGTGTAGCGGTGCTTCCTGTCGTTTCAGAAACCGGTAATGTGATGAAGCCGTTTTTGACTGTTGACGGATATTTCTTTTCAGGTCACAAGTCCGCTGACATTGAAGGGGCGAAGGTGTTTGGTGATTTTATCATTTCAAATGAAAGTGCAAAGGTAAGAGCAGTGACTGGTCGTCAGGCAGTTTCAACAAGATCGGTTTATGACGATCCTGATGTGGCTTCTGACAAACTGCTGAATATATTCAAGAAACAGGCTGAAATATCAGTTCCTATGAGCAATCTTCCGCAGATGAGGGTGGTGTGGGAACCGATGGCTAAAGCGCTTAGAAAAGTGCTCAGGAACTCAACTGATGCCGGTAGTGCGCTGAAGGCTGCGGCTGTTGAATATGAACTTTTCAGAAAGCCTCTTCCGCCAAGGCAGAGTCCTTTTGTCTATATTCTGATACTTCTTACTGCGGCGGTTGCAGGGCTTTATTTTCTGATCAAAGGAATGAAAAAAGCGCAGTTTTTCTTTTTCCTCAAAAAAGAACCGGCGCCATATCTTTATCTTATTCCGGCGATATTATCGATGATCGTTCTTGTGTTTGTCCCTTTTGCCGTAGGCACTGCGACAGCGTTTTTTGCGCATAAGGCCGGAAGCTGGACATTTGTCGGATTTGCCAATTTTTTCAATATCTTATTCGGCGGAGATTTCCCGATCACCAGCCCGATGAATTTTTATTTCACACTTGCTGTGACAGTTCTGTGGACTGCAATGAATGTCTTTCTGCATGTAACGCTCGGGCTGAGTCTTGCACTGCTTCTGCGTGAACCGTGGCTTAAAATGAAGGGGATCTACAGGGTCCTTCTAATAATTCCGTGGGCTGTTCCCAATTATATCACGGCGCTTATCTGGAAAGGGATGTTTAACAGGCAGTTCGGTGCTATCAACGGCATTCTCAGCACTCTCGGACTTGAGCCGGTGAGCTGGTTCAGCTCGTTCTGGACATCGTTTGCCGCAAATCTGACAACTAACACATGGCTCGGATTCCCGTTCATGATGGTTACAGCACTCGGCGCGCTTCAGGCAATTCCCGGAGAACTTGAAGATGCGGCATCAGTTGACGGAGCAGGGATGTTTCAGAGATTTTTCAATATCACACTTCCACTTCTCAAACCTGCACTTGTGCCCGCCGTGATACTTGGAAGCGTATGGACATTCAATATGTTCAACATAATCTATCTTGTCAGCGGCGGTGAACCTGACGGAAGCACCGAAATACTCATCAGCGAAGCCTACAAATGGGCATTCCAGCGGCAGGAACGGTACGGATACGCCGCAGCCTACGCAATATTGATCTTCATCGTGCTTCTCTTCTATTCAAAATTCACCGAAAAGATCGGAAAGGGGGCAGAATAAATGAAAAAGGTGGCTCTTAAAAAACAGGAAAAAAATTCTGAAAATAAAGATTTAGGTGTTGTTTATGATAAACCAGAGTTCGTTTCTGAAATTAAGCAGATTTTATCTCAGGCAAGAGAAATTGCTTATACTGCTGTTAATAGTGCAATGGTTCAGGCATATTGGCTTGTTGGCAAAAGAATTGTTGAAGAAGAGCAGGGAGGGAAAGAAAGAGCAGAATATGGAGAATATCTTATTAAAAATCTTTCTGATGAATTAATAAAAGAATATGGCAAAGGATTTTCAGTTCAAAGCTTAAAGAATTTCCGCCAGTTTTATCAGGTTTTTCCTAAACTTATGAAAAGCTCCACACTGCAGAGCCAATCTACATTGTCGAAAAGCTCCACACTGTGGAGCCAATTGAGTTGGTCCCATTTTAAGATAATAATGCGTGTCTCAAACTCGAAAGCCAGAGAATATTATGTTCAAGAAACAGCGAAAAACAGTTGGAGTGTCAGAATGCTTGATCGTAATATTTCATCCCAGTATTATGAAAGACTGCTTGCTTCCCAAATAAAAGAGCCAGTTGTTAGAGAGATGAAAGAAAAAAATGCTTTATTACAGAATGACAAATATGAGTTTATCAAAAATCCCAGTGTTCTTGAGTTTCTTAATCTGCCGGATAATATGGGACATACTGAAGCTCAGATTGAAAAAGCGATTATTGATAATCTTCAGAATTTTCTCCTTGAACTGGGAAAGGGATATGCTTTTGTGGAGAGACAGAAATTGATCCGCACAGAAGCAAGAGATTATTACATTGATCTTGTTTTCTACAACTTCATTCTCAGATGTTTTGTACTGATTGATCTTAAAACTACCAGAATTACTCATCAGGATGTCGGGCAGATGGATATGTATGTCAGGATGTTTAATGATAAGATTAAAGGAAAAGATGACAATCCGACACTTGGAATAGTTCTCTGCTCTGAAACAGATCAAGATATTGCCAGATATTCCATCCTAAAAGGGAATGAACAGATTTTTGCATCGAAATACAAGCTTTATCTCCCGACAGAAAAAGAACTTATCGATGAAATTGAGAGACAGAAAGATATTTTAAAATTGCAGTTCGGAAACAGCGAGGCAAAATAAATGAAACAGGTGACTCTTAAAAAACAGATTCTGATAAATATGGCACTGATGCTGAGCTGTGCCGTCGTGATCTATCCGGTTCTGTGGGTGATAAAGATGGCACTGACTCCTTCTCAGGGTTTTGCTCTGTCTGCAAATCCTTTTCCTGATACTGTGAGCCTTCAGAATTTTGCGGACATCATGACTACGACCGATGCTGACGGGCACTGGCTTTTCGGCAGACAGTTCTTTAACAGTGTTGTGATCTCAGTTGCAACAACGATTCTCGGGATAACTCTTGCTACAACGGCGGGATATGCATTTTCAAGATTCACATTTCCGGGGAAAGATGCAGGAATGAAGGCGTTTCTTGTTTCCCAGATGTTTCCGGGAGTTGTAATGGCTCTTCCGCTCTATATTCTTCTTAACAAACTGTCACTTTTAAACAGCATGACAGGACTTGTGCTTGTCTATTCAACGACTGCAATACCTTTCTGTGTGTGGATGCTCAAAGGCTATTTTGACACCATTCCGAAAGATCTTGAGGAAGCGGCGATAATCGACGGAGCTTCACAGTGGACGATATTTTATAAAGTTATCCTTCCCCTTGCAAAGCCTGCAATTGTGGTCACGGCTCTTTTTTCATTCATGACAGCATGGAACGAGTTCATTCTCGCCGCTACATTCCTTGGTGATGAAAGGGCGTTCACACTTCCAGTAGCGTTGCAGAGATTTGTCGGAAGCTACAACACCGAATGGGGTCATTTCGCCGCCGGCGCGATAATAGTCTCCACTCCTGTGATGATACTTTTCTTCATACTTCAGAAGCACCTTGTCGGCGGACTCACTGCCGGAGGAGTAAAAGGATGATCAATAAATTCAATATATTAGAGGCTGTTATGAAAAAAAATGCACTTTTTGCGATCATTTCTGCGG
>Ga0116171_10002374_pt1 | contig 17875 bp, 14 predicted proteins | sample AD_JPNHW2_MetaG_FD_89798 | JGI IMG/M metagenome (GOLD analysis project Ga0116171, IMG submission 89798) | Active sludge microbial communities of municipal wastewater-treating anaerobic digesters from Japan - AD_JPNHW2_MetaG | ecosystem: Engineered > Bioreactor > Anaerobic > Digestate | place... | reverse complement strand
TTCACCGGGGGATCACGAAGAAGGCCGCAGGCCTTCGAGTACTCCCTCCGGAGTCACAAAGAAATCAGCCACTTACAACGATGTTTGGGAGTGGCTTTTTTATTTATCACAAACATTTTCACAAAGGTAGGCAGGATGCAACATCCCGCCTTTTTTTATTATCTTTGGGCTAATCTTTGCGAAAAAGGTTGACTGTAACCCTTCCCGGTAAAAACTAAGGAACATGAGACCTACATGGCATCTATTCTTACGCATGGTGTTGTTACTGTTTGTTGCCGGTACAGGATGCCTCATAGTCAGTAACTGCCGCGCTCCGGGGGGGGCAAATAAAGGGAGTCATGGCAAACGGGGAGCGGATCCGGTCAGGGAAGGCCAATGGAAAATATCCCGGGTCATGGTTTCTACCCAACCGGCCGGGGTATCAATCAGTATTTTCGATCCGGTAACTAAGTCGTACAGGATGGAAGGGTCGACTCCTGCAGAGATCATCTGGTACCATCACTGCATGGCCTGTAACGATACAGAGCCTGTTGCTCCTGTGCTCCTCGACTATGAAGGCAAGAGGATCAAGGTGATACCCGAAGGATACAAACAGGGAAAGGAATTCGCGGTCGGTGTGTACTTTTCAGGCGACAAGCCAGTAGTGAGGAAAGGAGTTCTGTACGATCCGGAAGTCTATTTAAAACCCGAAACAAGGCCTTCCTATCCTGGAGGTGATGATGCCTACCAGGATTTCATCATGCACAATGTTTATTACCCGTCTAAGGCGAGGTTAAAAGGCATCGAAGGCAAAGTTTATGCCTCCTTTGTGGTGGAGCAGGATGGGGCGCTGACCAACCTGAAGATCCTGAACGGCATCGGTGGCGGGTGCGATGAGGAGGTGCTGGAAATCATCCGGAAGATGCGGCCATGGATTCCCGGCACTGTGGAGGGAAGGCCGGTCAGGAGCATAATGGCCATCATGATCTCTTTTACCCTCACACCCGGCAATTACGTGAAATCGGTTTATTACTGGAGATAGCCGCAGCCCCGCAATACGTTTCATCCTGAAGAGGGGCCTCGACGGCTGGTCCTGGAAAGCAGGGTCACGGCCGGGAATCCACATCGTCGTGTATGGTAGACAGACTTACAACACAATTCAGATCGATACCCAATGCTGGCTGAAAGAAAACCTGAACATCGGGACACTGACAATGTACGATCTTTATGATCAGCTTATTTTATCAAAACAGGTGATAAATGAAACAACCGGGATAGATGTCAGTGGCCTGAAACCGGGTGTCTATTTTGTAAGATTTAGCGATGACAGAATGACCGGGGCAATGAAATTTGTAAAGAATTAGGAGCCGATCGGCATTTCCAGCTTTTTACATGATCGGAGGCGTTTTTGTCGCTATTGATCATGTCAGAATATTTCACAACGCCATATCAGGCATTGAACAAGTCATTTTTAAAGGTGAAACCTACCCGCTCCGGGATGGAAATCTTTAAGAAAAATCTTGTTTATTTACTCGATGGTTTGGATGGTCGGTGAGGTTGTTTTCATATACCTTGCTTATACCTATATTATTCCTTAACGGTTCGAATATTATACAACGCTTATAGCCTTGTTTTAGAATTATTGTTAAAAGAAGAAAAATTTGGTATACCGATGTCAAAAAATGCTAAAAAACGCAAACCACGTGATACTCCTGAACCAACCAGGTTTCGATGGTGTGATAATTGAGAAAAGTGTGGATGTCGCGGTAAACCTCGGCCATGTGTTGCAGGATCACAGCGGGCTTCCCGAAAAATCTGAAGGGGTTGAGGAGATCGGCCCGGGTGCGGAAATGCTCTTCCACGATACCATCCCACGAAAGGTCCTTTGAGACCAGCACATCCGTCACAACGTTCCGGCTGTAATGCCAGAGCGGGTGAATTCGCAGTGACAACGGGGTGTGGCTGTTGTGCCACCGGTCTAAAAAGGCTTCCCGGGTTATGCCGGGCTTTTTCTGAAACAAAGTCAGTAAACAAAAGCCCGGTGTCACTGCACCTTCAGGACGGTCGGTGTGGTACGATACGGGAATCGCCTCCTCGGCCCGGCAGGCGAACCGGAACCCGGGAGCGCCGGTCAGAATTGGTGAAACCTCAGCGGTGTTTTCTTTCTGGTAAATGCTTATCGATGCCATCTTACCCCGTTTGAATGGAATGATCGAAATCAATGGGGGAGGAGCGACCGTAAGTGTCAGCGTTAGTTTATCGGGTTTCTCCGATTTGACGACCATCGACGACAACTCCAGTATCCGTTTCCGGAATGCTTCATACGATGTGGTTTTCTCACCGGCGATCAGGTATATCTCTTTCATCATGAGTAAATAATCTGTTTTCAAGAGGAAGCTGAATATCCATGAAGATCGTCCCGGGGTGTGATACCGGGCATTGCACGGACTTTTCAGAACGGCAAAGATATACCGAATCAGAAAAGGTACCATCCTTCGAATCAAATTTGATTACATTTGTCAAGAAATAGATTGGAGGATATTCAGAGAAATATTGCTTGCTGCTGAACGCGAACAACCCCTGATCTCCTTAACTCATGAAATAACTGCCAATGAACGACATGAAAATCCTTCTTACCGGCGGCGCCGGTTTCCTTGGAAAAGCTCTGGTTAACGAAATCCTTTCACCCGATGCTCCAGTACCCTGCGGGCTTTTACGCATTTTCGACCTGAACCGCTATACCGGGCCCGCTGATGAACGGATCGAAATGGTACAGGCCGACATTCAGGACCGGCAGGCACTGGTCGACGCCTGTCAGGGAATCGACGCGGTGATCCATGCTGCCGCCATCGTTGACTGGGGAACCCACCCCGAAAGTGAAGTGTACGCGGTGAATTATGAGGGTACGTGCAGGGTGGTGGAGGCTTGTCGTACCGCAGGCGTTAAATTTCTGATTTACACCGGTTCGCTCGATGCCATTTACACCGGAAAATCAATGACCGGCATCGATGAAACAGCGCCTTATCCTGCGTCACATCCTAACATGTATTGCAAAAGCAAAGCGCTGGCCGAAAAAGCGGTAATGGAAGCAAACAGCGATGCTTTAATGACCTGTGTTCTTCGACCGGCCGATATCTATGGCCCGGCCGATCCCTTTCACATCGGGTCGCTGATCGACATGGCAAAAGGCGGTTTCTACGTCAGGCTGGGCGACGGGACGGCCCATTCACAGCATGTTTTCGTAGGGAATATGGCACACGCCCACTTGCAGGTTCTTCAAGCGCTGGCGACGGGTAACATGACCCCGGCAGGTAAGGCTTACTTCATCACGGATGGCGTTTCATCGAACTTTTTTAAGTTCTTCGATGCCATCATTGAAGGCGCCGGTTACCGGATTCGGCCGAAAAACCTGTGGATTCCAAAGAAAATTGCCTATTCCATCGGTGCCTGCGCCGAATTCATGGCCTTGCTGGCAAGACCCTTTGTCAGGTACAACCCAAAGTTCAGCCGTTTCGCCGTGATATACACCTGTGCCGATTTCACTTTTAAGCCTGAAAAAGCTCAAAAAGATTTCGGATTCCGCCCCAAATATTTACACGATGATTCTTTTGAAATGACGGTGAAGTACTATCGGGAGCAAATCAGTAATCAACAACCACAAAAAGGGTAATCCGGACTTTATATCATGAAATATTCACCGGAACCTGCTTCATGCAAATCGTGATGATAAAAATGGGTATTTTGGGTAGTCATTGAAATATAAAATTCTTACCACATGAGATGGAACATCCTGGTTCTGATCCTTATCAGCCTTTGTGATTTCACGGCATCGGCACAGTTTGATTTTCGCCCTGGTTTTATTGTGAAAGGCGCATCCGATACCGTTTATGGATTAATCGACTATAAAGGAAATAAAAGCAATGCCCGAAAGTGCATATTTATAGCCGGCCGGAATAAAGAATCGGAGCCGGTAACCTATACACCGTTACAGATATCTGCCTACAGGTTTACCAACGGAAAATTTTACATCTCAAGAACCGTAAAATCGGGATCAGAAGAAATTCAACTCTTTCTTGAATATCTCATCAACGGAAAGATCGATGTTTTTTATTACCGCGATGATGATGACGAGCATTATTTCATTGAAAATGAAAAAGATAAACTCGTACCCCTGACAAATGAGGAGAAGGAAATGTATGTTGACTGGGTTCAATACCGGCAAGAATCGAAAAAGTATATCGGTGTTCTTAAATATTTTATGCAGGAAAGTCCCAATTCTGTGAAGAAAGCAGAACAGGTAAACCTTAATCACGGGTCGCTGATAAAAATTGCCCGTTATTATCACGATGATGTTTGTACCGACGAACAATGCATCATCTATGAAAAGAAACTGCCAAAGGTTTCCTTTTTGTTGGGCCCTGCAATCGGCATGAACCTGACCTTTTTGAATGTTATTGATGACAACATAGCAAATAATTACAGGTATTTGATCCTCGGTAACTGGGTTCCTAAGCTGGATCCCGCAATCGGATTAAGCCTGAGGATGACGCTGCCCTCGATGAACGAAAGAGCTCAACTTTGCTATAACCTTTTCCTTCAGCGGATGACCATGGAAATGCACGCAAACACCTATGATGATGTTTTGGAACTGACGGCGATTAATGACGTCGCTTGTAAACAGCTTGTATTAAATAACAGCGTGACGTTCAGGTATGAATTTACACCGGGTCGGTTCAGACCGGTTTTTGTGGGTGGCGGATTTATCGCTTATTGTTTCAACAGCGAATACACCAGGAATTATACCTACAGTATGAGCGACGGTACCATTCTGATGAGCGGCGAAGTGCATACGAACCCCTTTAGGAATTTAATTTATGGAATTTCCATTGGACCAGGTCTGACCATGAAATTAAATCCCAAATTCGATATTTGTGTGGATTTGATTTATTCGCCGGGCCTCGGGATACACCCGAATTTTAATACCAACATCATCTCCCTCAATCTGTCAATGCCTTTCAGGTTGTAATTGTCCCTGTTTGACCTGTTTGATGGTATAGCCCTGCCAAAAGGGGTAGTGACCTCCGGTTCAGCGATTACGGGTAATCTTCTTTACCGCTTCACCAGTTTTGCGTGAAATAACGCGACATTCCCGCGGATTTCGACCATGTAGATACCTGCCGGAACAGTCCGGATATCGGCAATAAGCGTATTTCCTGATCGGGTACAGGTAGCCGGAATCCGGGTTCCGGTTGTGGATATCAGGTACAGCCGAAGCGGTTCTGTTTCTGTGGTAGAAGGAAGTATCAGGGTCACCGCGTCAGTAGCCGGGTTGGGTACAATTTGAAGCTGGTTGTCGTCCTGTGGCTGGTTCGCGACAGAGACCGGGTTTCCCCAAATCAGGTAAGCATATTCGGGATGATCGATAAATGGATTGCGGTTGTGCTGCATACCGTAAACCGTATTGTTCCGGTCCGTCTCTTTGGGAGAAACAGGATCCACGCTGCTCCAGTGGAGCATGAGCTGCAATGCCCACGATTTAAGCTGCGATCCGGTGGTGGATGGGCTTCCGGTCCAACCGGCATCCTCGTTGTAATAGCGGGTCGACATGTAAAAACAAGTGCGCGCCAGATCGCCTTTGTATTCCTCACGCGGCTCGAAAACGGTCCCCGTGTACCCGGGCCAGTCGCACGATCCCAACTTGCTCCCGTTCAACGAAGTCCACGTGGCGACCCCGACGGTCCCGTAAGGAAAGTTGTCGCGCATCCCGTTCACCTTGCCGTCGGTAGGGTAGATGTGGAAGAGATCCGAATTCATGGGAGTACCGTCGTTGAACCAGCTTTTGGGCCATGAGTGCTCCCGGTTGTAACAGTCGCCTTCGGCGCTGTAATTTCCGCACTGATCCGTTCCGAATGAATAGGAGTAGGGCGGATTGCCATTTGCGGTTCCGTCGGGAATGTCGGAATAAATATCCCAGACTGTTCCGTTTGGCTTGTCATCCGTCGTGTAAAATGAATTCCATAGCGCGGAATAAGCGATCACTGTATGTCCGCTGATAATATTATGCAGTGCTGATTGCAGGTCAGCGCCCGTTTTCCCGTTTGCCGGATCATAATAACCGGGAGGGATCTGGGCCGTTACTTCCGTTAGTAGAAACAGGAATGCAAGGATCGCGATCCGGGGTGTTCTGGTCCAATGCCTCATCAATCTTTTCAAAGGATAATTTTCGGCAAAGGTACGATTTATCTGCGATGCAGTGACCTGCAAATTGCTTTCCGACAACAGCCTCCCTTGCTTTCCAATCACATTTATGATCATAATTTTTTAGATTGAATAGCCCCGTTAATTTCGGATTGTAATCTATCTTTGTCATATGATAAAATAAAGAAAATAATACTAACATTCATAATATCAACAAATTATAATCATTTAAGATATTATTTATAATCACAGGATGAGCATGAAAAAACAATTTCTCCTTTTATCATTCGCACTATGTACCGTGTACGTCTCATTCTCCGCAAATCCCTGGCGCTGGCAGAACCCAATGCCACAGGGGAATGGATTATTCGCCGGTAAAGTCATTGACGCTCAAACCTATGTTTCAGTCGGCGCTTATGGAACCGTGATCAAAAGCGCCAATCAGGGAGCTGACTGGAACATCTTTTCACCGGTCGTATATGAATTTCTTTACGGGGTGGATTTTAAATCATCGACCTCCGGAACCGCAGTGGGTGAAAAAGGGCTCATCATCAACACAACCGATCAGGGGGCACACTGGACACAGGTAGCTTCTCCCGTTTCTGACGGACTCTGGTCGGTGAGATATGCCGATGCTTCCACTGGCTATGCATGCGGTGAAGGAGGGGCCATCCTGAAGACCACCAATGGTGGAGTTTCATGGAGCGCCCAGGTTTCAGGAACCGGAAACCATCTGTTCAGTGTTTGGTTTGTTGATGCGCAGACTGGCTGGGTCGTCGGCGATAACGGCACCATTCTCAAGACCACCAACGGAGGCGCGACATGGGTATCGCAAACATCCGGAACAACTAAAATGTTGCGGAGTGTACAGTTCCTGGATGCGCAGAACGGGTTTGTCTCGGGTTACTCAGGTACCGTGCTGAAAACGACAAATGGCGGTGCAACCTGGACCGAACTTCCCCATTATCTGGGGTCCAATCTCTTTTCGGTTTATTTCATCGACCCGAATACCGGATTTGCCGGCGGTAGCGATGAGAATTACATCAGCACTACCGACGGTGGCGCTACATGGGTTGTTCACCAGGGCGCTGCTGAAGGCGGATGCTGGACCATGATCTCCTTTTCAGGAAACACCGGCTGGATGTGCGGCAACTATGGCCGGCTTTTAAAGACAACCGACGGGGGAAGCAACTGGGATCTCATTTCCGACATCTCAACCTATGATTACCATTCCATCTCATTCCTCGATGACGCTCATGGTATGGCAGGAGGTGACTGGGGAAGTTATTTCAAAACAACGGACGGAGGAAACACCTGGACCTATGGAGGCATTCCCGGATATGACATGATCATTTACGGAATTCATTACTTTTCTTCCCAGGATATTATTGTTGCCGGCGGATACGGAGGGTGCTACAGAACTACCGACGGAGGCGCTTCCTGGAACCAGGTCAGCCTTTCGACCACCTCGAACCTGATGGATCTCACCTTCATCACACCGGATATCGGGTACATCTTTGGTTCCTATGGTTATCTCGCCAAAACAACCAACCAGGGTAATGCATGGACCATCATACCATGCCCACAGACCCTTCATTTCCTGTGCGCGCATGTATTTAATGAGAACACGATGATCGCAGGAACAGCCTGGGGAAAAATCGTGAAATCGACCGATGGCGGGGCGAGCTGGATCGAAAAGCATTCGGAACCGGGCGAGCAGATCTCCGACATTTACTTTCTTGATCAGAACAAAGGTTTCGCCGTTTCCGGCCATAGTAAAATCTATAAAACCGTTGACGGGGGAGAGAGCTGGTCGGTCAGTCAGGTGGGCTCGTTCCGCGAGTACACCCACATCTGTTTCACCAATGCCACTACCGGATGGATCAGCGGAAGCGGCGGGTATATGCTGCGCACGACCGACGGCGGAAATACCTGGCATGAAGTGTTCATCGGGACGCACCAAAACCAGAATGTTGTTTACTTTTTCGATGAGGACAATGGCTTCATCGTTGGAAACAGCGGGATGTTGCTGCATACTTCCAACGGCGGCTATACTTCAGTTCCAGGGAATGATCCGGCCGGATCCCGTCAACCGGAGATCACCCTCTTTCCCAACCCGGTTCAATCGGTTCTTGGATTGCGGTTGTCGCATATCGATTATATCAACATTGAAGTGGTTGATATGTTCGGGAAAGTGATAAAACGATTGTTTGAAGGGGAATGCTCCTCCGCCACAATGGAATTTGACGTGAGCTGTTTGCCTCGCGGGATTTATTTTGTGAGAATATCAGCAAACAATACGATCATTACGAGAAAGTTTGTTAAACAGTGAAGGCAGGTTGTGAATTGCTTTCTGATTGTATCTTTAGATATAGAGACACAACTCATGGTAGCGAAAATTCACCATTTAAATTCCGGAAATAATTCATTCCTTGTGAATTGTTAAAAGAAGGAGGACGATGATTTTAAAATTCTCTTATAATAAGACATAATGTTGCCACGCGAGATAAACCCAACATATTTCCTATTGCGGGTAACAGGGATATTGTACAGGCCCGATTCTTCAAATTTCAGCATTGCCTGATCAACGCTGTCGTTTATCTCAATAGTGACAACATTTTTGATCGTAAGGTCATCAAGTCGTAGGGTTTCAAAAAGTTCATTTCTGAAGATCAGCTCCTTGAAACTCTCAAGAGGAATGATTCCAATAAACTTCTGATCATCATCAACAACAGGAAAGACATTTCTTTTACTACGTGTGAAAGCATCGATTAGTGACCCAAGTGTTGCATTTTGATTTAAAGGGATAAATTCAGTTTCAATGACTTCTTCTACGGATATGTGCTTGAATACGTTACTGAGTTTATCATCCACTGAATACTGACCTTTTCTTGCCAGGTTTTTGGTGTAGATGGTATAAGGTTCGAAATAACGGCTTATGAAATAAGATAAGGCGGAAACAATCATCAATGGAACGAATAATACGTATCCACCTGTTATTTCCGCTATTAAAAAAATGGCTGTCAGGGGAGCATGAACAACTCCTGCCATTATACCCGCCATCCCTGCTGCAATAAAATTCACGGTATGAAGATCTGCGATCCCGAGAGTTTTCAATAAAAAGGCAGTCCCAAATCCAACCATGGCGCCGGTAAACAAAGATGGGGCAAAGATTCCTCCATTGCCTCCGGCACCAAGAGTCAGGGAGGTCGCCACAATTTTAAGCAAGATCACAAGCCCGGTAAAGGTCAGTAAAAAGTAAGGCTTTAGAGGTAAAGAAGAAAAAAAGCTATTATTTAAAATGTCGTAAAAATTGCCGTCGAAAAGCATCTCAATGGTGCGGTATCCCTCTCCAAACAAAGGCGGGAAAATATAAATGAGTATTCCGAGTGCAATTCCACCAACGACGGCTTTTGGCAGAATTCTTTTCCGCTTTTCAAAATAGCCTTCAATACTAAGGGACATCCGAGTCATGTAAACGGATAACAATCCGCATAAAATACCTAATAAAACATAATATGGAATCGCATCGAAATACCAGTCTTTTGTTACGAGGTAAAACAATTGACCACGCAAAAGAAATTTTGATACAATGGTGGCCGTCGCTGTTGAAATCAGCAAGGGAATAAAAACAGGAATGGAAACGTCTGCTAATAAAACCTCAATTGCGAAGATTGTACCTGCAATCGGACTGTTGAAAACGGCGGCAATCCCGGAGGCGGCCCCACATGCAAGCAAAAGTATTTTTTCCTTGCTGCCGAATTTCATGAAACTGCCGATATTCGATCCGATGGCCGAACCCGTAATCACGATGGGAGCTTCAAGACCTGCGGATCCGCCAAAACCTATTGTCAGACCACTTGTTAAAAGGTGCGAATACATTTTGGACCCCTCGATTTTTCCCGATCGTCTTGCAATAGAAAAGATAATGCTGCCAAGCCCCTTTTCGAGTTTTCCTTTGAAAAATATTTTGATGACCAATAGCGTCAACAAAATTCCGACCAATGGAGATACTATGTAAATATAGTTCGTATGCGACCAGGATAATAACAGGTCTGACATAGAATAAACGAACCGGACAAAATGTTTAAGGATTACTGCGGCTAAAGCAGAGACGATTCCAACAGCGATACTCGCCAGAACCAAGTATGTACGGTCCCCAAGGTACGTGTCTTTGAGGTAATTAAGCTTCTTGATCAATTGCTGAATAAACATCCTGATTTGTAAATGGTTTCCAAATATAAAGTTTCTTTTTATCTTTCCTGGGGTTCCCAGTTGCAATGATTAATATCGCTATAAATATTAAATTTGCTGATGTCGATATTCTACATCATATGAATTTCAAAACAGTTACATATAAATTTCTCAAAGACCGTTTTAATCTTGAAAAGAATAAAGAGGAATATGGAGAGGTTATTGATGCTATTACAAGGAATATCTATTTCAGAGGCACCAATCTCTGGGTATTGATGTTTGCTATCATTATTGCTTCAGTAGGGCTTAATGTCAACTCGACTGCCGTCATCATCGGGGCCATGTTGGTTTCGCCCCTGATGGGACCGATCATGGGAATCGGCCTGGGAGCAGGTATCAATGACTTCAGGTTAATGCGGTTATCTGCCTATAATTTTCTGGTCGCAATCGTAATCAGTCTGATCTCCTCAACACTTTATTTTCTACTGTCCCCGTTGAACGAAGCACACTCTGAATTGCTTTCAAGGACCACACCGACGGTTTACGACGTGATTATTGCACTGTTTGGCGGTTTTGCGGGAATCGTTGCTACTTCAAGCAAGGAAAAAGGAACCGTAATTCCTGGCGTTGCGATTGCCACCGCTTTAATGCCGCCATTGTGCACAGCAGGCTATGGACTGGCCGTTGGAAATATGTTTTTTTTCATGGGTGCTATCTATCTTTTCTTCATTAACTCTGTTTTTATTTGTCTGGCTACTTTTCTTATCGTCAGATATCTGCATTTCCCAAGGCACGAATATCGTGATGAAAGCACAGGGCATAGGATGAAGCTCTGGATCTGGTTAATTGTCATCATAACCTTCGTGCCAAGTGTCGTTATAGCATATTTCATGATTCGCAGGAATGTTTTTGAGACCAATGCAAGCCAGTTTATTAGCAGGGAGTTGATATTTGAAGGGAGCACCATTATTGAGAAAAAAATTGATGCTGCTACCGCAACCATCAAAGTTGTTTATATTGGCAAAGGTATCAGCCCCGACTTTTTGGAAAATGCCAAGAAAAAACTCGGAGATTATCATCTGCAGAACGCAAATCTAAAGGTAACCCAGGGAATGAAAGAGTTGACTACTTCTGATATCACCAACATGAAATCTCAAATCATTGAAGATCTATACAAAAGGAACCAAGAGACGCTGATGTCAAAAGATGAAAAGATTGACCTGCTTGAAAAGGAATTAACAAAATATCAATCAGGATACTTATCAGGTACAATGCTCAATGAAATTCGGGCGCTTTTCCCAGAGGTGGAGGAAGTTTCATTCACTAAAGCTTTATTAAGTTCTACAAAAAGTAAAATTCCTGATACAGTGGACCTGGTCTACCTGAAATTCAGCAAGAATATGCGTAAATCTGAACTCCAGCGTCTAGAATCCTGGTTAAACTTACGGGTGGGAGGAGATAAAGTAAAAATAGTTATCGGGAAATAATATTATGGTAGGAATCCTTATAACCATCGTTTTTATTACAGGATATTTAGCCATTGTCATGGAGCATAAAATCCGCGTGAACAAGGCGGCTACTGCACTTGTAGCCGGCTCATTAGCCTGGACTATTTTCATCGTGCTCACTACCGAAAAGGAAAAGGTGACAGAAAACATCGGAACCCATATGGCCGATACTCTTTACCCGACAGATCACTTCTTTTGGGAATTTCTTGCTTACGCAACAAGGGGGAGCATCCTGATAATAGGCTCGGCTTCGGGAGTGGTAGCAATGGGCATGGAACGCATAACATTCTTCTGGTTCTTGAGACGAATCTCGTTGCTTGCTTTATCCGGATACCTGGCAGGTGCATTTACTTATATCCTTATGTTCTGAGCTGTTTTAACTTCAGAACATATTTTCTCAAACCGTAGTTCAAATCGGGTGCCCTCATTGATCGTGCTGTAGATCTTTGACTTTGTATTATGAAGTTCCAATATCCTTGCCACCAAAGAAAGGCCAATTCCAAATCCTCCGATGAACTTTACATTTGAAGCTCTTTGAAAGGGTTGATAGATTTTATCAAGTTCATCCCGGGGTATACCCATGCCTTTATCCGAAATAATTACATTAATAAACCGATCATCGATTGAGACAATAATATTCACAACATCCTTGGAGAATTTGCAGGCATTATCAATGAGATTGCTGAAGACTATGACGAGCATGCCATAATTTCCGTTGATCAGCAACTCGTGTTCATTTTCGGGATAATCTATTTGAGGGATGATTTTTCGCCCTGGATATTTGGCCTTAATTATCTGAATCGCATTAAAAATGGTTTCGTCGATTCGTATATCCGCAAACCGTACTGGCTGTTCCTTGTTAATCTGAGCTAATTCGAGCAAGGTGTTAAGTTGTGAATTCAGTTTTTTAATATCATCCACAATTCCTGAAATATGCTTTATGTATATCTCAGGTTGTCGCTCTTGTCCAATTACATATTCAGACTCACTGATCATTATCGATAAGGGCGTTCGTAGCTCATGGGAGGCATTTGATACAAAATCTGCCTGGTTTTTAAATGCGATCTCAAGGTCGCTGAGCATTTTATTGAAGGTGATTGAAAGTTGGGCTAGTTCATCTCTTTTATTGCCTTCGTCAAGCCTGGTACTCAAATGTGAATGATTTATTTTTTTAACACGAGCGATTATATCCGAAATAGGTTTTATTGCATTATTTGCGAAAAAATAAGACAACAGTACGACAACCCAAATACTGAATAAAGAGCTCCAGATCAGTATTCTCCTGAGATCCGCCAGCTTTTCTCGGCGGGTATTGTCATATGCCATTACAAAGACGCTGTACTTATTTTTATGAAAAGTATGCCTGTAATGCACACCATCCTTTTCTGCAATTCGATAAAAATTGATCACTTTATCTATTGAATTCTTTTTAATGTTTTCAGATGTCAGATAATCAGTGTTTAATTTATAGAGCATGTGAAGTGCTGAATCTGTAACAACAATTTCCTCTCTTTGCCAATAAAAAGTGGATTGTTGAATCTTCTTTAATAGTGTCGAATCCACTTCTGTAACATTCAATAACAGTATGGCTGTATTTTTTGCCCTGTTTTTTAGGTTGTCCCTGAATTTGTCTCTTTGAGAAGAATAGGTAAAATAGTAAACGAGTGTTGAAAACAGCAATAATACTCCTGCAACGATAATTGTGAACTGGAAGGCCAACCGTATCTTGATATTCATGGTTTAAATTTCAGTTTCATTGCAGTAAAATCCAAATCCAAACTTTGTATGTATGAGCTTCCGCGTATATTCTTTGTCGATTTTCTTTCGCAGGTAATTCACATAAACATCAATGACATTTGTTCCGGGATCAAAGTCAATGCCCCAAACCTTTTCAATGATATGCTCGCGTGGCAATATCTTACCCTTGTTGGTGAGAAATAGCTTCAATAGTGCGTATTCTTTAGCTGTCAGATCGATTTTTTTCCCTGTCCTGGTAACGGTCATCGTGCTCGTATCCATTATCAGATCGGCAAGGATAAGTTTTTCTTGTTTTGGCGTGGTGTCTGTGCGTCTGAGAAAAACGTTAACACGCGCTAATAATTCACGGAATTCGAAGGGTTTCAACACATAGTCGTCAGCCCCGGCATCGAAACCGGTAATTTTATTGTCGGGAGTACCCAGCGCAGTCAACATAATGATTGGGACATCATGGTTCGATTTGCGGATTTCTTTGCAGAGATCATACCCATTGATCAGAGGGATATTAATATCCAGAATGATCAGGTTATATTGGGTCCTTTCAATCATTTGCTTACCAATATACCCGTCATAAGCCAGTTCTATGGTGAATCCTTCACTCTCAAACTGCTTTTTAAGAACCTCTGCTAACCTTTGTTCATCTTCAACGATTAAAACAACGCCTTGTTTCATTTGGATTTTAGTTTTGGCAAAGTTAACCTGCAAATCCCGGTAAAACGTTCGCTATAGAATTTCTAATTAATTTTTAATTGATTCCTAATCATGGATCAGCATCTCCTGTTATAATTTAGCCAATGCGCATAAAAAGTAAAAATATGAAAAAACCAAAGCGGATTAAAGAGATCATTTATCTTTTATCTTGGGTCGTGATTATCATATTGTTGGTCCTGGCAAAAATTCTATTTTTTTAACGTAAAGAAATAATCAATAAATGGAAAGATACCCATTAAAGGATCAGCACCCACCGATTGCAGTTATTGGAGCAGGCCATGGCGGGATGGCCATGGCCGGACATCTTGCTATTATGGGTTACAATGTCCAGCTTTTTAATCGGGGAGAAGAGCGGTTATGGGGCGTGAAATCCACCGGTGGTATTGAAGTTCAAGGAGAAATCAACGGTTTCGGTAATATTGCTGTTGCTACCAATAACATGGAGGAAGCCATGAAAGGTGCAGAGCTGTTAATGGTTGTTGTGCCTGCCTTGGCCCATCGCTGGGTTGCTGAACAAATGGCTCCGTACTTACAGGATGGCCAAATCGTGGTTTTACATCCCGGCCGGACATTGGGCGCACTGGAGTTTAAACAAGTATTAACCCATAATGATGTAAAGGCCGATGTCATAGTTTCTGAAGCACAAACATTCATATATGCCTCGCGTGTCATAGGACCCGGACAAGCTCATGTTTTCGGTATAAAAAGCTCAATTCCGGTAGCGTCTGTCAGGGCACACATGATCCCTGTGGTGATAAAGAAACTCAGAGAACTCTACCCGCAGTTTGTGCCGGGCGATAATATTTTTAAAACCAGTTTTGACAACATCGGCAGTATCTTTCATCCCGCCCTGTGTATTCTGAATGCGGGATGGATTGAAGATGATGAAGATTTCAAATTTTATCATCAGGGATCTACCGAAGCGGTTGCAAGGGTTCTTGAAAACACTGACAAAGAACGAATTCTTGTTGCCGAAGCGCTTGGAATACGTGCCATATCTGCACATCAATGGTTCTACATGGCCTATGGCACACATGGGGCTTCGCTTTATGAAGCGATGCGAAAGAATCCAGGCTACACATCGATCCTTGCTCCAAAAACACTTAAGATGAGGTATCTTGAAGAGGATGTTCCCTGTAGTCTTGTTCCGATCGCTTCTGTTGGCAGAATGTTCGGTGTTCCGACACCGACGATTGATTCATTGATACATCTGGCATCCCTGCTGAACCAAAAAGATTACTTTTCTGAAGGGAGAACCGTGGAAAAACTTGGGATTTCAGGCATGAATCTGCGTGATTTGAGGCTTCTCGCTATTGGGGAGAAACAACATATACCAACTTGATAAAAGTAACGCAATGAAAAAAATATTGGGAGCGGCGATGGGTACCTGCGTTCATGTTGGCGGACTCTATCATTTTTTGAAAATTGCTGAAGCTGAAGGTTATTACTCGATTTTACTTGGACCGGCAGTTTCCATCAGCCGCATTGTAGATGCTATTATTCGTGAAAAACCAGAAATAACGGCCATCAGTTATCGTCTGACGCCTGAAGTTGCAAGTACATTGTTTGATGAACTTGACAAAGCACTTAAAGCAAATAATCTTTCGAAGTCAAGGTTGATTTTTGGCGGAACCCCTCCGGTTGCAGCTATAGCCAGGAAATGCAACCTTTTCGAGCGGTCTTTTGACGGATCGGAATCCCTTTCCGAAATTCAATCGTACCTCCGAGGGAGGTTGGCCGGTTCTGCTAAAACAAGATATGCTTCTGATTTATTAAGCAGGATCAGGGAAAATTACCCTTATCCTATCCTAAGGCATCATTTCGGGAGGCCGACCATGGAGGAGACCCTGAAAGGAATAAAGGAGATTGCACTTTCAGGAGTACTGGATGTTATTTCTATCGGTCCGGATCAGAATGCCCAGGAACATTTCTTCAGACCTAAAGAAATGGATCCCAATCAATCAGGGGCAGGAGGAGTGCCTGTACGCTGTAGTAAGGATATGGCAGCACTGTACGAGGCATCAAGGTGCGGAAATTATCCCTTGATGCGTTGTTATGCAGGGACACGCGATTTGCTGAAATGGGCTGAAATGAGCGTTAAAACGATACATAATGCCTGGGGCGCAATACCTCTCTGCTGGTACAGCGTCCTAGACGGACGTTCAAACCGCACTCTAAAGGAAGCCATTTTCGAAAATCAACGTGTCATGCAATGGTATGCGTCCAAGAGCATTCCCGTTGAGGTGAATGAATCACATCAGTGGAGTCTCCGAGACGCGCATGATTCGTTGGCGGTGGCCATGGCCTACCTTGCTGCTTACAATGCAAAGAAGATGGGAGTACGGAATTATGTTGCCCAATTCATGTTCAATACCCCACCCGGAACAAATCCCTCAATGGACCTTGCAAAAATGGCTGCAAAGCTTGAGATGATCAGTGAACTTGAAGATGATTCGTTTACCGTTTTCCGGGAAGTGCGGGCAGGGATCGCCCATTTTTCAACTGTGCCGTCTATTGCAAAGGGGCAACTGGCTGCTTCCGCAATGATAAGTCTGTCAATGAAGCCCCATATACTTCATGTAGTCGGATTCAGTGAAGGGGATCATGCCACATTTCCGGGAGAACTGATTGAAAGTTGCCAGATCGTTCGTGGAGTCATACAGAATGGTTTGAATGGTTTGCCAGATGTATGGTCGGATGATAATATCATTTCCCGGAAATCTGAACTTATTGATGAGGCAAAAGTTCTGATTGAATCATTGAGTTATTTGGGGGCTGACTTTGATGATCCTAAGTCTGAACCCTCTGTCATAACATCAGCCATCAGGGAAGGGTTTCTTGATACTCCTCATTTTAAAGGGAATCCTCATCTGTGCGGGGATATTATTACGGGCCTGATAAATGGAGCATGGTACGCGATCCATCCCTCAACCGGGGAACCGATCGATGAGGAAACGAGGGTATTAAACATTATAAACAGACTTAAACAACAGTAACAGATAAATATTTATATGGCCGGAATTGCAGGAATCTTAAAAAAAGGTGAGAAGAGTCTCGTCATGAGCATGTTGGAATCAATGTCGCATCGCGGTTCTCACGGAAAGTCCCTCTTCGATTATGACGATGCTACCATCGGCATGATATGGACAGAACATGAAAATGAAAACGTCTTAAAAAACCAACAAAATGGAATTTATCTGGATGGACCCGGATTTGGCCACAATCTTGAGATTAAGAAATCGGACGGACAATGGCAAATTTTTCGTGATGAACTGGGAGTCGCACCGATGTATTACTCTTATACAAAAAAAGGGAATCTTTGTTTTGCCTCTGAGGTTAAGGCCCTTTTGCCAATATCTGAAGCAATCAGAGAATGTCCGCCGGGTTCTGTCATGAATAATTCAATTCGAACTGCTTACTTTAAACTTGAAAAAAAATCTCCGGTTCAAAACGATTGGGATGACATAGCAACAGAATTATTGAACCGGCTGACAACGTCTGTTGCCCGCAGAATAACTTCGGATACG
>Ga0116171_10002373_pt1 | contig 17887 bp, 12 predicted proteins | sample AD_JPNHW2_MetaG_FD_89798 | JGI IMG/M metagenome (GOLD analysis project Ga0116171, IMG submission 89798) | Active sludge microbial communities of municipal wastewater-treating anaerobic digesters from Japan - AD_JPNHW2_MetaG | ecosystem: Engineered > Bioreactor > Anaerobic > Digestate | place... | reverse complement strand
TTGGGGTTGTGCACCCACACGGTGGTGTACCACACCGCCGGTGAGACGCCCGGCTTGGCCCCCACCGACGGCAGGAACACGTCGGTACCGGTGAAAGAGGCCCACATCGGGGTGGCCGCGAGCAACAGGATGAGAGCTCCAAGCAGCTTCTGACTGGTACGCATGGTGACCGTCCCTTCTTCCTGGCGGGCGCTGGGTGCCCGCCGTGCTCCCCAAGAGCAACCGTCGCGCCAAGACCGGCCTGGAGTGCCAAACGCACTCGTGCTCAGGTACTTCCGGTCCGCAATTTGACCCGGACGGCACCGCTGCGGCGCGGGGTGCCAACTGACTTGGCAGCCGTCGTGCCCACTTGCTTGGCAGTGTCCACGCCGCATCATTCTCCTGGGCAGTGCCCCGCCTACCGACTGCGCCGGTCCCTGTGCAAACGCGTACAATCAGCTCCGATGTCTGGCGACACCCCAGAAGCACCCGGCTCGGCGGAGCGTCTGACCGTCACGGGAGCAGAAGGACCGAGAGGCACCAGCGGGGCTCTCGTCAGTGGCGTCCTGGGCGGCCGCTACGAGGTCCTGGCCCCCCTCGGCGAGGGCGGGATGGGAACCGTCGTGCGGGCGTTCGACCGCGAGCTCAAGCGAGAGGTCGCTCTCAAGCTGATCCGGGACGCCGGGCAGGAGTCAACGCGACGGTTCCTCAAGGAAGCACAGGCCCAGGCGAGCATCAACCATGACAATGTGTGCCGCGTGTTCGATGCCGGGTTCGCCGAGGAGAGCCCGTTCATCGCCATGCAGCTCGTCGAGGGGGGAACGCTCAGAAAGCTGTCGGCCAGCCTCACCATGGCGGAGCAGGTCAGCCTGGTGGCACAGGCGGCGGACGGCATCCATGCCGCCCATCGCATGGGGCTCGTCCACCGCGACATCAAGCCCTCGAACATCATGGTGGAGCGGGTCCCCGACGGCAGCTGGAAGGCGGTCGTCGTCGACTTCGGCCTCGTCCGTGAGCTCGGTGACGAGGCACGGACGGCGACGAGCTGGACCGCCGGGACACCCGCCTACATGGCTCCCGAGCAGGTGCGCAACGAACGCGACCAGATCGACTGGCGCACTGACGTCTACGGGCTGGGAGTGACGCTCTTCGAGGTCCTGACCGGCGACCCACCGTTCTCGACCGAGTCCCCAGCCCACATGCTCCTCCAGGTCCTGCAACGGGAGGCTCGCTTCCCGCCGGGTTCGGCGGTCCCGCGCGACCTGCAGGCGGTCGTCCTGAAGTGCCTGGAGAAGGAACCATTCCGCCGCTACGGCAGCGCCCGTGAGCTGGGTGACGAGCTGCGGCGCTTTCTTGCTGGTCGGCCGGTGCTGGCTCGGCCGGCGGGAAGCCTTGGACGGGTCGCACGTGCGGCGCGCCGCCACCCGAGGATCACCACATTGGCAAGTGTGGCGATCCTCGCAGTCCTGGCGCTGGCCGGGCTCTGGGCCAACGAGGCGGCGCGGTCCCGGCGCACCGCCGCCCTCGCGCGGCGTTTCGGAGAGGAGGCGGCGGCCGTCGAGGCCCAGGTCCGCATTGCGGCGCTCCTCCAGGCGCACAACGTGCAGCCGGAGCGCGAGGCGGTACGGGCCAGGCTGCGGGCAATGGAAACGGAGCTGCCAAGCCTGGGCCGGGACGCCGAGGGGCCCGGGTACTTTGCGTTCGGGCGCGGTTTGGTCGCGCTCGGGGAGTACCGCGAGGCACGGGGCTATCTCGAAAAGGCCTGGGCGAAGGGCTTTGTCGGGCCGGATGTCGCCGTGGTCCTCGGCGAGTGCCTGGTCGCGCTCTACCTGCAAGCGCGGGAGGATGCGCAGCGCATTGCCAACCCTTCCCTGCGCAAATTCCGACTCGAGGCTGCGCAGAAAGAGCTGCGTGACCCGGCGTTGGACATGCTTCGGCAGGGAGTCGGAAGCGATGTGGGGACGCCCAAGTACGCCGAGGCGCTGATTGCCCTGGTCGAGAATCGCTGGGAGGTCGCCCGGGAGCGAGCGCAGGAGGCGCTTCGCGCCACGCCCGCCCTCTTTGAGGCGCGCCGTCTCGAGGGCGACGCCTGGGTTGCCGAAGCCGGAGACGCCGAGATGAAGGGCGAGTGGGCACCCGCAATGCAAGGGTACCTGCACGCGGGCGACGCCTATGCGGCCGGTGTCGAGATGGCCCGCTCCGACCCGGCGCTCCACGAGGCGCTGTGTGACCAGAAGCTGCATGTCATCGAGGTCACGGTCCTCAGGGGAGACTCACCCGAGCCATTGCTGGCGTCCCTCGACAAGACATGCCGGCAGGCACAGGTCGTCAACCCAGCCGGGTATCGTGCCTTTGACGCCATGGCCATGGCCCGCTCCCGGCTCAGCCAGCACCAGGGGAATCACGGCGTGGACCCACGCCCCGCCTCAGCCGAATGCGAGCGGCTGGCGAACGAGGCACTGCGCCGGAACCCCGAGGACGTGAACGCCCTCAACGAGATCGGCCTGGCCGCGTGGCGCATCGCCGACTACGAGGCAGGTCACTCCGGCTCGCCTCGGGTCGCCGGTGAGCGGGGCGTGGCGGCCCTCGAGCGAGCCATCGCCCTCAATGCGGGCTTCGTGGGTCCCTACAACACGCTGGGCAACGTCCTGAACGCCCTCGCCCAGTGTGATGTGCGAGAGGGGAAGGACCCGCGGCCCACCCTCGACCACGCCCGCGAGGTGCTCGAGGCAGCGATCAAGGTGAGCCCCGAGTGGGCGAATCCCTATAACACCCTCGCCATCGGGTTCCTCTGGCGGGGCCAGTACGAGGAGGGCGAGGGGCTGGACCCGCGGCCTGCCTACTCCCGGGCGATCGAGCTCTTCGAGGAAGCGGCTGCGCACAACAAGGGCATTTCCCAGCCCCTGTCAAATGCAGTGTCTGTCCTCAACTCCCTGGCCAGCTACGAGTGGTCCCAGGGAGGAGATCCTGGGAAGCATCTCGACGCCGCACTGGAGGACGCGCGGCGCGCCATGGAGCGCGATGCGACGAACTACTCCCCGGTGTTCAACTCCGGCACTGCGGAGAGCATCCGAGCCGAATGGGAGCTGAGCCTCGGTCGTGACCCGACGGCAGCCATCGGCCGGTCACGCGTGTTCTATGAGCGGTGCCTCACCTTCACGCGCGACGACGCCGACATCTTCCGCGAGCTGGCGCGCCTGGACGTGTTCGCGGGCCGGCAGGCGCTGGCGCAACAGCGGGACCCGCTCCCGACGCTGGCCACCGTCGAGAAGTACCTGCACGACGCGGAGAAGCTCGATCCGAGCAGCGTGGATAACATCTACGTGTCGGCCGATGCATGGCTCTGCCGCGCGGGTTGGGCGCGTCTGACCCACCGCTCCGAGCTGGGTGCTGTCGCCTCGGCGCGTGCCGCCCTCGACAGGGCAGACGCCCTCGACAACAACAGCTCCAGGACGTGGCTGAGACGCGGCAAGATCGACCTTTTCGTGGCCGAGGGGGAGCTCCCCGGCGCGCAGCGCGCCGCGCACGCCAGGGCGGCAATCGAAGCGTTTGACAGGGCCAAGCAGATTAGCCCAGTCCAGACCTTCCGTTTTCGCGCGGACCGTGAGCGTGCCGTCGCGCTCGCCGCTATTTCGGCTCCCTGAGCCCCAGGCGCTTGATCTTGATCGCCAGCCCATTGCGGGAGATGCCGAGCCTCCGTGCCGCTTCGCTGCGATTCCAGTTGCACCCGTGCAGGGCTCGGAGGAGCATCTCGCGCTCCATCTGGTCCAGCCGCTCGCCCAGCACCAGGGAGGTGGTGGGGGCGCCCCCTGACACCGACACCGGACCCAGGAGGGCCGCGTCGATGGCCTGACCGTGCGGGCAGAGGCTGACGAGCCGGCGCACCTCGTGCTCGAGTTCGCGCACGTTGCCCGGCCAGTCGCGGGTTTCCAGATGCACGAGCGCCTTGACGCTGATGCCGCGAATCGCCTTTCCTGCCCTCGAAGCACTCTCGCGGATGAAATGCTCGACGAGCGGAGCGATGTCCTCTCGCCGTTCTCGCAAGGGCGGAACGCGCAGCACCTCGCCGGCGAGGCGGTAGTAGAGGTCGGGGCGAAACCTGCCGTCAGCCAGCCGCGAGTCAAGATCGGCGTTGGTCGCAGCGATCACCCAGACGTCCACGGGACGAGCCCGACGGCTACCGACCGGGTGCATCTCCCGCTCCTGCAGGACCCGGAGCAGCTTCCCCTGGAGCGGTGGTGCCATGTCGCCGATCTCGTCCAGGAAGACGACGCCGCCGTTGGCGCTCCAGAACGCACCTTCGCGTTCGGAGACACCGGTGGCGACGCCACGCTCGATGCCGAAGAGCTCCGCTTCGAGCAACTCCCCGGGAATGGCGGCGCAGTTGATGGCGACGAACGGCTTGTCGGCACGCTGGGACGACGCGTGCAGCGTGCGTGAGATCCCTTCCTTGCCGACGCCGGTCTCACCGACGATGAGAACGGGCAGGCCGGTGGCGAGCAGCGAGCGCATCCGGAAGTAGAGCTGTTGCATCGCCGCCGCACGGCTGAGGACCGTCCCGGGTGGGAAGGTCAGGTCGCGCAGGGGCGGAGGAGGAGGCATGGTGGTTCCCGGGGTGCGCGGCGCAAGCAGCAGAGCCGTCGCACGAAGCACCGTGCGGCAGGCGCGCAGCCGCGGCTCCTCACCTGCCACGACGAGCGCGAGACCGGACAGGAAGACACAGGCCACGGCCGGGTTGCCAGGCAAGACGACATCGTGGAGGCCCGGGTCGCGGTTGGCGCGGACCACGGCAAGCACATCAGGGCGCCCGAGAACCTCGTCGATTGTCCCGGCGGACGCCACCAGAAGCGGTTCACGACGCTTCTCCAGGGAAAGCGCCCAGGCTCTCGTCGTGCCCACCTCCTGCGCCGCGATCCGCAGCGCCGCCCCAAGATCGCCATCCATCGCGTGAGCGATCAGCATCTCGACCGTTGCGGGCCATCGGCACGCCTCGCCCAAGGTCGTCCCGGTCGCCCGGCTTGGGGTCGACCTCTCCGCCGGCGTGTCGACGGAGATGGCGAGCTCGCCGTCGCTCACCTCGACGTCTTCGAGATGAAGGGACACCGACCCGATCCTGATCTCGTCGCCGGCCACGACGCCGGAGCGCTCGACGCGAACCCCGTTCACAAAAGTGCCGTTCTTGCTTCCCAGGTCCTGGATATCCAGCCCCTCGGGCTTGGAGACCAGGAGCGCGTGACGCCGGGAGACACTGGTATCCGAGAGCACGATGTCACAGCTCCCGCGGCTTCCGATCACGTTCTCGCCGGGTCGCACCGTGAAGCGCGCCTCTTCACCCTGCACCGACGTGCGGAGACGGAAGTAGCGCACGGGCGTCTGTGGATCAGTCGGCATCGCTCGCCACCGCTGCCGGCCGGGTCATCGAAGACCCGACAAGCCGGACCGCCTTCGAACGAGGCCTGCGGTGGCAACTCTCCGCACGCGTGTCATGTCGGGGCACCTGCATGTGATGGAGTGTAGCCCACCTGGAACGGACAGCAGATCGAGCGACTTGCCTACCTCGATGGCGGCGGACGTCCCCTCCCTCGCCCCCGCAGGGGGAGAGGTTCAGGGTGATGAGATACAACATGCTGTCACACTGTTACATCAGGCCCGTCACCCGATCCAGGGAGCGCAAAAAGAAAGGTGGCACCCTCACCGGCCCGCGGCTCGGCCCACACCCGGCCACCATGCCGCTCGACGATGCGTCGCACGATGGCGAGGCCGACACCGGATCCCTCGAAGCTCTCGGAATGCTGGAGTCGGGTGAAGAGGTCGAACAGCCCGCTGGCGCTCGCCGCCTCGAAGCCAACGCCGTTGTCGCGTACGAAGTAGACCAGCTCGTCATGGCGAGCCAGGCCCCCGAACTGGATTGTGGCGGCCGGCTGGGTGCGTGTGAACTTCAGGGCATTGCCAAGCAGGTTGGCCAGGACCTGGCGCAGGAGCGACGGGTCGGCCTCGCAGACCGGCGCATCACCGACCTCCAGACGCAGCTTCCGGCCGGCCTCCACGGGAATCAGCTCCTCCCAGACCTGCTGCACCAGGAGGCCGACGTTGACGGGCTGCTTCTTGAGGGGCTGCAGGACCAGCCGCGAGAAGTCGAGAAGCGCGTCGATGAGCTCCTGCATGCGGCTACTGGAGCGGCGCATGAGCCGCAGCGTCCGCACCAGCTCGTCGGGGAGCTGGGCGTGCTCGTCCTCCAGTAACACGCGCAGGAACCCGTCGATGACGACGAGCGGCGAACGGAGATCGTGGGAGACCATGGACGCAAAGGCCTCCAGCTCACCGTTGGCGGTCTCGAGCTCGACGTTGCGACGCTTGAGCTCCTCGGCAAGGCGCTCGATCTCGGCGTCGCGCCGCTGGTGCTCGGACAGATCGCGCACAAAGACGATGACCCGCGGCTCGCCCCCGACGACGACGAGCTGGGTGTTGACCTCGCAGGGAAAGACCTCGCCGCCGTTGCGCAGGTTGAGGCTCTCGATGAAGACTCCGCCAACCGCCTGCACCGCGGCGACCACGTCCGGCAGCACCTCGCGAACCTCGTCCGGGACGAGGTCCCCTACGCTCAGGCGCAGCATTTCCGCCTTGTCGTACCCGAACATTCTGCAGGCAGACACGTTGCAGTCGAGGACCTGGCCGTCAAGGGTCTCCAGGAAGATCGCGTCGGACGAGGCCTCGACGAGCTTGCGATACTTCTCCTCGCCTTCGCGGAGCGCCAGCTCCGCCAGCTTGCGGGCGGTGATGTCGGCGATCAGGCCGTCATATGCCACCACCTGCCCACCGACGTCGAAGCGGGGCACTGGCGTGTTGCGAACCCACCGCACTGTGCCGTCCCGGTGGATGATCCGGTGCTCCAGGGCCTCGGCCTGACCACCGGCAAGGAGCCGCGCGGCCTGGGCTGTAACCGCTTGCTTGTCTGCGGCGTGCACCATCCGGTGCCAGAGCAGCGGATCGCTCGCGTACTCCTCCGGCGTGTATCCGGTGACGGCAACACAGCCCGGGCCATGGATGGTGCCGGTGGGCTGGCCCGACTGGACGGTCACGGTGTAGACATAGTCGGTCACCGACGAGAGGAGCCGCCGATAGCGTTCCTCGCTCGCCCGAAGCGCGTCCAAGGCGGGCCCTGCCATGTCCTGCTCGGTCACGTGCCACCTCGACGGGGCGCCGGCGGAGGCCGGCGCCCCGTGCCGCTCACAGGCGAATCTTGAAGGTCAGCCGATGGCGTCCCCGCTCGACCTCGAGGAACAGGTAGTCACCCCTGCCCTTGTCCTTCAGGATCTGGCGAAGCGTTTGAGGCGACGGCTCTTCCTCGGAATCGACCTTGAGGATGACATCACCGCGCCGCAGCCCGACCTCCTCGGCGAGGGAGTCGGGCTCGACCTCGGTGATTCGACTGCCATTCTCGGCGCGGTCGATCACGATCCCCAGCCGGCTGTTCGGGCGGTAGTCCTCGCGACGCCAGCCTTCGTCAGGCCGACCGTAGACCAGCAGCATCCGCGCTGCGGGCTCGGGCGTGGCGGAAACGAACCGCACCCGGCGCACACTCGAGTCGATGACGTCACCGGTCGTGGTACCGATGTCGGGCCCGCCTGGCGCCCCTTCCGATCGGCCTCCGTCGGGCCTCCCCATGGCGATCCCGCCTGGCTCCGGTCGCCATTCCTCGTAGATGTGCACCTCCAGCTCGCCGACCCGCGACCCTTCGACACGCTGCCCCTCACTGAACTCGGGCGGACTGAAGACGAACTGCTCGGCCGCGCTCATGTCGGCTTGAAAGCCCCTGATGACGCGGACTTCCCCAGGCCCCAGCACGGCTCCGATGTCTTCCCGGGCCGTTCCCTCGATGGGCTTGCGGAAGAAGACGTTGACGCCGTCCACACCGACCACGGCCTTGATGCGCAGTCGTCCGTGGTTCTGCAGCCGGATCGCGTAGCTCTTGCCCACGAGCGGACGTGTGTCACCCGTGAACACCCACCGGTCGGAGCCCTCGCTGAGGAAAGTCATGGCGGGCCGACCCTCCGGAATGACCTGCACGGATACCGAGTTGCCCTCCCGGTAGTACACGCGCACCCGGTCCGGGGCGGCCTCGGCCACCAGCGCCAGCACCAGCACGCTCGCGGCCAGACCGCCAATTACCACCATGTTGTGAGTCCCGCGCCGTGTCGTCATCATCTGCCTCCATGGGGCGCCGTCGAGCTCACGCGGCGCCCCGAGCGTGCCTTGGCGGTTTGCAAACACCATGCCGTGAGCGGCCTTTCCGCCGGCTGGCTTCCCGGGCTCAAGTATACGCGAGCCCGGTCCACCTCCCGGGCCACGCCAGGGAGCGCAACCGTGGCTGTCTGGTATGCTTTCGGGAGAGGGACGACATCGGCTTGCAGCCCACGCAATGAAGACACACTGCATCTCGAACCCCGAGCTTGGCTCCTTCCTCAAGCGTGAGCCCCGCGCCTTGGCGCCTTACGAGCTCGACCTGGCCAGCATCTTCTGCAACCTCCTGACGCGAGCCAACGACTTCGTGCCTTCGGAGGCTGGCTCGATCTTCATCGACGACCCCTCCGTCCCGGAGGCCAATCGCCCGCTTGCCGAGCTGGTCCTCATCGCCTGCTTCGGTGAGGCCTCTGACCGCCTCGTCGGCTCGAAGCTACCCGTCACCCGCGGGATCGTCGGCCACGTCTACGGGACTGGCAGGTCGTACGTGTCTGCCAGCCCTCAGTCCGATCCCCTCTTCTTCTCGGGCTTCGACGGAGCGTCCCGGTTTCGCACCCGCTCGCTGCTCTGCGCCCCGCTCGTGGTCGAAGGCCAGGTCATCGGTGTGATCGAGCTCGTCAACCGGCTCGACGACCGCTCCTACGACGAGCGTGATCTCATGCTCCTGGAGATCCTCGCCCAGACCATCTCGGTGTCGATCGCCAATGCCATCGACGCGTATCGCTCCAAGGAGATCTCCAAGCGCGACGAGCTCACCGGCCTGTACAACGACCGCTTCCTTCACCACGGACTGCAGGCGACCATCGAGCAGGCGCTCGCCCAGGGCCAGGAGGTCGGCCTGCTGTTTCTCGATCTCGACCACTTCAAGACCATCAACGACATCCACGGGCACCTGGCTGGAAGCCGCGTCCTCACCGAGGTCGGGGCCATGCTGCGGCAGATCCTGCCGGGGGGGTGCCTGGGGGCGCGCTACGGCGGCGACGAGTTCATCATCGTGCTGCCCGGAGCATCACCTCCCGAGGCCTTCTGGGTCGCCGAGACCATCCGAAAGAACATCGAGTCCTACGTCTTCCTGAGTGAGGCTGACCCCCATGACTCCGCCAACTACCCTGCCGTCCACATCAAGGGGGTCATCACCTGCTCCATCGGCGTTGCGACGCTGCGCTCCGACGTGCTCTCCCTACCCGGCGGCGTCCGCGATCCGGTCTCGGCCAAGAACGAGCTCCTGCGCTCGGCCGATTCCTGCATGTATATGGCCAAGGAGCGCGGCCGGAATCTGACCGTAACGGCCTGGACCGTGCCGCCCCGCCCCCGCCGCTCGGCCAGTGAGGGCTGAACCAACAGGCTCAGGGTTCGGTCAACCAGTGAGAGCGGAATGGCTGGCGCCGAGCCTCGACCTCCCTCGCGCCGTCTCGTCTGCCAATCCCGAAATCCGGGGTCTGTGACCAGGTTGGCGGGGGTCAGTCCAGCTCGCAGGCCAGCCGGACCATGCGGTTGATCTCCTGCGGGCTGGCGGCTCCGGGGGCGACGGTGCTCTCGCGAAGCCCGGCGCCGTGCAGCGCCTCATGGATGAGGATCATCGCCCCGGCGTTGGTGGAGAGGCTCCCGAAGTGGGGACACAGCCAGCACCGGTGACCGCCAATCTGGGTGAAGGCTGCGACACCGCTGGTGCACTGCGGGTGCGAGTCGACGTCGGCCCGCAGGTAGAAGCTCTCCCGCAGCGTCGCCGAGCCGCTACGGCCAAGCTTCGAGAACAGGGCCGCGCACCTGGGGCTCGACTCGACGCGGCCAAGCGCGAGGGCGAAGGACCGCGTGACGGCCCTGTACTCCCGTGGTGCGAGGGATGTCGTGGCCTGCGGCCTCACGTTCGGCTTCAGACGAGGCAGTGACCGGGCGATCAGGGGCTCCACCCTGTCCTCGCCGGCCTCGGGTACGAGGCGCCCGACCCCTTCCGATCCGATCCTGCCTTCGCGGCCGGCAGTTCGGGGGCGATCCCACTGAGCTGCGGCCGAGCCGGCGAGCGCCGTGCCGAGACACAGGGCGATGACGAGAATGTGGATGGAGGAGCCGGTGGTGGGACCATTCGTGACGGCGCGGGTCGTCGATCTGGAGCAGGCGGTGTCGATTGAGGATCTTGCGGCCATTGTCGGGTCCCTCCCATGGGTCGCTCCATCCTTCTTCTTCCAGTGGTTCGTACGCCCTGGCTCCAGCCCGGATCAGGCCTCAGGGACGGACCGGTCGACGGATGACGCAGCCCGTCCTCAGCACGGGCCGGGTGCCGGCCAATGTCGCTCGGGCAAGGCGTCGTCGATGCCTGTCTGGGAATCCCGATCGGGAACTCAGCTCGCCGGGCTGAGTGACGAGGCCGGGCGCAGCCAGACCGGCCCCTCGTACCGGGCCTGGGGTACGCCGAACGCCAGAGAGGTGGCGGCGATCTCGCAGGTCGAGCCTTCCAGCAGCATGGTGAGCTGGTCCCGGGAGATCGGCGACCCGGGGAGGTGCTCCAGGACCGAGACCAGGAATCTCGACAGCCCGACCGGGAGGTGAACGAGGCGGCGACGCAGGCCCAGCGCCCGTGCGATGCGCCTCAGAACCTCGTCGTACGAGGGCTCCTGCGGCCCGCCCAGCTCGAACACCTGGCTCTCACAGCCCGGCCGCTCCAGCGCCGCCACGAAGCAACGCGCAACCTCATTCACGGCAACTGGCTGCAGCATGGCCCTGCCGTCCCCGAAAACCGGGAAGACCGGCAGCCGGCGCATCACCGGGACAATCGACTGCTCGAACCCGTCCCCCGGGCCGAATATCAACGAGGGGCGGAAGATCGTCCAGCGCAGGCCCGAGGCGCGCACGAGCTCCTCGGCGGCGAACTTGGTGCGGTGGTACGCGGTCGGAGCATTCGGCCGGGCGCCGAGCGCTGACATCTGAAGGATCCTCGGGATTCCGAGGCGCTTGCAGGCGTCCAGGACCTTCGCCGTCAGGCCCTCGTGGATGCGGGAAAAGGTCACGCCCCTGCGGGGCAACTCCCGAATGATGCCCACCAGGTTGATGGCGGCCACACAGCCCGTGGCCCAATCCTGCCACCCGTCACCGTTCAGGTCGGCGGCCACCTCGATCACTCCCGGGCGGAGCTGCCTGCGGTCTGGCCGCCGCGACACCGCGACCACCTCCCAACCCTCGTCGAGGAGAGTCGAGAGCAGGTGGCGCCCCATGAACCCGCTCGCCCCGGTGAGCAGGAGACGCCGGGAGTCTGCCTTCGGCGGCGCGTGTGTTTCCCCTTGCGGTGTTGGCGCCGACTTGCGCCGGCTGGACGGCGTGCGTGCCACCTCACCTCCTCGACCCGGGAATGCTAGCATGAGCCGTGCTTCGCGCGATCGTGGCCGATCTCCACCTGGGGCAGCGAGAAGATGACGTGAAGGCGTTCGCCGAAACCCTGGCCACGGTGCGAGCGCGTGGTGTGGCCGAGCTGGTGCTGCTGGGTGACACCTTCAAGGCGCTGGTGGGGTTCTCGCGGTTCTGGGACGAACCCGTGCAGGCCGGCCTCAACCTGGTCACGGACCTGCGCGAGGCTGGCGTGCGGGTGGTCATGGTCGAAGGCAACCGCGACTTTTTCCTCGACGCTCCCGATCTCGCTCCCTACCGCGACAGCGCGGGTCTGGCCCACTCGTTCGTCGCCGGAGGGAGGCGCTTCCTGTGTGAGCACGGTGACCTCATCAACCACCGGGATCGTCTCTACCTCTTCTGGCGGAGTGTCGCCAAGAGCGGAGTCGCCCGACGCTGGGCGCGTTGGCTGCCCCGTCGTCTGGCGCAGCGGATCGTGCGCTCGGCCGAGGCCCGGCTGGCGCAGACGAACTTCTCCCATCGCCGGCAACTGCCTCAGCGCCTCCTGGAAGACGCTGCCTCTCATCATTTTTCATCCGGGGTCGACGTCGTGGTCTGGGGCCACTTCCACCGGTCATGGCGCGTCACCGCGGGCTCCCGTGAAGCGATCGTCCTGCCAGCATGGCTGGACAGCAGGGCGGTCGCCTGGGTGAACCCCCAGGGTGAGGTCGCAGTCGAAACCCCGGCCTGTGGCCAATTCATTGACAGTGCTTCTGGCGCGTGGTACCAAGGGTGCGACAATGGGGATGTTGCGAGGTGAAGATGGCTAGCACGATTCTCCTGGCTGACGACAGCATCACGATCCAGAAAGTCGTGGAGCTCACCTTTGGCGAGACGAATCACCGCGTGGTCGCGGTGAGCAGCGGGCGTGAGCTTCTGCGGCGCCTTCCGGAGGAGAAGCCGGACATCATCCTCTGCGACGTCGTGATGCCCGACCTCAACGGCTACGAGGTCTGTCAGTCCCTCAAGGCCGATCCCCTCACCCTGCACCTGCCGGTCGTGCTCCTGACCGGCACCTTTGAGCCCTTCGACCGCGACCGTGCCATCGCCTCGGGCTGCGACGCCATCGTCACCAAGCCCTTCGAGGGACGTGAGCTCGTGAGCGTCGTCGAGGACCTCCTCCGGCGCTCCAGGTCGCTCCCCGTGGCCGAGCCCGAGCCGTCCTTCTTCCCCGGCCTCGGCGCGCCCGAGGGCATGCCGGGGTTGGAGTTCACGACCACCGGCTTCGACCAGATGGTCCCGCAACCGCCTGAGGAGCCAGGCATCCCCGACCACGGGATCGAGATGACCGGCGTCAGCCCGCGACTTCCGGAGGCCAGAGAGTCCGACGAGGTGTTCGCCTTTGGGGGCTCAGAGGCCGCGCCGGCCGGGCTGACTCCCCATGTCGAGGGTGCCGATGCCGACGACTCCTGGGTCGACCGCGTCAGCTCTGACGCAGCCGCCGTCGGATCCATGCAGGGCGACTTCTTCACCAGCCCTCCCAGCAGCGCGCCCCCCGGGGCCGAGGCACCCGTCGCTCCGCCCGAGACCGAGCCCCTGGAGGATGCACCAACGCCAGTCCTCCTCTCTCCCTGGCAAGAGTCGGCCGACCTGCAATCCAGGGATGCGGCGGCCCCCGAGGTCGTCGCGCCCGACGTGGAGCCCGATCTGGAAGGGCCCGCTATCGCGGCATCCTCGACCGGGTTCGCAGGGGAGCCACCAATCCCCGTGCCCTATGGCGGCCAGGCTTTCTCAGGCCCCCCCGCTGCCACCACGCCCTGGCAGGAGCCTGAAGCTGCTGAGGAGCCGGATGCGGAGATGTGGCCCGCTCCTCCGACGCCCCACGATTTCCCGGCGACGCTGGGCTCCCTCAACCCGGCGCGCGAATCGGTGGCCTCGGCATGGCAGGACGAGGCGGAGATGCAGGGTGCCGAGGGCACCTCCGAGCTCGTCGAAACAGCTCCCGAGCCGGGTTTCCTGCACCCCGAGCCCGGCTTCCCATTTGGAGCGATCGCGGCGCCCCCGGAGCGGCCACTCGACGAGCGCGGGCACGGCTTGTCTGCGCCTCATCTGGAGGACGCCGTTGAACCTGCCGTCGTCGAGACGACTGAAGCCGCGGCCGAGCCGCTTGCCCCGACGGCAGACAACGGCCTTCCCATCGGATCCCCCTTCGTGGTGCCGGTGGCCGAGGCGGACACTCCGGCGGAGCCGGCCGCCAGTGAGGTCGGCGACGGTCCTCCCACCATTCCGGCTGGCGAGCCTGCAATCCCGGCGGAAGAAGGAGCCGAGGAACCTGCGATCGCCAAGCCCGTTCCGCCCGTGGACACCATGGACGCTGTGGACGCCGGCCTCCTGCCGGCAGAGGTTCCAGAGGAGCCGGCCCTGGCTGCCGAAGCTGAGCCCATGCGGTCTGCTGCCGCCTTCACAGACGAGCTGATCGAGCTCATCGCCGGACGGGTTCTGGCACGCATCCCGCGGCCCGACCTGGGCGAGGAGCAGGTGCTGGCGGTGGCGCAAAGAGCGGCGCAGCTCATTCCCCCGGTGCCACCACCCGATCTCCCGCCTCTCTCCTACGAGCTGGAGGAGCCGGACATCCTGCGGGTCGCGCAACGGGTGGTGGAGATCATTCCGCCGCCACCGGCGCCGGGGCCCGTTCGCCTGTCCGAGGACGAGGTGGAGTTTGTCGCCCAGAGGGTCCTCGCGTTGGTGCCGCCCCCCGAGCTTCCGCCGGTCGTGGTGCCTCCCGACGAGGTGCAGCGCATCACCGAGCATGTCCTGGCCTCGATGACGGCACCGCCGCCGCCCGAGCTGCCGGAGAGTGAGGTCGCGCGGGTCGCCGATCGGGTGGTCGCGATGCTGCCTCCGCCGCCCGCCGCGGCTGCGGCCGAGCTCTCCGAGGCGGCCCTGGAGCAGATCGCGCGTAGGGTCCTCGATCTCGCCGCACCTCTCATCGAGCGGATTGCCTGGGAAGTCATCCCCGACATGGCGGAGATGCTCGTGCGCCGCCGTATCGAGGATCTGGAGCGCGACACCGAGTCGTAATCCCTCGGTCAGCCAGATCTCGCCTTCCCTGGAGCCCAGTAGTCGGAACTCGTCTGGGCCCTCACGAGGTTCCGTGTCAGCTCGGACACCTGCAAGGTTCGAGGCCCGCGCGACCACCCTCGCCGAGACGGCTCGGCAAGAAATCGGCCCGCCCAGAAGCTCGCCAGGCGGACTGGTCAAGAGGAACGCCTGGCGTCAGCGTGGCCTGGAGACGCGTCCGTGGCGGCCGGGCACGGGGCTGGTGACCAGTGGCCGCGCCAGCAGGGGTTCGCCAGTCGCGAGGCGCGACTCCAGGAGCTCGCCGAGCGTCACGACCCTAACATCGGCCTGGCTGGCTCTCCCCAAGAACTCACCGAAATCCCCTGCGTACGGCCCTCCTTCAGCCTCGGCGTGGACGGTGAGGACCGGCCACGGCGCAAGGAGCACCTCGGCCAGCGTCGCATCGAAGAAGGCCAGGGCCGTCCCGAAGCGGTCGCCCAGTGCCTCGTCCAGGGTCGGCAGTGTCGTCGGCACCTGGGGGGTGTGCAAGGCCCTTCCCTCCACCTCCGGCAGGAACGGTTCGGTGCCCCGACAGTCGCTGCCAAAGGCGAGATCGAGCCCCTCCTGGTGCAGCAGCGCTGCGTCGTTCGTGAGCCACGCCGGCGCCGCGAAGGTGCGCGGCAGCACCCCGAAGATCGCAGCGAACGCCTCGCGCCCGCGATCCAGGTGGAGGGCGATCTCCCCCGGGCTCATCCGGTCGAGGCGGTCCTGCCAGCGCCGGTGGTCCCAGGCGTGCACCCCTGCCTCGTGGCCTTCCGCCACGATGCGGCGGGCCAGGTCGGGAAACGCCGTGGCGACCGGGCGGGCCGGCAGCAGGGTTCCCGACAGCATGGTGCGCCACCCGTAGAGGCTAGCGGCCCGGGTGCGCCGCATCTTGGCCAGAAACCCCGGCCGCAGAAGGTTGAGCGCGGCCAGTCCCGAGCGATCCGGGCCCATCGACAGGAAAAAGGTGCCCCGCGCGGCGTGCGCTCCAAGCGTCTCCAACAACCTCGGGACACCGTCCCGCATCCCGTCGTGGGTGTCGACGTCGATGCGCAGGCCGAGCAGGCGACCTTCCGCCCGCGCGGCCGTCAGCATGCCTTCGTCCACTCCTCGAGGAAGGCGTCGAAGGTGGAGGCCAGGGCGTCGTCGAGACTCACCCGGGGCTGCCAGCCGAGTAGGCTCTGGGCCTTCCGGATCGAGGGCTTGCGGGTGAGGATGTCCTGGTAACCCTTGCCGTAGTAGGTCTCCGAGCTGGCTTCCTGGATGCGCGGGGGCTGCCAGTTGGGAATGCGGTCGCGGCGCTGCTCGAACAGGCGGGCGAGCAGATGCGCCAGCTCTCCGACCGAGCACTCGTTGGCGGGGTTGCCGATATTGAAGATCTGCCCGTCGCACACGCCGTGAGGGTTGGCGATGATGCGCATGAGCGCCTCGATGCCGTCCTCCACCCAGGTGAAGCACCGCTTCTGTGCGCCGCCGTCCACCAGATTGATGGGCTCGCCGCGGAACAGGTCGATGATGAACTGGGTCACGACTCGCGAGGAGCCTTCCTTGGCGGCGTCGATGTCGTCGAGCTTTGGGCCGATCCAGTTGAAGGGCCGGAAGAGCGTGTACCGCAGCCCTTGCTGCTGCCCGTACGCGGCGATGACCCGGTCCAGGAGCTGCTTGCTGCACGAGTAGATCCAGCGCGGCTTGCCGATCGGGCCGGTGACCAGCGGCGAGGTGTCCTCGTCGAACTCCGGGTCCGCGCACATCCCGTAGACCTCCGAGGTGGACGGGAAGACCACCCGGCGGCCGTACTGGACGCACTGTCGGATGACCCGCAGGTTCTGCTCGAAGTCGAGCTCGAAGACCCGGAGCGGCTCCTTGACGTACACCGCGGGCGTGGCGATGGCCACCAGGGGCAGCACCACGTCGCACTTCCTGACGTGGTACTCGATCCACTCCTTGTTGATCGTGATGTCGCCCTCGAGAAAATGGAACCGGGGGTGGCCGAGCGAGTGCTCGAGCTTGGAGTCCGAGAGGTCCATCCCGAAGACGTCCCAGTCGGTGGTCCCGAGGATGCGCCTGGTGAGCGCGTTGCCGATGAAGCCGTTGACGCCGAGGATAAGAATGTTCACGAGAGATCTCCTGTGGTACGCCCCTGCCAGGGGTTGAAGTCCGGGTGGGAAGTGAGCCGCGCGCCTGGGCACATGCCGAGGATGGGGGCCAGGGAGGCGGCGGGCAGCTCGGGCTCGCCGGGGAGCTGCACGGTGACCAGACGGACAGCACCATCGCCGGCCGCCACGAGAACACCGTCGAGGTCAGCAGCCTGGACGGTACCCGGTTCGCGACCGTGGGCACCCTCGACCGGCAGTCCCCACCAGACCAGCACCTGTCGCTCGCCACAAAAGGTGAAGGCACCGGGGTACGGATGCGTCACCGCACGCACGAGGTTGTAAATGCGCCTGGCGGGCCAGCTCCAGTCGATCAGCCCATCGGCCGGCTTGCGCCCTCCGAAGTAGGAGCCGGCCCCAAGGTCCTGCGGCACTCGCGGAGCGGACCCAGCCGCCAGGAGCGGAAGCGCCCGGTCGAGCAGTCGCACGGCGGCCGGCTCGAGCTTTCGGTAGAGGGTGAAGGCCGTGTCCTCGAAGCCGATCTCGACGCCCTCCTGGTCCACCAGGTCGCCCGCATCCGGCCTGGCAACCATGTGATGGAGGGAGACCCCCGTCTCGCGCTCGCCGTTGACGAGCACCCAGTTGACCGGGGCGCGCCCGCGGTAGCGCGGGAGCAGCGAGCAGTGCAGGTTGATCGCCCCGCGCGGCGCCAGGTCGAGAACCGGGACCGGGATCATGTGTCGGAAATAGAACGAGAACAGGAAGTCCGGTGCGAGCGAGGCCACCAGGTCGGCGATCTTCGGGTCCCCCATGTTCTCGGGGTAATGGACAGGCACGCCTCGCGCCGCGGCCCGCTCGGCCAGGGACGGCCACCAGACCTCCTCGTGGGGGTTGTCGCGATGGGTGAGCACCGCCACGACCTCGAAACCGTGTCGGAGCAGGGCGTCGAACCCCAGACAGCCCATCGTGTGGTAGCCGGCCACCACCGTTCGCTGGCCCGATCCCGCCAACCCGGGCATGGCCGTCTCGACGACACTCGCGGAGGAGCTGGCGCTCAAGGCCGGCTCTTTCCACCGAGGACGGAGCGGATGATGAAACGCGGGCGCTGGCGAACCTGCATGTAGATGCGGCCGATGTACTCGCCGAGCAGACCG
>Ga0116171_10002370_pt1 | contig 17907 bp, 16 predicted proteins | sample AD_JPNHW2_MetaG_FD_89798 | JGI IMG/M metagenome (GOLD analysis project Ga0116171, IMG submission 89798) | Active sludge microbial communities of municipal wastewater-treating anaerobic digesters from Japan - AD_JPNHW2_MetaG | ecosystem: Engineered > Bioreactor > Anaerobic > Digestate | place... | reverse complement strand
TTACCGCCATCCCGTCAAAGTTGGGCATACTGAAATCAGAAACGATGATGTCAGGCTGAAAAGTTTTCAGCGATTCAATAAAGGATTCTCTGGTGAATACTATGGCAAATTCAGCTGATGGCAATACTTTCCGGATTTCTCTTTTTGCAAGTTCTGCATCAGATAAATTATCTTCAACGATTAAGATTTTATTGTAAGGGTTCATATTTTTTTTTTAATCTAATTTAGGTGGTTGGTTGACAACCAGCCAATACATACCAAGATTATTAATTGTAGCGGTAAAATTGTCAATATTTACAGGCTTGACCACATAGCTGTTGGCCCCTAAAGCATAAGCTGTTTTTATATCGGGATCCTGGCTTGATGAGGTAAGCATTACAACGGGAATGCCTTTCAGTTTTTCATCCTGTTTAATGGTTTTTAAAACTTCCATGCCATTGATTTTTGGGAGTTTTATATCGAGCAGGATGACCTTCGGTAATTGTATTTTAATTCCGGAAAAACTTCCTTTCCCGTATAGATAATTTATTGCTTCTTCACCATCCTTAACAACATATATACTATTAGCTATATGGTGTTTTTTAAGAGTGCGGATCGTTAGTTCAGAATCATTGTCATTGTCTTCAATAAGCAAAATATCAACAATATTTTTGTACATAATTTATTATTTAGGTAATGAAAAATAAAAAGTTGCACCTTTATCAATTTCTCCCTCGGCCCAAACACGGCCACCGTGTCTTGAAATAATACGCTGCACAATGGCTAATCCCACACCTGTTCCATAGAATTCATTATTGCCGTGAAGCCTTTGAAAAACACCGAATAGTTTATGTGCGTATTGCATATCAAAACCGGCACCGTTATCTTTTACAAAATAAACAAATTCATCTGGATTTTCATAGCAACCAATATTGATTTCTATAATTTCTTTTTTAGACGAAAATTTTAATGCATTTGATATTAAATTAACCCATACCTGCCTGATCAGGCTTGGGTCAGAATTGGCCGCGCAGAGATTGGCAATATGAATTTTGATTTTGTGGCCGGAGTATTGTTCGTGCACCTCCTTATAAACGGATTTAACAATATCTTTCATGTCGGTTGCTGTCAGATTCAATGATGATCGGCTAAGTCTCGAAAATGCGAGCAAATCATCAATAAGCTGTCCCATCCGGATGGCTTCACTTTGAATGATACCGCATACCCGCTGGCCCTCCTCATCAATCTTGTCAGAATAATCTTCCGTTAATATTTTCGTAAATCCATTTATCGCCCGCAATGGTGCTCTCAGGTCATGCGAAACAGAATAAGCAAAAGCTTCAAGTTCTTTATTTGCATTTTCAAGCTGAACAGTACGCAGGTTAACTTTTTCTTCAAGTTCTTCATTAAGTTTGTTGATTTTGTCTTCAATGAATTTTCGTTCTGTGATATCAAATGATAGAATAAATAGCCCTTCAGGAACCGGTTGGATACTTAGTTCAAACCACGCAGATGTTCCATCTCCGTACTTGAATTCGTTGATCAAATGTTCAGATGTTTGTTCATTCAGGCATTTTTTTAACACGGAAAACAATTCTGTATTTTCAATGCCGGGATAAACTTCCATCATGGTGCGGCCGATCAGGCTTTCCTTTGAATGGTTACCCTGAATGGCTACTGCATCATTGACATAAATGTAGCGCCAGTCTTTACCAATGATCTGGCCTCCTTCGAGCATATTATCAAGTGTAATGCGGAACCGTTCTTCTGATTTTAGTAATGCTTTTTCGGCCATTTTTCTCTCGGAAAGTTCAATTTTAAGTTGCTTATTTGATTTGTTCAGATCTAAAGTCCGTTCAAGAACTCTTTTTTCAAGATTCACATTCAGTCGTTTTTTATTCCGGTAAGCATAATATATGGTGAATAAGATAACAATAACAAGAATTATAATAATACCCGACAAAAGCAACATGTATCGCTGGCGCTGCATTGTCATATTTTGCAAATAAATCGAATGTGTTTGTAATGCTATCGCGGATTTTTGCCTTCCAATTTCCAGTTTTTGCTTTGAAATTTCATTTTTTTGATCTACTAATGCTTTAGTTCCTTTTTCGAGTTCGGCCTTTTGCTTTAATAATTCCTGCGACTGTACATTAAATATTTTTTGTTGTAACAATAATTTTTGTATCTGAAGCTGTAATTCTTTTTTTTGCTGTGCTATTAACAACCTCTGTTCATCTGATATTACTTGCTGCTCCCGTATCTTTTGAGTCTGCATATTAAGGCTGTCTTTACTTGATAAAATTTCACTGGTTTTATTATCAATGTTTTTTTCAAGCATGGCAAGGTTGCTGTAAAGTGTTCCAATTTCTTTCTGAATTTCACGTAATGTTTTTTGCCCTTCAAAATATAATGCCGCAACGTCTACCACTGAGCCGCCAAGCAAAACCATATCGGGCAAAATTTCAATATTCTGATTTAAAATGTTTGCCTGGTTTATCTCAAAAAGAAGATTGCCGTCTTCCGAATCGAAAAAATTTATCATGACGACAGCTTTGTTTTTGTAGCTATCGCTTATCACCAGGGTATTTTTGCCTTTGATTTTATCGAAAATTTTTTCCAGGGTTTCTTCTTTCCCTTTTGTGACAAAAATTAGTTGAATGTCTTCGGCATCTTTAAATACCCTGGAAGATGTTACTGATATTGGCTTTTTCCGGAGAGATTTTTTACGTGATAATGTCGTAAGTTCTTTAACGATGTTTTCGTCATCACCAATAACCAAAAAGTGAAACTCCTTTATGTTTTCCTCATTTTGCCATTTTACATTTTTAGCAAAATTATATATATAAGCGCTTATGGCAATATCACGCTGAATCTGTTGTGCGTAACATTTAAGATGGCAAAAAATGAAACTGCAGAAAAAAACAAATACGACAAAAACAAACTTCTTCATCGAAAAGTAATTCAATTGTTTATAGTGGGTTTTATTGGTTTAATGTCTGCAATGTACATAAGTTATCCGAAAAATTGTAATCAAAAAATTATTTAAATATTGAATATCCTATTGTAAAAAAAATTGTTACCTGCGGTTGCCGGTATCGGGAAACGTCACGGTTCGATGTGTGATAATATTTGGCGTTTAATAAATTTTTCACGGCAATCTGGGCTGTCAATCCTTTATAGTTAATAAAAGAAATTGCTCCCTGTAATACAATATACGGGTCTACAAAATAGCTATCGGATACTGTTATCAATTTTGGATTTTTCCGTTTTCCTACATAGTTGGCGCGGAGGTTGATTTTTAAGTTATCGTTGAACGCATATGTAAGACTTGCATTTCCACAATGTTTGCTGATCTCGTTAATAAAATTACCCGGAACATTTTCACTTTGGGTATATGTATAATTTATTGCAGACTTAAACTTTCCAGTTTCAAACTTAAAAAATACTTCAAAACCATAGGTGTTTATTTTTCCACTATTCGCCCATATGTAGTGGCCTATGGTATCAAGAATTTCTTTTGAGATGGAATTAATCAGATAGTTTTTATATCCGGTTACTTCAATTTTAATTTTATCAATAATTGAAAAAGAAAATGCCAGTTCAAGCGATTTCATTTTTTCGGGTTTCAGTGAGGGGTTGCCTAGCCCATCGGTGAAGTCCCAGGGTTGGGGAGATCGGAATGCTTCAGAATAAGAAACTCGTATAATCTGTTTTTTTAAATGGTAGCTTATCCCGGCACAGGGAGTAAATACCTCTTCATAAACACTGCTTTGATCGTAGCGTAGACCCCCCGATATATACAGATTTTTAAATAGAGTAAGCCGTGGTTCGGCAAAGACACTCAGCAGATAGCCATTGACCATAACAGGGTTGGAAGGCCGGGGAGGCTTGATCTCAGGTGAATCACTATGCGAAAATGAGGCTTGTTTGGAAAGTTGTTCAAATTTTAATGTTATGCCGCTTGTTAAGGAGAAAATTTTACCAGGAGTATAATTTAATACATTTTCCAGTCCCATCTGGTTGTTTGGCCTATAGTATCCAACCTGGGCTGTGTCAACCACATTGTAAACTGTGTTGCTAAGCACGGTAGCGTTTCGGTTGTATAAAACAGCCGATAAGCTTAATTTCTTTGAAAACTGTTTTTGGTATTTACCATAGCTGTTAATAAACTGGATATTCCATTGAGTTCCGTAATCTTTATAAATAGTCCCGATGGATTTGTTATTTGTAGCCAGGGAAGTCTGTTTTAAAATATAATTTATGCCCCATGTAAATTCTTTATACTGCGATTTCATATCAAGCGTGTAGTCATTTTCATAATTGTCCATCAGGTCTGTCCAGTTGTTATCCCCGGCATCATTTTTTAAGTTAGCCTTATCTGATTTCTTAAACATCCCGGCAACTGAAAAACCGAGTGTTTTTTTCTTATTAACGTTGCTATATGAAAAGTCACTGCCTGATGTACTGAAATTTCCAATCCAGGAATTTAGTTCTAATTTTTTTTCCAAACAATTTTTTGTAACGATGTTTATAATTCCAGATACAGCATTGGTCCCATAAGTCACTGATGCCGGCCCGTATAATACTTCTATATGGTCAACGTTTGACAGGTTGTACTGGCCTCCGCCATAAAATCCGCCTGAATTTAGCTCATTAACCTGGACTCCGTCAATAAGTAATAAAGTCAGGTTGTTTTGATTTGGAATTCCGCGTTGAAAAACATAGCTATTTTGTCCCAATGTATTTCTGAACTGAAACCCGGGCAAGTCCGACAGCGCTTCCTCTAAAGTAAAATATCCTTTTTCCCTGATCTCTGCAGAAGTGATGATGTATATGGTTGAAGGAATTTCACTGATATTTTGCATAGCCTTTGAGACAGAAGCTATTTTTAATTTTGATAATTCGGATAGCGTTAAATCATAAATATCAGTAGTGTCCGACTGTGTGTACCCTTTTATTGAATTAATTATCAAAAGGGAGAACAACAGCGTTTTTGCATATTTTTTTATGACAAACAAAACTATTTTTTTATAAGTGCCCAATATTTACAAGGTAATTTTTAATAATATCGATATGCAATATAGTAAAAAAAACAGCCGTTTGAATATTTAGATAAAAATATTTTAAAAATCCGGGGATATTATTTATTTTAACAAATGTAAAATTGCAACATGAAATAAATAAAATCAATGACGTAAGGGGGAAAATGTATCAGAAAGAATAAATCCGGTTTTGTACAATTTTAAATGCACTGACCAAAAAAAAACTCTGTTTTATTCAAGACTTTTAATTAAAATTCCGGTTTTGGAATAGAGTTATTGAGGTAAAAAGAAACAGGGTGATATTTATAATTTTTTGTCAAGAATTGGAACCATCTCATTTTTCCAGCGCAAAAAATCTCCTTCATGAATGTGTTTTCTTGCTTCACGTACGAGCCACAAATAAAATGCGAGATTATGCTGGCTTGCTATCATCGAAGCCAGAATTTCATTGGAGACAAAGAGATGCCGGAGGTATGCACGGCTGTATTGAACATCAACAAAAGAATTTCCGTCTTCGTCGACGGGCGAGAAATTATTTTTCCATTTTTCGTTACGGATATTTATACGTCCGTTTTTGGTGAACAACCATCCGTTGCGGCCGTTACGGGTTGGCATTACACAATCGAACATGTCAACGCCGAGCGCAATGGATTCGAGGATGTTTGCCGGAGTGCCCACTCCCATAAGGTACCTGGGCTTATCTTTTGGCAGAATTGAGCATACCAGTTCTGTAATTTCATACATTTCTTCGACGGGTTCACCAACCGATAATCCGCCAATAGCATTACCTTCAAGTCCATAGGATGAAACAGTTTCAGCCGATATTTTACGAAGGTCCCTGAATGTACTTCCCTGAACTATTGGGAAAAATGTTTGATGGTAACCATATAAAGGTTCGGTTTCGTTAAAGCGTTTTACACAACGGGCAAGCCATTTGTGAGTCATTTCCATCGACGTTTTTGCATACCTGTATTCACAAGGATAGGGCGTACATTCGTCAAATGCCATAGTGATATCTGCGCCTATTCTGCGTTGTATGTCAACATTGTTCTCAGGGGTAAATATGTGTTTTGATCCATCAATATGCGATTGAAAAACCACCCCGTCTTCTTTTATTTTCCGGATGGTTTTTAAGGAATAAACCTGGTAACCTCCGCTGTCGGTAAGTATGGGCTTGTTCCATCCGTTAAAATTATGCAACCCGCCGGCATTTTGTAAAACATCAAGTCCCGGACGTAAATATAAATGGTAAGTATTGCCCAATATTATTTCAGCATTAATATCATCTTTCAGGTCTTTCTGATGAATGGCTTTAACGCTTCCTGCTGTGCCAACAGGCATAAAAATCGGCGTTTCAATAGCGCCATGATCAGTCTCAATAATACCGGTACGTGCCGATGAGGCCGGATCTGATGTTTTTATTCTAAATTTCATGGTGCAAAAATAGATTTTTTAAACACGTCATGGCAATTGTTAATATCATCAGTTTTAATAATAAACATAAAAAGGTGTAAAAGTTTTCGATAGTGAAGTGTAAGAAAATAAATAATGAATTACTTTTGTGCTATATTGCAGTTGTATGATCTTTGGCCAGGTAATTCAAGATCAGGATCAATTATACTTTTATGTAGCATTTTTGAGCCTGTTTCTCATTCAGATGATTTTTTTCTGGGGGATTTTTTCAGGATTTGTTTTTAGCCGTAAAAAAAGTTATTCAGATACTTCTTTACCGGTTTCTGTTGTGATCTGTGCACGAAATGAATATTACAACCTCGAAAAAAATTTGCCGGCCATTCTTGAGCAGGACTATCCGAATTTTGAAGTGATTGTAGTTAATGATGAATCTGATGATGATACCGTCGGACTTCTTAATGACCTGTCGAGGAAATATCCCAACCTGATTATATTGAATACCGAGAAAAACAGTAATTTTTTTAACGGTAAGAAATTCTCGCTTTCTTTGGGAATAAAATCGGCACATCACGAAATTGTTTTACTGACGGATGCTGATTGTCAGCCCGTAAGTAAAAATTGGATAAAGGAAATGCAGGCCCCGTTTTCCCGTGCTGCGACAGACATTGTTTTGGGTTATGGTGCCTATGAACCGAGAAAAGGATTACTTGATAAGCTTATCCGGTATGATACTTTATCAATAGCCCTGCAGTATTTTTCATTTGCAAAATGCAAAATGCCATATATGGGCGTGGGCAGAAACCTTGCCTATCGCAAAAGTTTATTCATGAAATCCAAAGGGTTTGTCAGTCATTACCATGTTAATTCCGGAGATGATGATTTATTTATAAATCAGAATGCAACCAGTAAAAATACGGCCATTGTTTTTCTTCCTGAAAGCCATACTATATCTGAATCTAAAAGGACTTTTAATGAGTGGTTTTTTCAGAAAAAAAGGCATCTGACCACCGGTAAATATTATAAATGGTGGCATAAATCATTGCTGACATTATTGCCGCTTTCAACACTTGGGTTCTATTCCTTACCTGTTTTTATTTTATTGTTTTACCGAAATTTCATGACCCTGATCATTATAGGTTCGGTAATTTTTCTACGGTTGATTACTCAATTATTTATCGTTAAAAAAGCAATGATAAAGTTGAAAGAAAGGAATTTATTATTATTTTCGCCTTTTTATGAGATATATTTTATCTTTTTCAATACGCTACTGATGCTTTCAAATACCGGAAAACAGCAAAACAGATGGAAATAAATCCCAATTTGACCGATAAAGCTCAGCGTGATTATAAGCTGGTTCAGCTTGCATTAACGCAAGGCAACCAGAAAGCTTATGCCGAGCTTATGGGTTTTTACCGGGATGCCATTTATTTTCTGTTACTGAAAATGACCAATAATCCTGATGATGCCGACGACCTTACTATCGAAGCTTTTGGCAAAGCCTTTAAAAAACTTGACCAGTATACACCGGATTATGCATTCAGTACATGGTTGTTTAAGATAGCTTCAAACAACTGTATTGATTACATCCGCCGTAAAAAAATGGAAACACTTTCCATTAATAAAACTGTTGTTGATGAAGAAGGCACGGACATGTCGCAAATTCTGCCTTCACACACGCCCGACCCGGAAGAAAAAATGATTGAACGGCAGAAAATAATGATGATGCGCGAGGTTGTGGAAAAGCTTAAACCTAACTATCGCCGCCTTGTTCAGTTGCGTTACTTTGACGAATACTCCTATGAAGAAATTGCCGAAGAAATGTCAATTCCTATCGGTACCGTTAAAGCCCAGTTATTCCGTGCACGGGAATTCCTTTACAACATCATGAAGAATGTTGAAGGAGCCATTTAGCAGATTTTTTAATTGAAAAAATTTTGACTGGACGGGGAACAAATTATGTTTTACCGTCTGTCATATGCACGTTTTGCAATATTTATAAATTCTTCCACACCAAGCTGTTCAGCGCGTTTGTTAAAAAGTGCCTCCGATAAATCTATTTGTGAACCATAGATTGACAGTGCATTTCTCAGTGTTTTTCTCCTTTGGTTGAAAGCCTTTTTTATTATTTCGGTAAAGATGGTTACATCGCAGCCCAGGTCAATGGTTTCGTTTCTTCTGAGCCTGATCACGGCTGATTTTATTTTAGGAGGAGGATAAAAAACATGTTCATCAACTGTAAAAAGATAGTCAATATCATAAAATGCTTGCAGCAGCACACTTAATATTCCATATTGTTTTGATCCCGGAGGCGATGCAATCCTTTGGGCCACTTCCTTCTGGAACATACCGACCATTTCCGGAATTTGATCCCTGTTTTCAAAAATCCTGAACAAAATTTGGGTTGAAATGTTATAAGGGAAATTTCCAATAATGGCAAAGGGGCCACTGAATAGTTTATGGATATCAATCTCGAGAAAATCACCGAAGATAATATTGGATGCCTGAAGCGGATATTTTTCAATTAAATAATGATACGCATCGCGATCAACTTCAATAAGTGTAGTTTGAAAACGCTCTGATTTAAAAAGATATTTTGTTAATACTCCTGTGCCGGGGCCGATTTCGAGTACATGCGTATAATTTCCATGAAGCGTAAGGCTTTCACAGATTTTAACTGCAATATTTTCATCTTTTAAAAAATGCTGGCCAAAATATTTTTTAGGGTGAACTGAAGGCATTTCAATTGATTTTATCGCCCCTGAGAACACGATAATGTCTGCGTGCTTCCCCTACATATATGCTGCCCGGATAATCAGTCAGGATACGCTCATAAAATTCCATGGCCCGGGTATTATTTTTAAATTGCTGTTCATTTAATTGCCCCAGCAAAAAGAGTGCATCATCGGCTAAAATATCAGAAGAATACATATTTACCAGCTTTTCGAGCAAGGTATCGGCATCGGCATACCGGCCCTGGCGTAAACGGATCTGAGCTTTTTTGTAAAAAACCTCATCGAACAAAGGGTGATACAATCCCAGCATATTTATAGAATCAAGCGTTTTAAAGGCCTGTTCATCTTTGTTTTGAAAAATGAGAAGCTCGGCATGCGCATATAATTTCAGACCTGTTGTTGTACTGTCTTCATCAAGATTGTCGCTGATCAGCAGCGATAGCGCCATTGCATCATTGGCGATCAGTTTCGATGTGGCTGCTTTAAGAATATCAAGCTGCGCTTTAGCATACTCAAACTCGTTGATATAATAATAAAGTTTTGCGTTTCGGAATTTTGCATCAAAACCAATTACATCATTCTTAAAGGCTTTTTCAACCTGTGAATACAGCAGGCTTGCTTCCCATACATCACCCGTAAGGAGCAGGATGTCGGCAAGTTCAACTTTACACTGAGCAATAAGTTCGGCGGGAATGTTGATGTATTCGATGGCTTTTTGAAGAATTTCAATTGCCTGGTTTGATTTATCCATATAAAAAGCCTGCAGATGAGCAAGGTTTTTAATTAGCTGTACGGCATAGCTATTTTTTCCGTTCTTATTAATAAGATCGTAATATTCTTTTTCAAGTGATTCAAGTTCCTCCGGCTTGACATCAGGGGTATTGACAACCTTCAGGTATTTGGTGTTCAGTTTTTCCACCAGCGATGATTGATAATATGCAGAATACACATCTTTTTGACTCAGAATATAATCATAACATGAAATGGCATCATCATAAGACCCATTGGAAGCCGCGATAGCTGCCAGGTTGAATACCCTTTCCCCGTCTTCATTAAACCGTTTGTCAATCGCTTTTGCCTGAATGATGGCTGCTCCGAATTCTTTTTCCTGAATAAAGTACCATAATAAAAGTTCGGGGTAAGATTTAATGTCAGGCTCCTTTTTAATGCACTGCAGGAGGGAGGTTTTAAATATGTTGTTTCTGGTGTTTTCCGGGTCATTCACCAGTAAGTCCTGTAATTTTGATTGTATCTGATCTGTTGATCCCGGAAATGTGCCGATATAATCAAGGAACTGGTTCAGAGCTGAGGCAAAATCGTTTTTTTTCAGGTATATCTCAGCGATTTCGAGGTTAAAATTATATGCGTTTTTTAAAATTTTTTGACCCTGCTCGTATGCTCTTATGGCATAGTCGGCCTGGTCGCGTGATACAAAAGCATTGGCAATGGAAGTAATCTGTTCCGGATCGGCTGAAATTGATTTAAGGGTGTTTTCAAATTGCTTTTTTGCCTTTTCAGGTTCGTTTCCCATATTATAAACATAACCCAGGTCAACGAGTAAAGCAAAATTTCCCGGGTTTTTCCTGATGGCCTTGCTAACAAATTTCTCTGCTTTATCGTAATCTTTCAGTTCTGTCAGGCAATTCAGATAATAGTTATAAATGAAAGGGGTGGGGGCTTTATTATATAATTCTTCGAAAAGAATTGCGGCTTTTTCATATTCTTTATCCTGAAAATATTGTATGGCAAGCTTTTCATTCGTATCTGACTGGGCAAAAACCCGCACGACAGCAAATAACATAAACAACAATAAAACAACAACCCTGGTTTGTATTGGCTGCTTTACCGTGTCGTATGCAAGTCTATGCCCCAAAAACATATTTATTTTTTAGTTTTGTTTTCAGAATAACTGTCGATAAGTTTTAACATGTAAGGGTGGATCGTATCGAAATTTTTCATTTGTTTTAATGCATTTCCAGTTTTCATTTTAATCCTGATGCTTAGATCACCTGCCGATTTTACTTCCATATTGAAATATGAAGCGAAATCTTTTTCATTAATGAGATTTTTGTTCACATCATGTCTGAGGTCGTCAAGCTGTTTTTTTGAAGTATTTAAATCCTCTGAAAATGATTGATATTTTTCGATCATTTCCTTAATTGGCTTTTTGACTTGCTGGTAGGCACAAACAAATTTCCAGTTTTCTTCAGTCCGGTATTTCTGATAATGTTCAGAAGCCTTTTCGTTTGTTTCTTCGAATTTGGCAAATATATTCTTTATGGTATCTAAATTAATTTTAGTTAGTTGGACATTTGCAGAATCAAGGATGACAGACAGACTGTCAATTTTTGCCAGTTGCTTTTGCTTGACAGCGTTATTGCATGAAGAAAGTGCAACAATAGCCAGAATTAAAAAAACATTGAAAAACCTCTTCATTATTAAAAAGTGTTTTAGTTAATAACATCAAATCCTGTATATTTAATCAATACCTCAGGGATTTTGATTCCTCCGTCGGTTTGATTATTTTCAAGCAGAGCAGCTACAATTCTTGGTAACGCTAATGCACTTCCGTTTAGTGTATGGGCAAAATTTATTTTCCCTTCTTTATTTTTGAAACGAAGTTTCATACGGTTGGCCTGGTAGTTTTCAAAGTTTGAAACCGAGCTGACTTCAAGCCATCTTTTTTGTGCGCCCGACCAGACTTCAAAATCATAAGTCATGGCTGAAGTAAAACTAAGGTCTCCTCCGCATAATTTCAATATACGAAACGGGAGTTCCAGTTTTCTCAGCAATCCGGTAACATGATCGCACATTTCTTTCAATGTTTCATATGATTTTTCCGGATGTTGAATCTGGACTATTTCCACTTTGTCGAACTGATGCAGGCGGTTTAACCCTCTTACGTCTTTGCCGTATGATCCGGCTTCGCGGCGGAAGCATCCTGAGTAAGCGGCATTTTTTACAGGAAGATCGCTTTCTTTGAGAATCATATCCCGGTATAGGTTGGTTACCGGAACTTCTGCCGTTGGTATCATATAAAGATTATCGGCATTGATATAATACATTTGTCCGTCTTTGTCGGGCAGTTGCCCTGTGCCGAAAGCCGATGCTTCATTGACCATTAGAGGCGGCTGAATTTCATTGTACCCTGCATTGACAGCTGAATCAAGAAAGAATTGAATTAAAGCCCTTTGAAGGCGGGCTCCTTTGCCGGTGTAAACTGGAAAACCTGCGCCTGTAATTTTATTTCCCAGTTCAAAATCGATCAGTTTATACCTGGTGGCCAAATCCCAGTGGGGCAAAGCATTTTCGCCAAGATCCGGCATAATGCCCTCGCTGAAAACGATTTCATTATCTTCGGAAGATTTTCCGGGTTTTATGGATTCATGAGGTGTATTGGGCAGCTGAAGCAGTAATGAATTTAGTTGATCCTCAATGAGTTTTAATTTATCTTCCAGGGTTTTTACCGTTTTTTTTATTTCAATAGATGTTGCTTTCAGGATGTTGGCCTCGTCGGTTTTGCCATTTTTAAACAGTTCGCCTGTTTCTTTTGCCAGCTTATTTGATTCGGCGAGAAGGTCATCCATCATTTTTTGTGTGCTTCGGCGTTCATCATCGCGGGTAAGGATTTCAGAAACAATCTGAGAAGCATCGAAGTTTTTTGTTGCCAGTGACCTGATGATTTTTTCAGAATCATTGCGCAGGGTGCTAAGTTGTATCATAGTATGTTAATTCAAAAAAATCTAATATAAATAAAAAAAATCTCCGATTACAAAACGCAACCGGAGATATTTCTCAATTAATTTCTGAAATTAATTTTTTTCGGTATCTTGAGTTTCTAAGGGAACAACTGAAACATAAGAACGGTCGTTTTTCTTTTTCTTGAACTCGACGATTCCGTCAGTTGTTGCAAAGATGGTGTGGTCGGTTCCCATACCAACATTGAGCCCCGGATGATGAACAGTACCTCTTTGGCGAACAATAATGTTCCCGGCAAGGGCCAACTGTCCTCCAAATATTTTTATTCCTAAACGTTTACTGTGCGATTCGCGACCGTTGGTCGAACTTCCAGCACCTTTCTTATGTGCCATAACTTTATATTTTTACTTTAATACTATAGATTTATATTTTCAATCTGGATTTTGGTCAGATACTGTCTGTGCCCATTGCACTTCTGATATCCTTTTCTTCTTTTCTTTTTGAAAACGAGCACTTTATCGCCTTTGTCGTGCGATAATATTTTGGCATTAATACTGGCGCCGGCTATATTGGGCGTTCCAACATTAACTTTTCCCGAATCTTCAACAAGCAGAACTTTATCAAAAGTAACGGACGATCCTTCTTCACCTTCAAGGCGGTGGACAAAAATTTCCTGTTCTTTTTCTACTTTGAATTGTTGCCCGGCGATATCAACTATTGCGTACATTGTATGTAATTTATATTTTTAAAAATGGACTGCAAAGATATACAAAAATTTATTACCTGCTACGTCCGGCTGATTTTTTTTTGAATAAAATTTATTAAATTATTTGTAGAACTGAAAAATATGTTTACTTTTGCACTCCCTAAAAAAGTAAAGTAATGAAAAGAACATTTCAGCCATCGCAGCGCAAAAGAAGGAATACACATGGATTCCGCAGTAAAATGGAAACGGCTAACGGTCGAAGGGTTTTAGCTAACCGCAGGGCTGAAGGCAGAAAAAAATTAACAGTTTCTGACGAAAAATTACACAAAAGATAATTTTACGGAAAACATACAGTTTTCATAAAAACATTTAATTTTGAGGAGGCAAAGTCAATTGTCTCCTCATTTTTTTTATTATCATGAGCATTTTTTTTTGGTTTATTCTCATCGTTTTTGTTTCCTGGCTGCTTATAATTTATGTAGTTCCATTTTTACTAAAGTATTACCTGAAAAGGCTGGCTAAAAGAATGGAGAATCATGCTGAACAAGCAACGCGATCGCAAAAGAAGGAAGGTTCGGTTAACATCGATTATATTCCGGAAAACAAGGATGGAAAAGAAGCTCCTGGTGATTATGTTGATTTTGAAGAAATTAAAGAAAAATAATACATTATGAAGAATTTTGATATAAAAAAGTTTTTACCTTATGCTGTTGCTATAATTGTTTTTATTGCTGTTTCATTAATATATTTCAGCCCCGTGCTTGATGGGAAGCAGCTATACCAGAGCGATATTGTTAATTATAAGGGTTCTGCACAGGAAATAAAGGATTTTCGTAAAGCCACCGGAGAGGAGGCTCTCTGGACAAACTCAATGTTTGGAGGTATGCCTGCATACCAGATTGATGTGTCTTTTAAAACCAATATCGCTAAAGTATTTAATACCATATTTAAACTTTGGCTTCCGCATCCGGCCAGCATATTGTTTGTGCTTCTCCTGAGTTTTTTTATTTTATTAATTACATTAAAGTTAGATCCCTGGTTATCAATTGTGGGTGCGCTGGCATTTGCCTTTTCGTCTTATTTTTTCCTTACCATTGCCGTTGGGCATAATGCCAAGACGATGGCCATCGCCTATATGCCGGCTATTTTATCCGGTCTCATTCTTACTTACCGGGGGAGGTATCTTTTGGGGGCAGCATTGACCGCCTTGTTTTTTGCTATGGAAATATCTGTTAATCATATACAGATGACATATTATTTCATGATGATCCTGGGGTTTGTTGTGTTATTTGAATTTATTTATGCTATTATCCAAAAAAGCCTGGCAAACTTTTTAAAAGCAACCTTATTTTTAATTGTAGCCGGTGGTATTTCTGTTATTCCAAATATTTCTAATCTTTGGACGTCATCTGAGTATATGAATGAAACGATACGTGGTAAGCCCGAATTAACATCTAATAAAGAAATCAGATCATCGGGGCTGGATAAGGATTATATAACCCAATGGAGTTATGGCATAGGCGAAACCTTTTCTCTGATGATACCTGATGTTAAAGGCGGTGGTGATGCTCCCATCAGCGAAACAAAATCAGCACTGGATAATGTCGACAGACAATTCCGCCAACAGGTCGGCCAGTCAAACCACTACTGGGGAAATATGCCTTTTACCGGTGGGCCGGTTTATGCGGGGGCTTTCGTATGCTTTTTGTTTATTCTGGGCTTATTCATTGTTAAAGGAAAACTAAAATGGGCGCTTTTCGGGGTTACTGTTCTTACGATTATGCTGTCGTGGGGACATAACTTTATGCCGCTTACCGATTTCTTTATCAATTATGTCCCATTCTATAGTAAATTCAGGGCGGTTTCATCAATAATGATTGTAGCTGAATTAACAATACCCATACTTGCTTTTCTGGCCTTAAAAGAAATAGTCGACTCACCCAACCTGATCAAAGAGAAAAAAGCATATTTTTTTGTTTCGCTAGGACTTACTGCCGGACTGACACTACTTTTTGTACTGATGCCAACAACATTTTTTGACTTCATTAAAAATACCGAGGCAGCACAATTTAATGAATATATTAAACAGGGGGCCAATCAAAGCCAGATAGATGATTTTATAAAGAATCTCGAGATTGCGCGTATTTCTATTTTTAAAATGTCATGCCTGCGAAGCTTTGCTTTTATCATTTTGGGTGCAGGATTGTTATGGATGTACAGCTCTGCAAAGAAAATGAGCAAATATGTCCTATATGGTGGTGTTGCAATACTGGTACTTATTGATATGGTTTCTATTGATAAGAAATATCTGAACAATGATAATTTTATTGCAAAAAGCAAGAATGAAAATCCTTTTACTGAATCAAATGCTGACATAGCCATATTGGCTGATACATCAGCCTCTTACAGGGTTTTAAATCTAACTGTCGGAAATTTTACGACCGATGCGACCACATCATTTTATCATAAATCAATTGGCGGTTATCATGCGGCCAAACTCCGGCGCTACCAGGATCTGATAGAGCATCGTCTGGTAAAGGAGCATGACCGCCTTGTCAAAACATTACAGGCAGGTGTGCCGGATTCGGTGCTGGTTGCTACATTATATGGGATGACTTCATTAAATATGTTAAATACCAGATACTATATATATAATCCGGATACCCGGCCATTAAAAAATCCTGCTGCGCTTGGCAACGCATGGTTTGTTGAGCAGGTTAAGATGGTCGCGAATGCTGATGAGGAGATCAGTGCATTGGATAATTTTGTTCCGGCGGCAACTGCTGTAGTGGATAAACGCTTTGAGAAAGAAGTTGCCATGTTTAAAGGCCCGAAGGATCCGGCATCTACCATCGTTTTAAAGGATTATAAGCCTAATCATCTCACATACGAAGCTAAAGGCTTGAAATCTGACCAGCTTGCCGTTTTTTCCGAGATCTATTATGATAAAGGGTGGAATGCTTATATTGACGGGGAAAAGTCTCCCTATTTCCGGGCTGATTATGTGCTTCGGGCCATGGTGATACCGGCAGGGGATCATAAAATTGAATTTAAATTTGAGCCCAAATCGTATTATATCGGTGAAAAAGTTTCATTAGCCGGCTCAGTTGTAATAATATTGTTATTAGCAGGTGCTTTGTTTTTTGAATACAGAAAGGAAAATATGAAAAATAAGACATCTGCTGTAAAAAGGCCATGATAGTCATTGTAGATTATGGTATGGGTAATATTGGCTCAATTGCCAATATGATAAAAAAGGCTGGTGGCCAAAGTATTGTAACATCAGATGTGGAAGTGATTGGTAATGCTGAAAAACTTATTATTCCGGGCGTGGGAGCTTTTGATAATGGGATTAAAAACCTCCATGATTCAGGATTGATAGATGTTTTAAACAGGAAAGTGCTTGATGAAGGAGTCCCGATTCTTGGAATCTGTCTGGGGATGCAACTGATGGCCAAAAGCAGCGAGGAGGGTGTTTTGCCTGGGTTGGGATGGATTGATGCAAATTGTATTAAATTCAAATTTACCGGAGCTAATGAAATTCTAAGGATACCCCATATGGGATGGAACGAAGTAAAGATTAAAAAGAAGGACGGAATCTTTAAAAATATGTATGACGACGCCTCTTTTTATTTTGTACATTCGTATCACGTAAGATGCAACAATCCTGATGACATTGCATCAACAACAGAATATGGTTTTGAGTTTACCTCAAGTATACATCACGGGAATATTTTTGCAACGCAGTTTCATCCTGAAAAAAGCCACAAATATGGCCTGTTAGTGATGAAAAATTTTGTGGAGGCTGTTCATGCTTAAGATTCGTGTAATTCCTTGTCTTCTACTGAAGAATGACGGCCTGGTGAAATCAGTAAAATTTAAGAATCCTACATATGTTGGAGATCCGATAAATGCAGTTAAAATCTTTAATGATAAGGAAGTTGATGAACTGATTTTCATCGATATCGAAGCGACAAAGAAGGGCGCTGAGCCAAATTATAACCTGATTTCACGCATCAGTTGCGAAGCGTTTATGCCATTCGGTTATGGTGGGGGAATTACTTCAATTGAACAGGTGAAAAAACTTACCAGGCTGGGAGTGGAGAAAGTATCAATAAATACCGGTGCCCGGAATAATCCGGAAATTATTACGCAAGCAGCTGAATTGGCCGGCTCACAAAGCGTTGTTGCATCCATTGACGTTAAAAAGGATATTTTAGGTAGATATCGTGTTTTTGATTATACTCAACAAAAAGTCACCTCGCTGGATGCTGTTGAGTTTGCTCAGTTTATGAAAAGCAAAGGAGCCGGAGAGATTTTTTTAAATTCCGTT
>Ga0116171_10002369_pt1 | contig 17909 bp, 12 predicted proteins | sample AD_JPNHW2_MetaG_FD_89798 | JGI IMG/M metagenome (GOLD analysis project Ga0116171, IMG submission 89798) | Active sludge microbial communities of municipal wastewater-treating anaerobic digesters from Japan - AD_JPNHW2_MetaG | ecosystem: Engineered > Bioreactor > Anaerobic > Digestate | place... | reverse complement strand
GGCTGCAGGGGGCGGCTTAGCTGGCAAAAGGCTCCAGCGCCGTCCGGTCGAACGCGTGGGCAAGATGCCGCCACCGCGGCCAATCGGCAATCCCGGCCAGATCCCAGAGTATCTCGTCGTGCTGCTGCAGTTGCTTCAGGACGGCCCGGCAGGTGCTGCAGGGCTTTTGTTCCTCGGGATGGAGGAAATGGAGCACGCTTTGCAGCAGTCCATTCTGAAAGGATTGGGAGACGACCTCGATGGCATGGCCGCGGGTTTTGCGTTTGAGTTCGGCATCGCTGTTGTTGACCAGAAAACCCTGGCTGGTCACCCGCAGCATGGGAAAGTCCGATTCACTGTCGCCGACCGATCCGGAGCGGCCGTTCTCGAGTCCTTTGAGCGCCAGCAATTTCAGCAGGGCCTGTCCCTTGTCGATGTTTTTGTCGAGGATGGTCAGGTCGAGATAGGAGGCCTTGGCCTTGAGCTGGTCGGTGCCGAGCCGGGCGAAGAGTTCGCCCATCATCGCGGTGGGCAGCGGCGCGGTCCGTCCCCGCGCAAAGAGATAGGCCTTGATCGAATAGCGGTGATCGGGGTTGAGATAGACGCCCGGGATCTCTTTGAGGGCGGCGCGCACCGCTTCGAGCTGTTCCAGTGCCGCCGCCGAGACGAGCGCCTCTGGCTTCTGTTCCAGGTCATCCCAGATCACGCTGCCGTACTCGCCGATACCGCCGGGGAAGCCATAGATGCGGCAGTATTCCTGGACATCGGCAATACTGCGCGCGGTATTGACGATACCGCAGATGCCATGGGCCCGCAGCAGCGAAAGCGCCTTGACGCCGCTGGCCGTGGTCGAGGGGAAGCCGAAAATCCCCTTGTCAAGAACGTCGTCGCAGTCCATGACGAAGAGGGGCTGGCGCCATTCCTTGACCGGTGCGCCGCCGCAGAGCCGCGAAAAATAGCGGCTCGTATCCGAGACCAGCCGGAAAAACATCCGCTGATAACGGTCGTTGAGTTCCTGATAGAGCGGCACATAGTCCATGTTGCTGATGCGTCGGGAGGCCTCCTCCATTGCCTCGCTCCCGCAATAGATCTGGTAATAGATCAGGCGCCGGCGGATCTCCTGATCGCCGGTCTTGCGGATATAGTTCTCGATGAAGGCCTCCTGCGCCTCGCCGCCGATGCCGAATTCAACGATGGCGCTGGCGAGATCGTAGGCCGGATCGGCGATGTTGTGCGAGGCGGTCTTGCTGAAACCATGGTGCTCAAAGTCGGCCTTGCGCAGATCCCCGTGGTCGCCGACCCACTCGCCGCGCTGCATCCGCGCATCGATCAGTGCCGGGACCGGGCATTCGAGCTGCTCCAGCTTGCGGCGCACCCATCCGCGCTTGAGAATGGACACCCTCGGGCCAAAAACCTGACTCAGCACGATCGCTACCGGCTGCAGGCCGCTCTCGCGGTAGCCGCTGATGAAACGTCCGGGATTCTCCTCCAGCCGCAGCTGCGTCGCCCGCGCGGCGATATAGTCGGAGATCTTGCCGAAGAGGCCTTCCGGCGCCGCCGCGCCCTTCGCTGCCTGGCCATCCGGCTCGAGCCAGCGGCTATACATCAAACCATCCCGCACCCCGAAAAGTTCGGGGACGAAGCCGTCGAGGCGCGCGCCGGCCAGCGCCGCATGATAGCTGTACCACCCCCAGCCGACGCTCTTGATCAGGAGGCGGATCCTGGACTCCGCCGCGTCTCCCGGCTTGCTGAGGTGTACATCGACCACCTTTTTCAGCCGCACATGAAACGCCCGCTCCGGATTCCGCGCCAGTTCCGCATTGATGTGGTCCGTCTCGGCATTCTCGCTCAGGCGCAGGCGCACCGTCCCGCCCTCCTGAAACCAGGGGGTGATGGCGCGCTCGATCTCCGGCAGGGTCAGGCGTCTTTGCTTGTACCACTCCTCCGGCCGCAGCGTTATCGCCGTCACCTCGCCCAGCTCCAGCTTCATTGTCTCGTCCAGCCACTCGCCGTTGGCCGGATGGGAGGGAATCATCAGGACGATCTTGCCCGGCGGCACCCCGAATCCGGTGAGCATGCTGATCGCATTCAGGACCGTTTTGCCGCTGCCCACCGGTTCATCGACGAGGATGATCCGATCTTTCCCCCGCGTGCTTTCGCTGAACAGCATCTGGTCACGCGGATGCAGGTAGCCTTTGGGGCGCATGGTGATATAGCCGGCCGGCACACCGCAGCTGCGCAGGTATCCGCACAGCATCGGGGCGAAATAGGAGCCGGCCGTGCGCAGGCCGACCACAAGGTGCGTCCCCTCACTGGCATGGCCCGATTCCCGGTATTTTTTCCCCAGCGCGAGGATATCATGGTGCGTTAGATCCTGGGAGCGGTAGGCGGCGGGGATGCGCAGGCGCATCTTTTGCAGCCGGGCGGGAAAGGCCTGTTTGAGCAGGCGCTCCAGGTTGTTCCGGATGGTCTCCGCCTCGCCGGGCTGCGGGACCGCTTGGGTGGCCATGGATTGGCAGAGGGTGATGAGAAACTCGCCCCATGCCTGACGCCAGCGGTGCAGGGAGCGGTCGCGTAAGCGCTTGATGCTGCGGCAGTAGAGTTCAGAGGCGCGGCGGTTGGCGCGCACCGCCCAGCCCAACTGGGCGGCATAGTCCTCGACTTTGGACCAGTCCTGGATGCCGGAGGTGAGGTAATCGTCGAGGATATCCGTGGCGGCGCAGCCGAGCAGGTGCAGATTGAGGATCCACTCCTCTCTTTCCCAATCCGAGCGGCATGCTGCAAAGTTGCGGGCGAGGTGCTCCATTTTGTTCAGCAGGGTTGCGAACGACTGGAAGGGTTGAAGCGTCCACTGATAGGTTTCGAAATAGGCCTTCTCGTCTTGCAGCAGCATAGCGTCTCCTTTCCCATGCGAGATCAGCGAATGGAGAGGCCCACCTTGCATCATGCAGCGGCCAGGGGTCCCCGGTTGAAATAAAAAAAAAGCGCGGCCGATGCCGCGCTTGACATGCAAAAAGATAATGGCTTAAAGAATGATATTGACCATCTTTTTGTTCTTGCCATGGGTGGAGAACTTGACCGTGCCGGTTTTGAGCGCGAACAGGGTATCGTCGGAACCCTTGCCGACATTCTCGCCGGGATGGATGCGGGTGCCGCGCTGACGCACGATGATGCTGCCGGCCGTGACGACCTGGCCATCGTACCGCTTGACACCGAGCATTTGCGGATTGCTGTCGCGGCCGTTGCGCGAAGATCCCACGCCTTTTTTATGCGCCATATACTTCCTCCTCGAAACGAACGGGTCTAAACCCGGTTCTAGCCAACAATTGCATCAATTTTCAGTGTAGTATGCTGCTGACGGTGCCCCTTGAAGAGCGTGTACCCTTCACGGCGGATCTTTTTGAAAATCTGGACCTTCTTGTCCTGGCCATGGCCGAGAATGGTGGCCTGGACCTTGACGCCGTCGACGTAGGGTTTGCCCACCTTGACCTCGCCGTTCTCGCCGGCAAGCAGGATGACCTTCTCAAGCTCAACGGTGGCACCCACCTCCCCGGCCAATTTCGGGGCGTCGATCTTGTCGTTCTGCGCGACCTTGAATTGCGCGCCGGCGATATCGATAATTGCGTACATGCAAGCTCTCCGTGCTGGGATAGTATTTAAATCCAAATAGGCATAAAATATAGTAATTTTTGGCCTCTTTGTCAAGCGGATTGTGTAAAAAACACCGCCGCCGCGCGGTCAAGGGGCCACCAGGCCGGGTAGTAACGAGAGTGCGTGGCCGGGTAGCAACCAGAGGGTAGCGGCCGGGTAGCAGCCTGAGGCGCCGCGCGGTCAAGGGGCCACCAGGCCGGGTAGTAACGAGAGTGCGTGGCCGGGTAGCAACCAGAGGGTAGCGGCCGGGTAGCAGCCAGAGGCGCCGCGCTGCTGGTCAGGTAGCAACCAGAAGGGGCCGGCCGGGTAGCAGCCAGAGGGTTGCACCGCGCGGTCAAGGGGCCACCAGGCCGGGTAGTAACGAGAGTGCGTGGCCGGGTAGCAACCAGAGGGTAGCGGCCGGGTAGTAACCAGAGGGTAGCAGCCAGAGGGTAACGGCCGCGCGGCCAGAGCGCGCGGCCCTGTCGCTCTCAGCTGAAATACTTGTTGGTCAGATCCTCCTGGCCATCCTTGGTCAGAAAGCGAAACTCGTCCATCGCCACATTCTCGTCCCCGATCAGCTTGATGCGCGTCCAGTATTTCCAGCTCAGGCGCAGGATCTGGCTGCGATAGCCGGTGCTCAGATAGGCCGCCAGCTCGGGATTGACCACGAGCTGCAGGTGGCGTTCGCCCTTTTCGGCGCGATAGCGCATGAGCCAGCGCTCGATGCGCGCCATGGTGGTAGTCTTGGAGAGGACGCGGCCGGTGCCGAGGCAGGCCGGACAGGGATCGCTCAGGGTGAAGAGCAGGGCCGGACGGATGCGCTCGCGCGTCATCTCGATGATCCCGAACTGCGAGATCGGCGCGACATTGACCTGGGCGCGATCCGAATCGAGCTCGCGCAGAAACTCGTCCTGCAGCCGCTTGCGGTTCTTCTCCTCGACCATATCGATGAAATCGATGATGATGATGCCGCCGATGTCGCGCAAGCGCAGCTGCCGGGCGATCTCCCGCGCCGCCTCGAGATTGATCCGCAGGCTGTTGGCATCGTGGTCCTTTTTGCCGATGAAGCGGCCGCTGTTGACGTCGATGGCCGCCAGGGCCTCGGTGTGGTCGAAAAAGATATAGCCGCCGCTCTTGAGCCAGACCTTGCGCGAGAGGCTGCGGGTGATCTCGGTCTCGATCCCGAATTTGTCAAAGATCGGGACGCGCCCGGCATAGAGCTCGGTGCGGTCGACCAGGGCTGGCGCAACCTCGCGCACATACTTGACGATCTGTTTGTGCATCTTTTTATTATCGACGGCCAGCAGCGAGACGTCGTTGGTGAAAAGGTCGCGGATGACGCTGGAGAGGACGTCCATGTCCTTGTGCACCAGCAGCGGCGGTGGGTTCTTTTTGACCTTGTCGACCAGCGCCTCCCACATTTTGACGAGGTCCTCGAGATCGGCACGCAGGGCCGCCTCATCGCGATTTTCGGAGACGGTGCGAATCACCAGGCCGAATCCTTCGGGCTTGATGGCGCGGCCGATCTGCTTGAGGCGGGCGCGCTCGCGGCGGTTGGTGATCTTGCGCGAAACCCCGATCATGTCGTCATAGGGGATGAGCACGAGAAAGCGGCCGGGCAGAGAGATCTCGGTGGTGACCCGGGCCCCCTTGCTGGAGATCGGCTCCTTGGTCACCTGCACCAGCAGCGGCTGGCCCTGGCGCAGCTGCGGCTCGCTGAAATCGCGCCCGTGATGGTGCTGGCGCTGCGGATTGCCGCTGTTGTTGCGGTTACGCCCCTGCTCCGGCGGAAAAAGCTCGCTGAAGGAGGCCAGGTTGTCACTGACATCGGAAAAATGGAGAAAAGCATCCTGGTTCAGGCCGATATCGACAAAGGCGGCCTGCATGCCCTTGATGACCTTGGCCACCTTGCCGTAATAGATATCCCCCACCATCCGTTCATTTTCAGGTTTTTCGAGATAGAGCTCCGCCAGGCGGCCATCTTCGAGGATCGCGACGCGCGACTCGCCGATGGCGATGTTGATGATGATGTCCTTTTTCATGATTCCTCATTTCTTTACACTCGTGTGCCGCCTTCGATCGCGTCGAGCGGGGAGACGGCGTCTCCCCCCTGTTCCATCCACAGCTGCAGCCGTTCGATGGTGGCCAGCCGCGCGCGGCCGGGCTCGTCGGGGAAAAGCAGGCTGATAATTTCTTCCATTCGCACGGTTTTGCCGTGATCGATATGGCTGATGATCTGCAGCGCCCCCTCCTGCCAGCTCACATCCAGCAGAAACGGCCGGATATTCAGGATTTTGGGGGCTTCATTTTCCTTGCGCCGCGTCACCAGGAGCTCCTCTTGCTGCATGAGGCGCCCGATGCGCGCGGTCATTTCCGTGGGCTCAGCCAGCGTGGGCCAGGTCACCCGGCATCCGGCGCGGACGATCTCGTCCGCCAGGGCGCGGGGTTTGGCCGGCAGGAGCAGGGCGTTCTGGATATCGATCCCGGCCGGCAGCTGCGCCGCCAGGGCCTGCACGCAGGGCCCGATCTCCGCGGTAGCGGCCATCAGGTCGATGTATTCGGCCCGGCTGATATGCCCGGTGGGCAGCGGCGGCCCGTAAGAGATGCGCGGATGGGGATTGAATCCCTCGCTGTAGACCAGCGGCCATTCCGCGCGCCGCAGCGCCCGTTCAAGAACATGGATAAAATCGAGGTGCGAAATCCAGCGCACCTCCTCACCCCGATGGTAATGCAGACGCACCCAGCGCTCCTCGCCGGAGCGGGCCGGGTGCACAACGGGCACGGCCGCAGCATCCTGCGCCGCACCCTCCGGCAGCAGTGCGCCGCCGGTCTGGATCTTGGTTCCCCCCTTGATGATCTCCTGGCAAACCGGCTGGCCCATCAGGCCGCAGCGGTTGCATTGGCCGTCGCGGCAGTCGGGCGTCACCTCCTGCCCGAGCGCGCGCCGGTACTCGTCCTGTAAAAACCGGACCGTCACCCCCTTGTCGAGGTGGCCCCAGGGCAGGGGCGCATCGACAGGGAAGCCCCCCGTGAACTGCTCCGGCTGCAGCCCCTCTGCGGCGAGGGCGCGCAGCCAGATTTCGTGATGAAAATTCTCCGACCAGCCCTCCAGCGTCGCCCCCTCCTGCCAGGCGCGCCGGACGACCCGTCCCAGCCGGCGGTCGCCGCGGGCCAGGACCCCCTCGATCTGCGCCACCTCGGCATCACGCCAGCTCAGCTTGAGCAGCTTGTCGCGCAGGCGTTCCCGCAAAAACGCCAGCTTGCGCCGGGTTTCGTCCGGGCCATCCTGGGCGACCCACTGAAAGGGCGTGCCCGGCTTGGGGACGAAGGGCGAGACCGAGACATTGATCCGGGAGCCGCCGTGCCGCCGCGCCAGGGCGAGGACCTGGACGATCAGGTCGGCCATCCCCTGCAGGTCGGCGTCGGTCTCGGTCGGCTGACCGATCATGAAATAGAGCTTGATCACCTTCCAGCCTTCGCGGAAGGCCAGCTCGACGGCGCGGAGCAGATCCGCGGCCGTGGTGGTCTTGTTGATGACATCGCGCAAACGCTGCGATCCCGCCTCGGGCGCCAGCGTCAGACCCGATTTGCGCACGCCCTTGGCGAAGCGCGCCACCTCGGGCGTGAACTTTTCCGGACGCAGCGAGGGGAAGGAGATGTTGACCATCTGTTCGCCCAGCCGCGCCCGCAGCCGATGCAGCAGCGGCCCGAGCTCCGTATAGTCGGAGGTCGAGAGCGAGACGAGCGAGACCTCGTCATAGCCGGTGTTGCGAATGCTCGCCGCCGCCTGCTCGACCAGATCGTCCACGCTGCGTTGCCGCACCGGGCGATAGATCATGCCGGCATTGCAGAACCGGCAGCCGCGCGAGCAGCCGCGGGCGATCTCGAGAGAGACGCGATCGTGCGTGGTGGTGATGACGGGAACGAGCGGCCGGCGGCTGTAATGCTCCGGCGCCAGGCTGGCGTCGATGCGGCTGCGGATGCGCAACGGCGCCTCCGCGTGCAGCGGCTCCAGTCCGGCAAATGAACCGGTATCGCTCAGATGCGGTTGGTAAAACTGCGGAATGTACACCCCGGGGATCTGCGCACACTGGCGCAGCAGCTCCTGCCGCGACCGGCCTTCCTGCCTGGCCTGCGCGACAGCAGCGGTCAGTTCGAGCAGCGCCTCCTCGCCATCGCCGATGACGAAAAGATCGAAAAAATCGGCGACCGGTTCGGGATTGAAAACCGACGGACCACCGCCGACGATCAGGGGACCCTCCTGGCGCTCCGCGGCCAGCAGCGGCAGCCCCGCCAGATCGATCAGATCCAGGATCGTCGTGTAGTTCAGCTCGTACTGCAGCGTGAAGCCGATGAGATCGAAATCCCGCAGCGGTGAAAAGGTTTCGAGCGAAAAGAGCGGTACGCCCTTTTCCCGCATCTGCGCCGCCATGTCCAGCCAGGGCGCAAAGGCGCGCTCGGCGTAGATGTGCGGCTGCTGGTTCAGAATATGGTACAAGATCGGGTAGCCCAGATAGGACATGCCGACCTCATAGACATCCGGAAAGACCAGGGCGACGCGAACCGACGCCGCGGCCGGATCTTTCCGGATCATATTGAATTCATTGCCGATATAGCGGCCGGGCTTGGCCACGAACGGCAAGAGATCACTGAAAATGCGCTGTTTCAAGGAACCGGAGGTAATCTGCGAATTGGCCACGCGTTTGTTTTAACCCCGCAAATTACGTACGAATTCCATGCCCTTCTCCACCGCCAACTTGTTCAGCGGAATGAGGTTCTGGCGTTTGATCAGCGATGGCATGGCGGCAAAGATGGCCTCCTTGGGCAAAATCCCGGAGAGGGCGATATAGGCCCCGAGGATGACCATGTTGGCGCCGCGCGTATTGCCGAGCTCGTCGGCGATGGTCGATGCCGGGATCCCCACCCTCTTGACATCGGTGCGCCGCGGCGGCTGGGAGATCATGGCGGTATCGTAGATGATCAATCCGCCCGGCACCACCTCGTTCTCGAACTTTTCGAGGGAGGGCAGGTTCATCGCCACCAGCAGCGTCGGCCGCGAAACGGTCGGCGAGCCGATGCGGCGCCGCGAGAGATTGACATGACAGTTGGCCGTGCCGCCGCGCATCTCCGGCCCATAGGAGGGGATCCAGGAGACATTATAGCCGGCATGCATCCCCGCCTCGGCCAGCATCAAGCCGAGCATCAGCACGCCCTGACCGCCGAAACCGGCCAGCTTGATCCGCGGGTCCTGATATTCCGCCGCGGGCAGCTCCGCCTGGATCGTCGTGTCATGGGCAACCGGCAGATCGAGCGCCTCGCGAATGCCATCGACGTGAAAGACGTGACGCTGCGCCTCGCGCGCCGGCGTTTCCTCGGTGCGGTCGCGATAGACCCCGAGGGGGAACTGCTTGATCATGTAATCGGTGAGCCACTGCTTCGCCTGCACCGGGGTCATCTTCCAGCCCGAAGGACAGACCGATAGCACCTCGATCAGGGAGAAACCCTTGTTGTCGATCTGGTTCTGCAGCCCCTTGCGCACCGCACGGCGCACCCGGGCGGTGTTCTTGGCGTCGGTGAGCGCCACCCGCTCGACATAGACCGGCGCTTCGAGCGTGGAGATCATCTCGGCCACCTTGATCGGAAAGCCCTCGTTGCCGGGATTGCGGCCGTAGGGCGACGTCGTGGTCTTCTGGCCGACGAGCGTCGTCGGGGCGAGCTGGCCGCCGGTCATGCCGTAGATGGCATTGTTGACGAAGAAAACCGTGATGTTCTCGCCGCGGTTGGCCGCCTGCACGATCTCGGCGGTGCCGATGGCCGCCAGGTCGCCGTCCCCCTGATAACTGATGACGATGCACTCCGGATGGGTACGCTTGACCCCCGTCGCCGCTGCAGGGGCGCGCCCGTGCGCGCACTGGACGTTGCCCGTGCGGAAATAATAATAGGCGAAGACACTGCAGCCAACCGGACTGCAAAAGATGGTGCGCTCGCGGATGCCGAAATCGTCGATCGCCTCGGCGATCAGCTTGTGCAGCACCCCGTGTCCGCAGCCCGGACAGTAATGCGTTACTTCCTTGTTCGGGCTGGGATTACGGTCGTAGGTATCGAAAAAACTCGCTGATTTTACCAGTATGCGTTCAGCCATGGCTCATGCCTCCAGTACTTTCAACACCTGGGCCTGTACCTCCTCAGGGGAGGGCACCATGCCGCCCATCCGGTTATGGAGGTGGACCGGGCGTCGCCCGTTCAGCGCCAGGCGCACGTCATCCACCATCTGGCCGTTCGAAAGCTCGACGACCAGGAACTTTTTCGCGTACTCGCCGAGAGCGATGATATGGTCGCCCGGGAAAGGCCAGAGGGTGATGGGACGCATCATCCCGACCTTGCGGCCCGCGGCGCGCAGATCATCGACGGCGGTCTGCACGATGCGTGAGACCACACCATAGGCGATGATGATGACCTCGGCATCCTCGGTATGGTAATCCTCGAACCGGGTCTCGTTGCGGGCAATCTCGGCATACTTGTTCTGGAGGTGGATGTTATGCTGCTCGAGCAGTTCGGGCTCGAGGTTGATGGAGGTGATGAGACGATCTTCATCCGCCGCATCGCCATGGATCGCCCAGGGCTTCTCGGGCAGGGAGGTCCGGGCTTCGGGAAACTCGACCGGTTCTTCCATCTGGCCGATAAAGCCGTCGGCCAGCAGCACTGCGGGGATGCGGTAGCGGTCGGCCAGATCGAAGGCGAGGATGGTGAGATCGCACATCTCCTGGGCGCTGTTGGGGGCCAGGGCGATCACCTTGTAATTACCGTGGCCGCCGCCCTTGATGATCTGGTTATAGTCGCCCTGCTCCGGGGCGATGTTGCCCAGCCCGGGACCGGCGCGCATGATGTCGACCAGCACCAGGGGCAGTTCAGCCCCGGCGCAGTAGGAAAGGCCCTCCATCTTCAGGCTGATGCCGGGCGAGGAGGAAGCCGTCATGACCCGGGCATCGGCGGAGGCAGCGCCGTAGACCATGTTGATCGCCGCTACTTCACTCTCGGCCTGGATAAAGGTGCCGCCGACCTTGGGCATGTAATACGCCGCCGCCTCGGCCACTTCGGAGGCGGGCGTGATGGGATAACCGAAATAGAAGCGGCAACCGGCGAGGATGGCGCCCTTGACGACCGCTTCGTTCCCCTTGATCAGTTGTTTGGCCATATCACCGTACCTCCTCGCCGACATACCCCTTTTTATAGACGGTGATGGCACCCGGCTCCGGGCACTGATAAAAACAGGTGCCGCAGCCCGTGCATCCCTCGCCCCTGTAGTCGGTGGGATGGTACCCCAGGTGATTCAGATGCTTTTGTTCGAAGAGAACCCCTTCAGGACATGCCTCGATACAGAGGCCGCAGCCTTTGCACTCATCTTCCCGAACCACGACCTTGGCGTGTTCGAGACCGATGGGTTCTGCCATAGAACCTCCACGTTTGTCGTCCGCGCAGCAGCCGGAAAAAAACCTCCGCCGCGCCCATTTTCGCGCTTCAGTTTAACCATTTTTGGGTTAACTTGCAAGGAGATTTTCCCGCGCCCGCGGCGCCGCACCGCAGCCCTCCCACCGCTGCTAAATCCTCGCTCCCACCCGGGCTAAACCCTCGCTCCCACCCGGGCTAAACTCTCGCTCCCACCCGGGTCAGCAGAGCTCCTCGCTCCCACCCGGGCTAAACTCTCGCTCCCACCCGGACTAAACCCTCGCTCCCATCCGGACTAAACCCTCGCTCCCACCCGGACTATACTCTCGCTCCCACCCGGACTAAACCCTCGCTCCCATCCGGGCTAAACTCTCGCTCCCACCCGGGTCAGCAGGGACTAGCGCAGAAATGGATTGTACTTTTTCTCGTACCCGATAGTAGTCGTGGCCCCGTGCCCCGGATAGACCACAGTCTCATCGGGAAGGGGAAAAAGGAGGGATCGAATGGAGGTGAGCAGCTGTTCGCCGTCGCCGCCCGGCAGATCGCTGCGGCCGATCGACTGATGGAAGAGCACATCCCCGGCAAAGAGCTGCCCGCTGCCGTAAAAACAGCAGCCGCCGGGCGAGTGCCCCGGGGTCAAGAGCACCTGCAGCTGCAGCGCGCCGCAGGTGAGGAGCTCGCCGCCTTCCAGCCAGGCCGACACCGCAAAAGCTTCCGGCGGCGGAAAGCCAAATATGGCGGACTGCATGGTGGCGCGTTCGAGATTGGCGCGTTCCGCGCGGTGCAGGGCAACCGGTGCGCCGGTGGCCCGCTGCACAGCAGCGACCGCACCGATGTGGTCGAAGTGGGCATGGGTGAGGAGGATATGCTGCACCGCGAGCTTGCGCTCCGCGATCAGTGCCAGGATCGCCGGCGCGTCATCGCCGGGATCGATGACCGCCGCAGCGCTGCTCTCCGTATCGATGACGATATAACAATTTACCTCGAGGGGGCCGGTGACGATCGTCGCAACCTGCATGGGTCCTCCCTCTAGCGGATCAGGGTGATCTTGACGACCTGGCTTCGGGCGCCGGCCGTGAAATAAACGAAGTAGAGGCCGCTCGGCAACGGCCGCCCGGCCGCATCGGTCCCGCTCCAGGCCAGGTGATAGCGCCCGGCGGGCTGCCGGCCGGCATACAGCAGCGCCACCTCCTCGCCGCGCACCGAGTAGAGTACGACGCGCACCGTGGCGGCCAGCGGCAGCTGCCAGCTCAGGGTCGTGGACTGGTTGAAGGGATTGGGATAATTCTGCGCCAGGGCGAACTCGCCGGGCTGCTCCCCCGGTGCCAGCTCGACCGCGGTCACGGTGCCGATACTAAAGCTCGCGCTCTCCATGCCAGAGAGCGCCGGAACGCCCATGACCGTCGCCGCGGCATACCGCGAGGAGGCCACCCGCCCGCCGGCACTGACAAAGCCATCGCGCTTGAGGGTGTAGGTGACGGCTTGCGCCAGCAGCGGCACCAGCAGCAGACAGATCAGAAATCGGGCTATTTTCATTCTACCCTTCGCATTAATATTCTTTCGCGCAGCCCGGGTGGGAGCGCGAATTCAGCCCGGGTGGTAACGAGAATTCAGCCCGGGCGGGAGCGAGATCTTGGCTCGGGTGGTAACGAGAATTCAGCCCGGGCGGGAGCGAGATCTTGGCTCGGGTGGTAACGAGAATTCAGCCCGGGCGGGAGCGAGAATTCAGCCCGGGCGGGAGCGAGATCTTGGCTCGGATGGTAACGAGAATTCAGCCCGGGCGGGAACGAGTTTTTAGCCCGGGCGGGAACGAGATTTTGGCCCGGGCGGGAGCGAGATCTTGGCTCGGGTGGTAACGAGAATTCGGCCCGGGCGGGAACGAGATCTTGGCTCGGGTGGTAACGAGAATTCGGCCCGGGTGGTAACGAGAATTCGGCCCGGGTGGGAACGAGTTTTTAGCCCGGGCGGGAGCGAGAATTCAGCCCGGGAGCGAGAGTTCGGCGGTTACTGCAGCGTCGCCAGGACCTGAATGACCCCCGTGCCCCCTGCCAGTCCCTCCAGCGCCTTGCCGACGATCGTCCCCGGACGGATCTCGCTGGCTTTCATCGCATGACCGGCCAAATCCGAGCTGGTGAGCAGGTCGCCGGGACGGATGGCGCCATTGGCCGCGGTCACCTTGCACGGCACCACGCCGCTCAAGGCCAGAGGATAACCGCCGCTGCTCACCAGGGTGCCGACGACCAGGGTCGGATTGGTCGAGATGATCCCCGCCACACGGGTGTCGTAGGCGCCGCTGCAGCGCATCAGCTGATGGGTGCCCGCCGGATCGATGACGACGACGTCGCCGGCCTCGAGCGCCTGGGCGCTGCGCAGGTTCTCCGCCACATCGCCCCAGCCGCCGTTGGTGCACACCGCCCGTCCCTCGACGAACAGGGCATAACTGTTGGCCGAGGTCGAGCCCTCGAGCCGGGCATGCACGCCATAGAGCGCGCCGGAGCCCAATACGCCGGTGCCGGTCGTGCTGGTGCCGCGCACCCCGCCGCTGACGCCGCTGCCCTCGATGCCCCAGCTGTTGACAGAGGCCAGATTGGCGATGCTGAAAACCGGTCCGCCCGTATAGGTTTTGCTCATGGAAAAGGTGTTGCCGAAATGGCGCTGCTGGATGATGTTGTCGGCGAGGTCGCCGGACTGCACCCCCAGATCGGCGATCATCTGGCTGGTGACGCCGCCGATGAGGTTCTTGTTGAGGAAACGCCCGTCGTAGGCAGCGCCGGTGATATAATTATCCTCGAGACGCAGGACGACATCGCCGCTCTGCCCGGGGGTCGTCGTCGTGACGCCGTTCATGGCGGTGACGCTGGTGATGTCTCCCGCGGCAAAGGCCATATCGCGCTGTTCGATCGTCCCGTCCAGGATCATCCCGCCGGTGATCGCGCCCAACTGGCCCTTTTGCACAAAGCGGCTGTCATAGGCGGAGCCGTCGCGATAGGCGGCTTCGAGCTGCAGGGTGAGGTCGCCGGTGAGTCCACCGCCGATCAAGCCGTTGGTGGTCTGCACGGCGGTGATATCGCCGATATTGAAGGCGAGATCCTCCTGGGTGAGTGAGTTGTTCTTGACGTCCACACCGGTGATCTCGCCGTCCTTGATCATCGCACTGGTGATGACGGTCTCCTCGCCCTTGCGCACGAACCGGCTGTCAAAAGCGGTGCCGCTCTGATAATTATTATTGAGGGCCAGGGTTACCGGTCCGCTGGTGCCGCCGCCGGTGAGGCCGGTGCCGGCGGTGACGGCAGTGATCGTGCCCACGGCAAAGCCCATGTCGCTGGGCTGGATGGTATTGTCGGCGATCTTGGCCGAGGTGACGCTGGCGTCGCGCAGCATCCCGTTGCCGATCGCGGCGGACTCATCGCGGCGGACGAAGCGCGCATCATAGGCCTGGCCGTTCATATACTCGGTGGCCAGGGCGAGCGCGACGTTGCCGCTGCTGCCGCCGCCGCTGAGGCCGCTGCCGGGCGTGACTGCGGTGATCGTGCCGGTGCCGAGCGCAAAACCGATGTCTGCGCGCTGGATCGAAGCGTCGACGATCATCTCGCCGGTGACGCTGTTGGCGCTGCCGCGCGGCACATAGCCGGCGTCGAGCTGGTAGCGGTCGTAAAAGTCGGCGGCCTTTTTGCCGCCGAGTTTGGCCGCGTCGATCGAATTGCTGGCGGCTTCATTGGCCTGGCCCTTGGTGTAGAATTGATCCGCGGCGATCTGGCCGAGGGCGCCGGCATTGGCGGCATAGAGGCTGAAGGGGACGTTGAGCAGCTCCTTGCGCGGCGTCAGGGTCTCGCCGCTGACGATCAGCTGGATCCAGCGCGCGCCGCCCTCAAAGACCGAGCGCGGCAGTTCGATCGTGCGCCCGAGCTCAGCGGTGAAATAGCCCTGATAGACATCGAGGTTGAGATCCTCCTGCCAGAGTTTGGTGCCGAGCGCCGGCTCCGACCAGATGCTGATTTGCGCCGGCAGCGTGCCGGTCACCGGATTGCCATTGTTGTCGGTGAGAAAGCCCTGGTAGGCGACCACCGCGGTGGTCGTGGCCGCGCCCTTGTTCAGGGCCAGGGCGCCAGCGGAGCCGGCAGAATCGGCGGCCGCAACCACCGCCACGGGTGCGGCGGCCTCCTGGGCCGGAAGGGTGCCAATGATCACAAGGCTCATCAGGGCGCAAAAAACGTATGCCGCACGGCGCTTCATGGTGCCGGTACCTCCATTAGGAAAGCCTCAAGGGATGCCTGGAAAAGGATTTACTCGAATAATAATAGAGGCTTTGCGGCGGGATTGCAGAATTATTTCGCCCGGGGAGGCCATAAAAATCCCCGGCAGAATGGCGCTCCAGCCGGGGAGACACATCACACTACTCGTTCCCACGCCGGTGTGCCGGCTACGCCCCGGCCTACTCGTTCCCACCCCGGTGTGCCGGCTGCGCCCCGGCCTACTCGTTCCCACCCCGGTGTGCCGGTTGCGGCATGGCCTACTCGTTCCCACCCCGGAGTGCCGGTTGCGGCATGGCCTACTCGTTCCCACCCCGGTAAGCCGGCTGCGGCCTAGCCTGCTCGTTCCCACCCCAGTGTGCCGGCTGCAGCCTGGCCTCTGCCGGAAGGCTTGCCGCGCTGACCCGCTCCCTGCGGATCACCTCAGCGCCAAAGTCCTTTCCGCTAGACGACCCACAGCTCCTGCTGCGGCGCGGAAAGAAACTCGCAGCCGTTTTCGGTCACCACGACCATCTCCTCGATCGTCACCACTCCGTGGCCCGGCACCGTCAGGCGCGGCTCGAGGGTGTAGACCTGTCCGGCCTCCACCTTGAGGAAGGGGAGGTTCTTGTAGCGGTCCCAGACCGGGCAGAGCAACCCGGCGCCGTCGTGGGCGCTGCGGCCGACCTGGTGCCCCAGTGCGTGCGGAAACTCGTCATAGCCGGCGTCGAGAATGAACTGCCGCGCCGCCTTGTCGACCATCCAGCCCTCCACGCCCGGCTTGAGCGCCGCCGCGGCCGCCCGGATCGATCCCAAAATGGTGTCGAATCCCTTCTGCACCTCCGCCGGCGCCCGGCTCTCGCCCGGGCGCAGAAAATACCAGGTGCGCTGCAGATCCGAGACATAGCCCTCGTAACGCACCCCGAAATCGGTGTTCATGATATGCCCAGGTTCGATGTGACGCGCGGTCGGACCGGCATGCGCCCCGGCCGTGTCCGGGCCGGTGAAGACCGAGGGACAGTGGTCGGCCCCCCAGGCGGGGGTGAGGCCGCGGCCCTCCATCCGCTCGGTGATAAAGGCCGCCACCTCCTGCTCGCTCATGCCGGCGCGTGCGTGCGCGGTGACCTGGTCATAAATGTCGAGAGTCTCGCGGATCGCCGACTTGATGCGGCTGAGTTCGGAGGGCGATTTGCGCCCGCGCAGCGCTGCTACCAGTCCCTCGCTCGAGATCAGGCGTTCCAGCCAGGGCGTGCCCTGCAAATAGTCGGTCAGGATCAGATAGAGGCCGTGCGAAAGGCCGTCGGCCATGATGTCGTTGACCGAATAGTTGATGGCGATGCGGCGCGGCTGCACTTCTTCCAGAACCTTGAGAAGCGGCTCGGCGACCGAGTCGCGGTAGCCGATGACCTCGTACCGTGGCGCCGTATCGCGCACGCCGTGCGCATCGAGGCTGCCGACGATGGCCAGGCACTTGCCGGCGCTGGTGAGGATAAAGGCGGAGGGCCAGACCACATGGGTGCCGGCGAGGAGGTCAAGAACCGGATCGGGTGAGGTGCCGGTCTCATGGACGAAGGTGAGCCAGAGGTCCACCTCCTGTTCCCGCATGATGCCAAAGGCTTGATCGATTTTCTCGTTGACCATGGAACTTCCTTGAGTTTAATGAGGCCGCCGGGATGCCTCCCCGTATCCGCCTGCATCCCGGCCTGTCTGATCTGTTGCGTCTCCGCGATCGGATTACCCCTACCGGAATGCTTCCCACATCCACATGCTTCCCGGCCTGTCTGATCTATTGCATATCCGCGATCGGGTTACCCCTGCCGGGATGTTTCCCGTGTCCGCCTGCATCCCAGCCGCCGACGAATGCGGTGCGGTTACTGTTTGGCCCCGAATCCCTGCATGTTGAGCATCGGCACCGCACCCTGCGGCAGAATGCCCCACTGGATGTTCGGCGCCAGCTTTTGCACGAATTCCCACTGGATGATGGTCGGATTCTTGGTCAGCGCCGCCTGGCGGATCTCGATGCTGCGGGCATCGCCCTCGGCGGCGATGATCTTTTGCTCCTTGCGCATCTTCTCCTGTTCCATCTTGTTGCGCTCGGTGGAGATGTTCTCCAGGGCGATCTGCTTCTCCTCGAGCGTGCGGGCGTACTCTTCGGTGAAGGTGATGTTGCGCAGCACCAGCTCGTCGAGGATCAGGCCGTTGGCCTGGAACTTGGGCGAAATCTCGTCGAACAGGGCTTGCTGGGCTTCGTAGCTTTTCTTGGTGTAGAGGTCATAGGCGGCGAAGCGGGTCGGCACGCGCCGGCCTGAGCCGCGGATCTCGGTTTTAACCACCTTCTCGACATAATCGCGTTCGGTGCCGAGGTTCTGCAGGATCCAGGCGGCCTTGCTCGGCTGGATCATGAACCGGGCGGTGATGCCGACCTTGATCTGCTGGCCGTCCGAGGTCAGCGCCGAGATGATAATGTCGGGATAATCGGCCTGGCTCTGGTCCGGGATCTCCGAGGCCTCGTAGGTCTTTTTGGTCGTCGGGAAGAGCACCACATGATCGATCAAGGGGAGGATGAAATGGAGCCCCGGCCCCATCTCTGCCTCGACGGCGCCGAAGCGTTTGACCACGCCG
>Ga0116171_10002368_pt1 | contig 17912 bp, 12 predicted proteins | sample AD_JPNHW2_MetaG_FD_89798 | JGI IMG/M metagenome (GOLD analysis project Ga0116171, IMG submission 89798) | Active sludge microbial communities of municipal wastewater-treating anaerobic digesters from Japan - AD_JPNHW2_MetaG | ecosystem: Engineered > Bioreactor > Anaerobic > Digestate | place... | reverse complement strand
GCTTTCACTGGTGCCGGTTCTGCTTTCACTGGTGCCGGTTCTGCTTTCACTGGTGCCGGTTCTGCTTTCACTGGTGCCGGTTCTGCTTTTACTGGTGCGGACTCAGTTTTTACAGGTGCAGGTTCAGTTTTTACTGGCACTGGCACTGCTTTTACTGGTGCCGGCACTGCTTTCACAGGTGCAGGCTCTGCTTTTACAGGCACCGGAACTATTTTTTTCTCATTGTCAACACTCTCGGTTTTTTCGTTAAGAACAGCTTCGGAAGAATTTAAATATCCCAATGACTGTTTTGCAAGATATTCTGACTGATCATAAAGACTTTTTGATCTGAATTCACAAGCTTTTGCCAGATACACATCGGCTTTATAGAAGAAATATGCGGCTCTTCTTTTTTCGACCGGGGTTACTTTTTCCGCCGCATCCTTTTTTAAAAATTTGTTGCCGAACTCATCAGTCTGGATCAAATCTCCGCCACCAAATTCTGAAACAATTCTTTCAAGAGTCTTTTCTCTCTGGAACTCGGCTTTTCTGATCGATGAAGTTGATTTTGCGATCCCACATGAAGTGAGCATCAAAAGCACCGTTATTATCAGCACAAACAATCGGTTTACCATGACGACCTCTTGCCAAATAATTAGTAAAGAAAACCTATCAGAAATAACCGTTTCCGTCAAGTTTAGAGCTGTATCGATTTAAAATATCAGAAGTTGATCCAGTTTTTATATTCGAGAAATGGCGCAACCCATTCTTTTTCTTCAAGATTATTCTCTTCAAAAAAATAAAGAAATGATTTTATTATTGAAAAATCCATGCCGATTATTGCATTATAAAAACCTTCTTTCATAATCTCTTCCCATTCATCTTTCTGAGCAAATCTAATTTTTCCGAGCAGGTGCTGTATTTTGGATTTGAAATAAGAAACACTGTATCTTTCGGCATATTCCAAAGCCTCCTCAAGAATTGCAGAAGCTTTGTCGTAATCTTCCAGCATGATACACACTTCGGCAAGTTTGCATGCGCATCTTACATAAAGAACATATACAAAATCAGCCGGAGAAATATCTTTCGATCCGTATTTCATGATTATGTCACGAAGTATTTTGTATCCACGGGCTGCGAATGTATTTGCATCAAGAAAATTACCGGAACTTATAAGAAGCTCAACCGTTCTGTCTATTAAACCTACTTCCTCTTCATAACACCCAGCGATATGCATTTTCTTGACTACTTCCGCAATAGTTGAAAGATTCACATTCTCTTTTTCAAGAAGAAGTTCGCCGCTTGACAGAAGCTCCAGATGATAATCATTTCTAATCTTTGAATAGTTCAAAAGTTTTTCCCAGAATATCTTCGCCCATTGAGGCTCGACAAGTCTCCACAGTCTGGCATTCTTTATTTCAGGAAGTATTTTGAAATCATCGAGCGTATCGTCAACACCGAAAGAAGAGATTATTGTCTGATAACTTCTTTGAGAAATTTCAAAGAACCCCAGCTTTTCCATGTAAACTGCTGAAGAAAAAAGAAAAGAATTCAGTCTTTTGTCAACTATTCCGCCAAGATTGATATAGCTTAAAAGAAGCCAGTGCTTATTAAGCTGATATATTTCAGCCGGCGTTGAAGAAAGTTTTGTAACTATATCTCTGTAGTAATTTCTTTCATTCTTTCCGATCTTCACTTTCTTTTTCAGTGCGGAAAGCATTGTTCTCGAAGAAAATCTCAGATAGTCCGGAGCTTCAAGAATATATCCCTTTCTAACAAGTTCCTCCACACAGGCAGGAGATGTCGTTGAAACAACATTGAAAAGCGTCTTGGGAACTTCAAAAAGATTTAAAAGAGTGAATTCCTTCAGTGTTCTCGAAACTTCTTCGGAAAGAAGATCGACCCGTTGTGATATAAGGTCATCAAGGTTGGACGGACATACAAAATCATCAGGAAGTTTTGAAAATCTCCAGCTTCCCTTCATCTCAAAAATAAAACCCTTATCTTTAAGGAATTCAGTCAGTTGCAATGTGAAGAGCATATTTCCCTGTGCTTTATCCTTGAGCAGTTTCTCAAGTTCGACCGGAATCTTCTTTGTATTAAGTATTATAGCAATCTCTTCTTTGAGCTTATCTTCAGGAAAACCCTTGAAATCGTAAATACTGTTGATATCTGCACCGCTCAAGACAGCTGCATCGGGATCTGTTATCAATATAACAGCCATAGGTGCAGCTTCAAGAACTTTCTGCAGACTGTTGAAAAATTTGATCGACCTAACATTCAAAGTATTGGCATTGTTAACTACCCAGATAACAGGTTTACTGCGGCTCAGACCGTATAAAACATAAGAAAGAAGATATTCAATGTCATGTTTGGGCAGTTTTGTTTTTACAGGTGCAAAATTGAGGCATATCAATGCACTGAGACAGTCTTTTTTGCTTTCGGGAAGAGTGTCACCGAAAAGTTTATCAAGTTTTTTTCTGACAGTTCCGACATCGTTGCTTTTTATCTTCATCAATATTCTTGCAAGACTGATAAAGATCATAAAATCAAAATCGAATATGTTTGCATCTGTTACGACTAGATTAAAACTACCTTCGCTGCCAGCCTTTTCCGATGTGGTCTTTATCCTGTTCACAAAAAGGCTTTTTCCGCTTCCGGCCTCTCCGCGAAGATAAAATATCCCGCCCTTGCAGATTCTTAAATTTTTTTCTATCTTTCTAAGCAGCGGAACACATGATTCTTCAAACTCGGCCGTAACTACATCTTTTATCAGTTCGTCCACCGAAACATCGTAGTTTTCTGTTATCTTTGCTGGTTTAAGCTGATAATCGGAAGTTGCTTTTACAAGTATTTTCTCACTTTTTAAATTTATCTGTATCTCATCTTTGTCACTTTCATTGTCGCCGTCACTCAATATTTTGTCGTGTGTCTTTTTTACGGGAAAGGCTTCGGCGGACTCATCTGTAACTAATTCAAGAGTGTTAAGTTCTGTAAAAAGAGAATCAAAATCAATATCACTCTTCTTTGGCTCATTCTTTTTTTTATGAACATTGACTTCGGGTCTGGCGACTTCAAGAACATCAGGCTCGAAACCGTCAACTTTAAGATCTATCTCCAGAACATCATCGGATTCCTGAGAAGTTTCAACAACAGGTTCAGGCACTGGATTATCAGGAACCGTAACTTCTTCAAGGATAAAAAGCTCTTCATTATTTTCAACCTTTTGAGCCAGCTCATCAAGCTTTCCGCCACATGACATGCAGAAATTAGCTCCCGATTCATATTCTATACCGCATTTAGAGCAGACTTTTCCAAGCACTTTGCCGCAACCCGGACAATTCTCCGAAAACTCGCTTTTGATTTCAATTGAACAGTAAAAACACTTCATTCAAAAAACCCTAAAACAACTGTTTTCCTCAACACTATCAGACAGTTAAACTATCACCATTCTTTCCACTTCTTATCTGAACCGGTGAGAGTATATATTTTAACATTGAATTTTTCCATTATTTTTTTTATCAGTGCTTCTTCATCGTGAGCAACCGAAACTGCCGTGGCGACAGCATCCGCTATTTCGCCATTCTTTCCGATTATTGTGACCGATCTGGCATTCTGGACAGGCCTTCCGGTGCGGGGATCATAAATATGTGAATACTGCTTTTGATTTATTACAAGGAATCTTTCATAATCTCCGCTGGTTGCGACACCTTTGCATTCGCCTTCACCGAATTCCAGTTTTCTCAGAAAAGAACCGTTGTTATCAGGATCTTTTATACCGACAGTCCATGGATATTTGCCTTTTTTACCACATACAAGCATATCTCCGCCGTAATTGATAATAAAATCAGGATGCCCATTAGATTTCAGAATATCACCAGCTCTGTCTATCGCATAACCTTTTGCTATTCCGCCAAGATCAAGAAGTATTCCTTTTTGAGAAGTTTTTACCGTGTTTTTAGTACAGTCGGTTGTCACTTTTTCAAGTCCGATGTTCTTTTTAGCTTCGATTATTTCCGCTTCTGTCGGTTCGCTGTCTTTGTTCTTTTCCCACAGAACCCCTTCACTTTTATATGTGATATCAAACACACCGGCGCTGTCATGCCCGAACTGTATGCTTCTTTCGATCAACAGGCAGACATGATGCGGAACTGTTATCTCATGCTCAAAACCGTGATTATTTATCCGGGAGACAAAACTGTCGGGTTTGTAATAGCTCAATTCTTCTTCAACAGTTTTCACATCAGCTTTCAGGAGCTCTTCCATTTCAGCATTCTTTTCACCGGCATAGATCACCTGAAGAACAGTCCCAATACCTTGAAATTCGAATGAATTGACTTCCGGCTGCTTTGAACAGCTGAAAAAAAAGGTACTGCATATAGTAAGAAAAACTATTTTAAACTTCAATTCATACCTCCTCTCAGGCATAAAATTACAGCTGGATGGAAATATAATAGTTTTTCTTCTCTTTACCAGAAAAAACAATATTATTCAGTAGTTTTTCAAGTGAGGTCTATATATGAAAATTTCAATCGGTGCAGATCACGGCGGGTATGAACTTAAAGTAAAACTAGTTAAATTTCTTAAAGAATCAGGATATGCCGTTATTGATAACGGAACAAATTCTCCCGATTCGGTCGATTATCCGGACTATGCAAAACCTGTGGCTCGTGATATTCTCGAAAAACGGGCTGATTACGGAGTTTTGATCTGCGGAAGCGGTATCGGAATATCGATTACGGCAAACAGATTCAAAGGAATAAGAGCGGCACTTGTCACAAGAAAGGAGCATGCGCTTCTCGCAAGAGCTCACAATAATGCAAATATCATCGCCCTCGGCGGCAGATTCACAACAGTCGAAGAAGCCAAAGAATATCTCACCATCTTCCTCACCACCCCGTTTGAAGGCGGAAGACACGAAAAACGAGTCTGCAAGATAGATGAATAATTTGAAAAAAATATTTAATACTTTACTATTTGTATTCATTACTTTCATTATTTCATGCGACGATAAAAATAGTAATGGACATATTGAAAACATAAAAAATGACTCCCCAAAAATTAGCTTTTTTTACCGTTCTTATTCTGAAATACATGCACTAACGGAAATTTTACTTAATGAAAATGATCAAGATACAATTCTAGAACTTATAAAAAACGCAAAAGAAATACCATCAGACCAAAGACCTAAATGTAAAAACATTGAGGCGTCTGAATTTATTTTGAAAATTGTTTTTTTAGATGGAAAAAATATTGAATATATAATGAGTACCTGTGATGTTTTAATGGAAACAAAAACAAAGAAATATTTTTATAGCGAAGAAATAAACGACTTTTTTACTAAACTTTTGAAAAATCACCCCATAACAGAGCACTAAAAAAAGCTATTAGAGTTAGGTCATTCCGTCTAAAACGAAACCGATAGATTTATAAATCAACAACAATTACAATAACATAGAAACGATCTTGCGACCCGATTCAGACTTGCATTCATTTTCTTGATAATCTAACCGCAATTCGATATATTAACTCTGCATCTTAAATCAGGAGTCTTGAAATGGATAAATCAGAGCTTGTGAAATTTGACGACATTCAAAGCCGCATCTATACGATCAGGGGTGTTCAGGTAATGCTGGACAGGGATCTTGCCGAATTCTATTCTGTAAAACCGATAAAATTGAGAGAACAGATTAAAAGAAACATCCGCCGTTTTCCACCAGATTTTATGTTTCAATTATCTCAAAATGAGGCTGAGCTTATGGTATCGCAAAATGCGATACCTTCAAAACAGCATCTTGGAGGGTTTCTTCCGTATGTGTTCTCCGAGCAAGGGGTTGCTGCTGTTTCGTCGATTCTAAGTAGTGAAAGAGCGATAGACATAAGCATTCAGATAATGAGAGCTTTTGTTTCGATGCGTCGTTTTATATCAAATAATGCTCAGATATTTCAACGACTTGATACTGTCGAAATAAAGCAGATAGAAACCGACAGTAAGATCGAAAAGGTTCTAACAGCTCTCGAAAACAAACAGCTTCAACCTAAGCAGGGAATATTTTTTGAAGGTCAGATCTTTGATGCTCACAATTTTGTTTCAGATCTCGTCCGGTCAGCGGAAAAGTCCATCGTTCTGATTGATAATTTTGTGGATGATTCAGTTCTCACACTTTTTTCAAAACGGAAATATGGTGTCAACCTCAAAATTCTGACAAAAAATGTGACGAAACAGCTTCGACTCGACATGAAAAAATTTAATGAACAGTTCCCCGTCGCTGAAATTCAGGAATTCGATCTTTCCCACGACCGGTTTCTGATAATCGACAACAAGTCAGTCTATCACATCGGTGCATCGCTCAAAGACCTCGGAAAAAAATGGTTCGCATTCTCGAAAATGGATATTGAAATTGATTACATCCTTAAAAGAATTGGAAACTGATTCTTACTCGAATATTCCGTCTGATCTGTTCAGTCAAGTCCCAAAGCGATTTTTATCTTACTGCCGATTTCGATCAGGGCTTCTTCTAACTTGAAATTAAAACCTATATTATGTACAATCCCTACTGTTGCTAAAATCCTTGGAGGTTTTTTATGAGAAGTTTCATTACATTGATTTTTATCTTTTCACTTTTTTCGACTTTTGTGTTGTCAGCAGTTTCAATTCCAGGCAATGCGGAGAATCCGTTTATCGAAAATGCAGGTCAGCACGATTTCGGCATCCTGTTTTCTGTAGGAGTTCCTGGAGGAACGGCACTTGTTTCAGATCTCAATGAAATAAATTACAGCATAGGAAATGCCTCTTTCACTGAAAAAATGGAATTTCTCGGGAATGATAATTTAAAAGGCGAACAGTTCTCCAATGCGATTATCAATATTTACAAGGAAAACTTCCGTGCCTCAAATATCAATGCGTTCAATTCTCTTGCCGCAGAAAATGAAAATGACGGAATATCACTTGAACTCAGATCATCCCGCGGAACATTTGAAAAGATATTCACCGTTGATCCGGGTGCCGACCCATGCGGTATCAGAATATCAATAGACAACGCTCAACTCATTGAAACTGTTAATAAATATCTTGTCATTCACACAGGCGGCGGCTCAGTTTCATTCACTGCTCCTGTTGCATGGCAGAATACTGAAAACGGAAAGCGTGCCGTTGAAGTGGCATACACAATTAACGGTAAAAGCTACGGTTTCTCAGTAGGAAACTATGACAGTAACCTGCCACTTTTTATTGATCCTCTTCTTACCGGAGTGTTCATCGGCGGAAACGGCATCGATGAAGCTGTTGCAATGACTGTTGCGCAAAACGGCGATATAATTATTGCAGGACCTACTTTTTCAAACGACTTTCCTGTAACAGATTTAAGCACTTACAAAAGTGTGAATGACCGTCCCGACTGTGTTATAATAAGATATACTCCTCAAGGCGCACTCAAAGCTGCAACATATTTTGGCGGAAGCAGATCCGAATGTTCAGCAAACGAAACTGACGATAACTGGACAAATCTTTCAAAGATTTATTACACTGGTCTGACGACAATCGGCAATTCTGTTTTCCTCGGCAGTACAACCTATTCAACCGACCTTCCTGTAACAAGTGAAGCTTACGATAAAACATGTGGAAACGACGGCAACTGCAACAATGGACAGGCAGATGCTTTCATTGCAAAATTTGATGAAAATCTTGTTCTTGAAGCGGCAACATACTACGGCGGATCGAGCATCGACAGAGGACGGGCTATAACAACTGACGGCAGTAATGTTATTCTCGCCGGAGATTCAAAAAGTACTGATCTGCCTCCGGTAATGCCTTTCGGCGGCGGTGATTACGATGCTTTTGTAGCTTCATTTGCCAGCGATCTGAAATCATTGAACACCGCCACTATGATCGGAGGCAATAACCGCGACAGAGCAATGGCTGTCACCTCAAATTTACACGGTATCTATATTACCGGAATAACCGGTTCATCAAACTTTCCTGTGACAAACAATGCTTATGATAAATCATTTTCTTCAGGCGGAATGGGTGATATTTTTGTAGCAAAATTTAACAAAACGACTCTTGCGGTTGAAGCAGCAACTCTTCTGGGCGGTGGCTGGACCGATTATGGATATTCAATAGCAGCTCATTCAAACGGCTCAGTCTATGTTGCTGGAGCGACCTATAGCGAGCCGGATGACGGATTCCCGGTTACAGTCGGCGCATTTCAGACAACAGCCGTAACTAACACCAACAACAACTCAAACTGGAGAACAGAAGGTTTTGTAGCCAAATTCAGCAAAGATCTGGATTCTCTGGACGCATTGACATACCTTGGCGGAAATACTCAGGATGACATAAAAGGTATTACTCTGGCTTCGAATGGCGATGCAGTTGTCACAGGATTTACAAATTCAACGAACTTCCCGATCGTGGAAGGATCGTTTGATACAACTTCCGGTGGAGGATGGGACGGTTTTATTTCAGTATTTTCAGATAATCTTGCAACTTTGAAAGCATCAACTCTTATCGGAGGGACCGGCGAAGACAGGCTTTTCGGTATCGGTGTTGACACTTTCGGGAACCCGACAGCGGCAGGACTTACCACTTCAACAGAAATACCGGGAATAACAGGTGTAAAGAACGGTTCAACCGACATTATGTTCCTGAGAATTGCACCTGACCTGAAAGCATCATCTGATACTCCGGCTGGAATTGTTGACCCGGACTTTATCGACTTTGGAGAACTTGATGTAGCAGTAACATCTTCACTTGTTTCTGTAAAACTTCAGAATAATGGCGGAGCCGCTTTAAATGTTTCAGGGATAAACTTAGATGACACCATTAATTTTGAATTGACTTTCCCTGGTCCGTTTGCATGTTCAACCGTGATGACTGTCGCTCCGGGAACATACTGCTTCTTCAGCGTTTCGATGACTCCGCAAATTTCAGGAACTCTTAATGGAACTATTACCATTTCAACAGACTCGACAGATCTGGCAGTTGATCTGACAGGAAGCGGCAAAGAGACTGGCGACACAGGGAATACAGGCAATACTGGTGATACCGGAAACACTGGAGACACCGGAAACACTGGAGACACCGGAAATACCGGTGACACTGGTAACACTGGTGACACCGGAAATACCGGTGACACCGGTAACACTGGTAACACCGGAAATACTGGTAACACTGGTAACACTGGAAACACCGGTGATACAGGAAATACCGGTGATACAGGAAATACTGGAAATACCGGAGACGATAGCGGAATAACAGATGACGAAACTACAGATGATGCAACAATAGCACCGCATCCTAAAATAAAAGGATCGGGATGTTCAGTAACAATTTTCTAATAAAATTCAGGAGAATACATGCCCTCAAAAAATTATCAAATTAACCAGATCAATAAAAAGCTTGCCGTTCTGATAGACGGAGACAATGCTCAACCTTCTCTCATTACAAAGATCCTTGCTGAGGCCGCTAAGTTCGGCAATATAACAATCCGAAGAGTTTACGGAGACTGGACTACACCTCAGATGAAAAGCTGGAAAGAAGCTTTGAACAGTCATGCAGTACAACCGATCCAGCAATTCAGATATACTGTTGGAAAAAATGCAACCGACAGCGCAATGATAATTGATGCAATGGACATTCTTCATTCAGGAGTTGTCGACACTTTCTGCCTTGTCAGCTCTGACAGCGACTATACCAGACTTGCCACAAGAATCAGAGAGACAGGCATGTTTGTGGTCGGTATCGGAAAAAACACTACACCGAAACCTTTTGTAAACGCCTGCAACATTTTCACATATACAGAAAATCTTGAAATCGCAGACGAAGATCTTGACGCAGTTGAAGTTGTTGTTGAGCCGCCTAAAGAAATGACTGCAAAAGAAAAAGAAAAAAAACCGGAACTGATTTCAAAAAAACCTGCGAAACCAAACCCTGTGCCTCTATTAAAAGAAGCATTTTCCATGGCTGGAGATTCGGACTGGGTACATCTCGGTCTTTTTGGAAATTATTTAAGCCAGCTTGATCCCGGGTTTGATCCGAGAACATACGGATATAGACAGCTTTCACAGCTTTTAAAAGCCTACAAGAACTTCTTTGAGCTCAGATTCAGCGAAGGTGAAGGTCCGAGTGATGTTTATGTCCGCCTTAAAACAAAACCATCCAAGTGATACTGATCGTTTCTTTAGTAGCATTTCCTTAAATTGACTTTTGTCCAATCCAGAGTAAATTCTTACAGTATTACTATTCCTTAATTTGAGAGGAGAATATGAAAAAAATTTTTGCATTTGCAATGATCGCTTTATTGGCACTTTTTGTTTCTTGCGGTGACGAAACAAAAAAGATTCCTACATCAGACTCAGATAATGAAGTAACAGATGATACCGGAGATAATGATACCGGTAACACGGGTGACACCGGCGATACAGGTAACACAGGCAATACAGGCGACACTGGTAACACCGGAAATACTGGAAATACTGGCGATACCGGCAATACTGGTAACACTGGCAACACAGGCAACACTGGCAACACTGGCGATGTCGACAATACTGGCGATGTCGATAATGAAACACCCGATGTTGATACCGCTCCGGATCCATGTGCTCCTTGCGACCTTAGCAACAGAAAATGCGTTCAACAGGGTGAGAACTGGGTTTGCGGCGGATGTAAAACTAAATACTATGAAAACACAGAAGATATTTGTGTAATGAAAGGTGAACTTGGCGCTGATTGTGATCTTGCGAATTATGCCGGAACTGATTGTGTCGATGGAAAATGTGTAGACAGTGTCTGCTGTGATAGCGACTGTACCGGACTTTGTGAAGGTTGTAATGTCTCTGAATTTTTTAGAGGATACTGTTCTCCTCAGGCGGCAGGAACTGATATTGATGAAGAATGTACAGCTGCCGACCCGTCTACATGCGGTCAAAACGGTTTTTGTGATGGAAATAGAGCGTGTCAGATTTATGATACTACAACACAATGTGCGAATCCTTTCTGTTCAGCTGGAACAATTTTGAAAAGTGTTACTTATTCGCATTCCACAGAAGCTGCTTTCTGTGACGGTGCAGGAACTTGCGACACAACAGATCTTACTGTAACAGCCTGCACTCCTTATACTTGTAATCTTACTACCGGTCTGTGTTCCGGCGGATCATGCTCTGATGATACAGGATGTGTTGCAGGGTACTACTGCTCAGGAAGTGTTTGTGTTGCCAAACTGGCGAATGGTTCTGTCTGCACAGCAAATAATCAGTGTTCTTCAGGTGACTGCACTCTCGATGACTTCGGTTCTGATGGAATTAAATACTGTGTTCCGAGTGTCCCGGCACATTGCGCAAGAGAAAGTTCATGGTATGCGGCAGATGCTACTTTCTGTACTGCAGCAGGTGCAAATACCTATAAAAAATGTACTCCTGATTCATGGGGTGATGCTATAAACTGCACAAATACAACAAGCAGAGGATGCAAACCCACAGGTTATTTGAACAATGCCGGTTATTATTCCCCTGATTCATGCGGAGACACCGTTTCAGGAGCGGTATGCACTGAAGACACAACATGCGCAAAATGTGAATATACAGTAACAGCCAACATCCCAGGCGGAACAAAGCCCGTCAGCGTTACAAGCGTATACACATTTGGAACGACAGGATGCCTCAGAACATGTTTAAGTAAAACAGGAATAGCAACAAACAGTCTGTGCGGACAGATATCAAGAATAGGAACAAACAGCCATTATTGTTATAAAACCACCACATCTCTTGGGGCAACTATTGGAATATGCTTAGAAAATTAACGAATATCAGACAAATAGGATCTATCAATAATTTCTGATAAAATCTCAGCTGTGAACTATCTTTGTTCCGGTCTTGCCATCGATAGCTTCTGTGAGTTTGTCTTCTGAAGTGATAAGAACCACTTTGCCCGGATTTGTTTTTACGAAATCTACTGCCGCTTTAATTTTCGGCCCCATGCTTCCTGCCGGAAATTCGCCCTGAGCGAGATAACTTTCGGCCTCTCTTGCTGTCATGCTGTCAAGCCATGTCGGACTATCAGATTTAAAGTTGACTGCAACCTTGTCAACACCGGTAAGAATAACAACCATATCGGCATCTATTGTTTTTGCGATCATTACACTTGCAAGATCTTTATCAATAACAGCATCAATTCCGACAAACCCCTGCTTGCCTTTACGATAAACCGGAATTCCGCCGCCACCGCCTGTAATGACAGTAAATCCTGCGTCAAGAAGAGTGCTCATCGCTTCAGGATTAAGCACACGCAGAGGCATCGGGGAAGGAACAACACGCCTGTAACCCCTTCCACTGTCTTCCACCATTTTCCAGCCGCCTTTCATTTTTGACAAAGCCTTCTGCTGAGTATAAAAAGGACCGACAGGCTTTGAAGGTCTTTGAAATGCAGGATCGTTCTGGTTAACTTCAATCTGAGTGACAAGTGTTGCCACTTTCGGCCTGTTACCTGTTTTTGCAACGCCGTTCATCACAGCCTGCTCTATCATATATCCCATACTTCCCTGAGTATCTGCGACACAGATTACAAGCGGATCGGGATATACTTCTGTTTCAGCCATTTCGTTTCTGATAAGTCTTGATCCTGCCTGAGGACCGTTTCCGTGAGTAATAACTACTTTATGCCCTTCATTTATCAATTTGACTATTCCGTCCATGGAAGCCTGAATGTTCCTTTCCTGGTCTTCAATGGTCCCTTTGTCGCCCGGCTTTATCAGGGCATTGCCACCGAGTGCAATCACTATCTTCATGCGGTCTCCATCCAAAAAGAAAAGGGGACTTATGGAAAAGCCCCCTATAAAAAAGTTTGATCAGAAATTTCTATTTAAAAAGCTTCTTAACAATTATCTCTTCGAGTTTTTTTGCGCCGTCGCCTCTGGGAGCAAGCTCGTAACCAACTGTAACTATTGGCTTATTTACTTTTACAACTCTGCCGAGATCAATCGGTGTACCGCTGAGAATAAGATCTGCTTTAATTGCATTGATTGTTGTTTCAAGATCTTTCTTCTGTTCGTCACCATATCCCATAGCAGGGAGAATGCCTGCACCGATATTCGGATACTTTTTATATGTGAATGCAATTTTTCCGACTGCAAAAGGTCTTGGATCAACCATCTCTTTTGCACCGAATCTTTTTGCAGCGACACTTGCAGCACCGATTTTCATTTCGCCGTGAGTAAGAGTCGGACCGTCTTCAACAACGAGAACTCTTTTACCTTTTATGTCGCCACTAACGGAAAGAGCACTATCAGCTTCGATAACAACAGCTTTCGGATTAAGTCTTTTGCAGTTTGCTTTAACCGTTTCGATATCTTCAGGCTTTGCACTGTCCATTTTATTGATGACAATGACATCCGCCATGCAGACATTGACTTCACCGGGATAATATCCTACTTCATGACCTGGACGCAACGGATCTACAACAACAATTTTGAGATCAGCATCATAGAACGGGAAATCGTTGTTTCCGCCGTCCCAGAGTATTACATCCGGAGCACCTGCGATATCTTTCTCAGCAGTTCTGAGGATCGCTTCATAATCAACACCGGAATAAATTACATTGCCGGCAGCGATATGCGGTTCGTACTCTTCCATTTCTTCGATCGTGCATTTGTGGAACTCAAGGTCTTCGATCTTTGCAAATCTCTGAACTTTCTGAGCAACAAGGTCGCCGTAAGGCATCGGATGACGGACTGCAACAACTTTTTTGCCCATTTTCTTGAAAATATCATAAATGAATCTTGTTGTCTGGCTCTTTCCGCAGCCTGTTCTGACAGCACAGATAGAAATGATAGGTTTTGTTGATTTTACTTTTGTTCTGTCATAACCCATAAGAATAAAATCTGCTCCCAGAGAGTTGACAAGAGCACTCTTGTTCATAACAACAGGATAAGGAATGTCACTATAAGCGAAAACCACTTCAGCAACGCCGAATTCCTTAATAAGTCTAGTCAGTTCCGATTCATCATAAATGGGAATTCCTTTCGGATAAAGATCCTCGCCTGCAAGTTCCTTGGGATAACTTCTTCCATCAATGTCGGGAATCTGAGCTGCTGTGAATGCAACAACTTCGTACTCTTTGTTGTGTCTGTAATAGGTGTTGAAATTGTGAAAATCTCTACCGGCAGCACCCATAATGAGAACTTTCTTTCTGATCATCTTAAAACCTCCAAAAAATATGTAAAAATGATAAACAATGGCCGGACAGGGTCAACGGCGGCCGGACAGGGTCAACGGCAGGGTAAAATATCATATTAAAAATCTATGTCAAGTTGATTTTTTACAATCCTCCTGTCGGTTTTATCTACTGCTTTAAAAGATGCATCGCGTAAAGCGGCAGGGATTTGATCTTTTTATCATAACCAAAATTCTTTGTGGAGATCCTTATTGAATACTCAGGATTGAACTTATCAATGTATGAATTCAGACTTTTGGATTTGGTGTTGTCTGACGATTTCACTTCGACTGGAATAACATTTCCATCAATATTTATTAAAAAATCTATTTCAGCCATCGAATTGGATTCCCAGTAATATAGATCAATGTTTTTACTAGCAAAATTCTGAGCAATATAATTTTCTGTCAATATTCCTCTGTAGATCATTGAAGTCTCAAGAATTATTTCATTGAAATTCAATTTTGAAAGCGCAGCCAGCAGACCGACATCACTTAAAAACAATTTAAAGTAATTTGGCCTCTGATATGCTGATAACGGGATCTGCGGCAGTTCAACCTTTATTGATTTCAAAAGCAGTCCGCTACTTAAAAGCCAGTTAATTGCTGTCTCATAGCTTTCTTTCTTTGCTTTTTCCTCAACAAGTTTGTATGAGAACTTTTTATTTTCTTTAGCCAGCTGTGCCGGAATGCTGTTGTAGATCTGGTTTGTTTTTACTGCCTGAGAACCTGTAGTATATTTTGCCATATCTGCAATATATGAAAAAATAATATTTGAATGAACAGCACGGTCGAAAAGCATCAGATCCTTATCTTTTTTAACATACTCTAAAACTGCCGCAGGCATTCCTCCGACACAAAGATAGTGCCTGTATAAATTAAGAGCTTTTTTATGAATAGGATCGCTCATCTGTTTGAATTTCCGGAAGGATTCTGAGATCTCATCGTTCAGCAGTGTTTCACCTGATGCAAGAAGAAACTCCTCAAAATCCATCGGAAAAAGCTTTTCTATGTAAACTTTACCCGCAGGAAAAGAACTTCCTGATCTGTTTATAGCCACTCCAAGCAGACTGCCGGCACATACAATTTTGTATCTTACCGGCGATTCATTGAAATATTTCAGAGAAGTTATGACTCTTTCACTTATCTGGATCTCATCAAAGAAAATGACTGTTTTGTCAGTATCAATTTTCTCCCCTCTGAATATCTCAATTTTATTAATGATTTTGTCAGGATTTAAGCTCTCTTCAAAAAAAGCGAGATATTCTCTTTCTTCCTCAAAATTAATATAAATATGTTTTTCAAAATAGTTTTCACAAAACTTTTTCAGAATATAGGTCTTACCTGTCTGCCTCGCTCCTATTACCATCAACGGCTGATCGATGTTATTATTTTTCCATTTCACAAGCTTTTCCGTGAATTTCCTTTTCATGTCAATTATAAAACTTCCCATTTTTTCTCCCGTTATACAGCAAATATACAGTTGAAATGTTATCCTGGAAAGAATCATTGGTCAAGAAAATATCGATTTTACGACTTTATTCATACCAATAATATCGATTTTTCGACTTCTTTCATAATGAATAAGTTCGATGTCAGATCGTTTCTACATTCTTTCGACAACTTCGATGCCAAGCAGGTCAAGTCCTGTTTTCATTGTTCTGGCGACTGCATCGGCAAGGTTGAGTCTTGACTGAAGAAGTTCGGCTTCCGATTTGAGTATGGGTGTGGAATTATAAAAACTGCTGAATTTCTGGGCGAGGTCGAACAGATGGTCTGCGATAAGGTTAGGTTTATAGAATTCCGCCGCTTTTTCAACGCATTCGGGGAATCTGATCATTGAAACTGCGATTTGTTTTTCAATTTCCGTCTCAAGAATTATCTTTGCGGTTTTGTCATAAAAAACTCCGGTTTCAGACGCTTTTCGAAGTATCGACTTCACTCTGGCATATGAATATTGAAGATAAGGTGCTGTATTTCCTTCAAAACTGAGCGCCTTCTCCCATGAAAAATCTATGTTGCTTGAACGGTTTTGTGAAAGATCTGAATATTTGAGCGCCCCTATTCCGATACATTTTGCAATTTGCTGTTTCTCATCTTCCGGCAAATCTGGATTCTTCTCGTTCACAACGGCATATGCCCTTTTTTCAGCTTCAGCAAAAAGTTCATCAAGTTTGATAGTGTTCCCTGCCCTTGTGCTTAAAATTATTCCGTTAAACGACATTATTCCGAAAGTTATGTGGACAAATTCCATGTTCCAGCCGACCATTTGAGCGATTCTGAAAACCTGTTTGAAATGTGCTTCCTGCCTGTCATCGGTGACATAGATCGCTTTGTTCACATTATATTTCTCAGCTTTGAACTTCACTGTCGCCAGATCGCTTGTCGAATAAAGATATGCACCGTCTTTTTTCCGGATTATGCAGGGATGAAGGTTTTCAGACTCATCAAAAAATACGACCAGCGCACCTTCACTTTCAACTGCGATCTTCTTTTCTTCCAGTTCCCTGATAACGCCCGGCATCATATCGTGATAAAAAGATTCGCCGTAATAAGTGTCGAAATCAATATCGAGATATTTGTATATCCTCTTGCATTCATTGAGAGTTATCTCCACAAACTGTTTCCAGAGCGCCATATTCCCAGGGTCACCGTCCTGCACTTTTTTAAGCTCAGACCTTGCCATGTCTTCAAGTTCCGGAAGAATTTCCGCTTCTTCACCGAATTTTATATAGATCCTTTCAAGTTCATTTATCGGATTGGCTTCAAAATTGTCTTTATCAAGCCAGTTCCTGTATGCGACAATAAGTTTCCCGAACTGAGTTCCCCAGTCTCCCAGATGATTGTCGGCAATTACATTATAACCCATGTATTTCATTATTCTTTTCACACTGTCACCGATTATTGTAGTTCTGAGATGTCCGGCATGCATAGGTTTTGCGATATTCGGCGAAGAATAATCTATTACAACATCACCGGCGGTATTTATGTGGCTGAAATCCCATTTTTCGGTCAGTGAATCTTTAACCGAACGGGCAAGAAATCTGCTGTTCACATAAACATTGATGAAGCCGGGACCCGCGACTTCAAGTTTTTCTATTTCATCGTTATCAGGCAATGCGGCGACAATGCTTTCTGCAACAGCTCTCGGCGCCTTTCCGAAACTCTTTGATGCCATCATGGCAAAATTGGTCTGATAATGCCCGAACTTCTCACTGCTTGCAGGCTGGAGGAACAGTTTATCCCACTCTTTGAAATCCGGAGCGACCTTTTCAACCGCTTCTTTCAGCAGTTCGGCTATCCTTACAATGACAAGCTTCATGTTTCACCCTGAAAAAATTAACATTTGACAGGTATACCACAAACTCACATCATCCTCAACTTTTACAACTTTTTGATTATTTCAGTAAAATGAAGGATCATCAATGGAACTGTTACCCTCTGTTTCTGAAAAGGCTCCCTTTCAAAACTTTTTCGGCAACATTAAAAACCATATTTGCATTTCTAGCGCTCCAATTTTTCCTTGCGATGAGATAATTTTTTATTTCTACTGGATTAATAGTCAATCCTTCAGATTTCATACTCTTGAAAAGTTTGATGGCATAGCATCGGTCTGAAGGATGCCGCAAACCAGTTTCGGAATTAACTGCTGAATCAAGTGTATCAATTCTTTCTTGCACTTTTACCGACAATGTTACAAAACCGAACCTTTTTTGTGATATTATTTC
>Ga0116171_10002365_pt1 | contig 17913 bp, 16 predicted proteins | sample AD_JPNHW2_MetaG_FD_89798 | JGI IMG/M metagenome (GOLD analysis project Ga0116171, IMG submission 89798) | Active sludge microbial communities of municipal wastewater-treating anaerobic digesters from Japan - AD_JPNHW2_MetaG | ecosystem: Engineered > Bioreactor > Anaerobic > Digestate | place... | reverse complement strand
TACGGCTTCCACTTCCGTGTTTAACGTAACCGTAATACCTGAAGTCTCCCCTCCTTCGCCTATCAACATATCCTCGGGAACAGAACCTGTCTGCTCTCCGACAAACAATACCACAACAACATACTCAACTACAGCGACAAATAATATGGGGTTTCATTGGTCAATAAATAATTCTGCTGCAGGGATAATAGATTCAGCCACTGGAGTCATGACTTGGACGATTGGGTTTTCCGGCACGGTAACAATCCAGGTTTATGCGTATGGCTGTAGCGCCCCATCACCAACAATAACAAGAATTGTTACTGTTAATAATTGCGGCAGCGGCTATGTCATCAATGGAAAAACACGTTATACCGGCAAGGCAAATGTGGGGAGTCCTGTCCCCAATCCTCCCACATATAATTCTGTTATTTACGACATCGACCATGTAATTGTGATACTAAAAAATTATCCATCGGGTACAGAAATAGCCAGGGATACAAGCGACGCTGCAGGAGCTTATCTTTTTTCAAATATTTCAAACGGAACTTATAAATTGTCATATGATAAGTACACTCCCGACACAATGCAGACCGGCAGCGACGTTAATGCAATTGATGTGGCCCTGATAAAATATTATATTGGCAGCGACACCACGGTTGACCCATCAAGATGCTTTTCATCCAAATATAAAAAGGCGGCCAATGTTGACAACAATTCCACAATTAATGCTATAGATGTTGCACGAATTAAGGCAAAGGTAGGTTCTCCATATGATCCTGCCAAAAATTTTCCAAGAGGCAACTGGGTCGCTTTTGATACCGTGGTTACCGTTTCCAATTCAAACCTGAACATTACACTTAAAACAATTTGTTATGGTGATTACAATGCTGCAAGTACCAAGTACAGAGATTCGACAACTACATGGAGCCTGGCGAAATCATTACCGGAAAATATTGTTGTAAATTCTGAGGATTACACAACAATAAGCGATCCTTCATATTTTGAAGTACCTCTGCTTATCAGTACCAAAGTAAAAGATTTTTCGGCCCTGGGGCTTGAGCTGAAATATCCCGATAAAGATTTCAGGTTGGTAGGAGTATCTATGCCCGGCATCGAAAACCAGAACGCTCCTTTAAAGATAAATCCTTCATTTAATGAAATACTGGCTGATAACAATGATCTTTTGGTAACTGATGAGGATGGTATTATCCGTGTTGTTTTTGCAACAACAAAACATTTCGATGTAACAGCTAATGAGGAATTGATCCGTTTCGGATTCCAGGCAAAACCAGGGTCCGGCAGGAATTTATCAGATTTCTCGTTGGAAGGTCCTGGCGTAATTGGCAATATGTATGGAGAAGAAAGTGATGATGCTTATCTGATTATGCCAAAAGTTTTGTTTCAGGGCAATCAAAATGATGCCGGTTTTGAGTTTACAGCTTATCCCAATCCATTTAATGATCAGACAACATTATGTTATGATCTTCCTGAAAATGGTGATGTAAAAATTAATATATATAATGCAATCGGCGAACGGGTTAGTGAACTGTTAAATGAACCGCAAACATCGGGAAAACACACAGTCATATTCCGGTCGAAGAATTTACCGGCAGGAATATACACATTGCGCTTTGATTATTTAGGTCCCGACAAATCAAAATGCATGGTTCTGAAACTGGCGCATTAAAATCTTTATGACTGAATAAAATGCGGAAGGCTGCCGGTTCATGGCAGCCTTTCTTGTTTTCATTGCAAATAAATTAATTATTTCAAAAGCAAAACTCGTATCTTTGGAACTGTCTTTTAACTAATCATACTACCAAAGGGATATGAAAATCAATACGATCAGAAGATTTGACAAATACCTAGGAATACCGGTATGTTACATTTTAACCTTGTACAAATCATTACTGGAAATATTTTCCGGTAATAAGAAAAAACAGGTTCCTTCCGAAAAAGTATTATTTATAAAACTTATTGAACAGGGGGCAACCGTAATTGCATATAGCGCCATCAAAAATGCCATTGAGGAATACGGCCTGAAAAATGTATTTTTTTTAGTTCTTGAAGAAAACAGGCCAATCCTTGATATTTTAAATATTCTTCCTGAAGAAAACATTCTTGTAATTCGCAATAAGGGCTTATTTCAAACCGGCAGTGATCTTTTAAAAACACTTTTTAAAATCAGAAAATTAAAAATTGATACGGTCATTGATATGGAGTTTTTCTCCCGGTCTTCGGCAATTATTGGCTACTTATGTGGTGCAAAAAAAAAGAATCGGGAACCATCGCTTTAACAGCGAATTTTCGTATCGTGGCAACTTATTTACACACAGGGTTCAGTATAATCCCTACCTCCACCTGACCATAGGATATGAATTGCTGGTTGAAACTGCAAAGTTAGACAAGTCTGTAATTCCGTTGCCGAAAGTTAACACTTCAGAAATTCAAATAAAAAAACCGGCCTTTATCTCGACAGAAGAGGAAAGAAAGTATGTTTATAACCTGATTACTGAGGCAAGCACGGTCAAATTCAACAAAATAATAATTCTTAATCCGAATGCCAGCGATATTATACCCTACCGAAAATGGCCACAGGAATATTTCATTCAACTTATTGAATTTTTAACGCAGAAATATAATGATATCATAATTGTTCTGACCGGCATGAAGACGGATTTTGTATCAACCGAGAACATCAGTGCAAAATCCCAATCCCCTATTGTCGTTAATCTTGCAGGAAAATTAAAATTAAGAGAGCTATTGGTTTTATATACAATGTCCGACATTCTGGTTACCAACGACAGCGGGCCTGGCCATTTTGCCTCATTAACAAATATTCACAACATTGTATTGTTCGGACCTGAAACACCCGTTCTTTTCGGACCTGTCAGCGACAACACGCACATTGTTTATACAAATTTAGCCTGCAGTCCCTGTGTGAATGTTTTTAACCACAGATTCTCCCCATGCAAAAACAATGTGTGTATGAAAGAGATACTACCTCAGTATGTTTTTGATAAAATCCAGGAAATATTGAATTAATGTACCTTTCGTTTACAAAAAAGCATTATGATTTTCGAAAAATCTGATTTAGGATCCATTGTACTTAAAAATAAAATTCTACGTTCAGCCACCCACGAAGGCCTTGCCGATGAATACGGTTATCCCACCGAGGCATTAATAAAAAAATATGAAGTCCTGGCAAAAAATGATGTGGGATGTATTATTACAGGTTTTGCTGCTGTAATGCAAAATGGTAAAAGCAGCTCGCTTAATATGCTGATGATCCACAATAATTCATTTATTGCCCCTTACGCCAGAATGACTCAAAAAATTCATGAGTATCAGACACCCATTATTCTTCAGATAGTTCATTGCGGAAGGCAAACCAGATCAAAAATAACAGGCCTGCCAACTGTTGCGCCATCGGCAATAAGAAATAAATCTTTTAATGAAGAGATACCCCACGAGCTGACTGAAGATGAAATCTATGACGTGATCGGGAATTTTGTGCATGCAATTGTTCGGGCCAGGGAGGCGGGATTTGACGGTGTGCAGCTGCATATTGCACATGGATTTTTATTGTCTGATTTTTTATCATCATATTCGAATAAACGCAAAGATAAATGGGGTGGATCAACTGAAAATAAATTCAGAATTATCAAAGAAATTTTTTCGCAGGCCAAGCAGGTTGTTGGCAATTATCCTATCCTTGTCAAGCTAAACACCCATGATAACAGAAAAGGTGGTATGGCAATGGCTGAATCTGTTGAGATTGCCAAAATGCTTGAAAAAGAAGGATGCGCCGGGATTGAGGTGTCATGCGGCACCCATGAAGACGGGTTGTACACAATACGTGGTAAGAAATTGCCTCTTGATGCTGTTTTTAAATATAGTTTTCATTATAAATCATTCTCACCTTTGATAAGAAGCATCGCAAAATTTATTGTGCCGTTAATTACAAAAAAAATAAAACCGTACGAAAACTATAATGTCGAATATTCAAAAGAACTAAAAAAACATGTAAAAATTCCGGTAATTGCGGTGGGCGGAATTAAATCAATTGATGATATAAATAAAATTATTTCGGAGGGTATGGCAGATTTTGTTTCAATGTGCAGGCCATTCATCATTGAACCGAATATTGTGAAAAAATTTAAAGACCGATCTCAAACCAAATCAAAATGCATTGATTGTAATTATTGCGGCATTGCCGTTGAAGAAATTCCATTGAAGTGTTATCTTGGTAAGATATAAAATGCATAGTAAGTTATAACCGCCCTGAATAATTATTTTGCTATTAGAGAATCAATGATTCCCATATCTTTTAACTTCCATTCCACGCCTCTTGCAAAAGCTTCGTATCCCTTTGCATTATGATGCCCGTCATATTTCCAGTAATAATCCAAATAATTAAAAGAATTCATCTTAATTTCCTTTATAAAAAATGTCCTTAAATTAAAACAAGCAGGTCTGCCTGTTTTTGAAACATTCATATAAACATCATCCATTGTGGAGGCATCAATCAATAATTCCTCTTTTGAAGGATGAAAAATTACCAATAATTTAAAACCGTATTCCTGTGATAGTTTATTAAACAACCCAATCGCATTAATGGTTTCCTTTTTTTCTTTTGCAAAATCCCCCTTTTTATATCGAAAATAGCCCTCCTTATATCCAATTATTTCAAAATACAATCTTGAAATATGACTTAGTGCATAAATTGGTTCCCACCATGGTTCGGGATTATACTGCACCTTTCCATCGGGAAGAAAACGCTCCATCCCCCCGCGAAGAGAAATATCCACCAAATCGGAACAATTCAGCGCCAACAACACCAAATCAGGTTTGTATTTTAACAATCTCTCTTTTAGTAAAATATATTCAAAAAACGGATCGCTTCCACCAACACCGGCATTAAAAAACGTAAGCTGTTTTTTTAAGGGTTGTTTTTTTAAGCTTCTTTCCAGAAATCTGAGCCACGTAGAATCCACATCAGCGCCTGAGCCCTCCGTAAAAGAATCTCCCATGCCCATAATCCGGTATTCGTTTTCATTCTTAGGAACCTTATGTTCAATATCCGACAGTGTGTCTGAATTATCCTTTCTGAAGTAACTGAATTCGCTGGTTTGCAAATAATGATTATAATGGTAAAGATGAAACCAGTTTTTTTCCTGTGGAATATACTGTGATTGATAGTATAGTTTTTGGTACTCAAATTTACTTGCAGTTTTATAATTATAGAGAACTAAAACAATTTCAATAAAAATTAAAAAAATGGCGATCGTAATGATCATAGGCAGGCTATTTGTCACGCAATAATTTAAATGAAAAACACCTTTTATTCCCAACAAAATATAATAGAGAAAAATGCTGAGCAAAATAATTAAAAGAACACCTGATGTTGTTAAATACCAACCCGTTTCAAAATAAAAAAGCACATGAAATAAAAGCTCTGTGATTAGATAAACAGAAAGAATAAATATCCAATATTTCCGGGTCATTAAAAAATTAGCCTTAATATATCTATTCCATTTATCTTCATTTGATTTGAATCTAAAAAATGATAAAAATTGTTTAATTTGTTTTTTCAACCACGATAAAGACATTAATAATAAAACAATGGCGCTTCCAATAAATAAAACAAAGCCGGCTTTTTGAACAGAAGGCCAGCGTATAATAAGTGAAATCACTTTACGCAATGAAAATGAATTTTTGATCGTTGCAGGCAAATAATAGCTATGATGATCCTGCAATGACTCCTTTTCCTTTAAATCTTCTGCTGCAATCCAAAAATCCCCGTTATTAATATGTACCCAAACGCCAGCGACCTTATCTATCAGAGAGTCCGGAATAGTAATCTCTATAGACTTTAAAAAGTAGTTATCAACCGATATCCATTGGCAATTATATTTATAAAAAACGATCTGCCTTTTTTTATTCATCGGTGTAATCCCACTTACATTGATAGCAGAAGCATTATCGGGTGTTACTCCTTCTATTCTGATCGAAAAATCCTGATAAATATTTATATTGTCAATATAATTGTAAACAGGTAAGATCAGCAGCAATAAGAACAGGCATACCGCAATAAAAACTATAAGTCCTTTATTCTTTCTCATTTTTCATGCTTTAAATCATACATATATTTAATCAACCATTCTGCTTATAATCATGTTACAATAATAATCCCATGTATTACGGGAAAGCTCCTTCTTTATTAATGATTGATATGTTACATCGTCTTTTAATAAAATGGCTTTCTTGATTTCTGAAACAAAATCATTTCTATTTTTTGCAGACATCTTACATTTGAGCAGATATAAAGATTCTCACTAATTTTTTTTACACCGCTAATATTATCATCAACATTCTGGGTTAAGAAAAAAACCGTCATTCCTGCTTTTGCAAATGCCCTGGCCAGATGGCGCGGGCGTTGTTTCATATTATACCAGCCCATATGGGGCAAAAAGATTATTGCCTTTTCATTTTCAGGAATACATATTTTTCTAATCGGCAAATCATGAAACCGTAAATAATGTCTGGAAATTTTAAATATTAACCTCTGGCCCGAAACCGGAAGCCCTGGGGTAATTATTTGAATAGGTATTATTGCCTTTTTAGCAACAAAAACAATGCTTTTAATAAGACTATTCAGCAATAGATAATACCATTTTTTCATCATTGATAGGATTCTTGAAACAGGAATAACCCTCAGCGGCTAAAATCTTTTCAAAACGAAATCATTTCCATTTAGCTCACCATAGGAAAAATGAACCAACCAGTCCCCAAGATTTATATATCGTGTGTTTTCAGCAATTTTAATATCAATAGGAAGGTGGCGATGGCCAAATACAAACAGATCAAAATGTTCTTCCTTGTTTATCTCTCTAGCGTAACACACCAGTCGTTCACATTCCTCTCCGGAATATATCAAATCGCTGTCGCCGCGGGCTATCCGGCTACGGCGCGAAAAAAACAATCCCAGCCTGATTGCAAAATTCGGGTGAAGCCGTGCAAAAAGCCATTGACTTATTTTGCCTGCAAAAAGTTTTTTTATGAATTTATACCCATGATCGCCATCTCCCAGTCCATCTCCATGCCCTATCATCATTTTTAGCCCGTTAATTTCTTTAACAACAGCATGCCGTACCAGTTCAACGCCAAGTTCTGCCGGGAAATAATCAAACATCCACATATCGTGGTTCCCGGTGAACATAAAAATCTTAATACCATCATCACTCAGCTCCGCCAATTTCCCAAGCAGCCTTGTGTATCCCTTTGGGACAACGTGTTTATACTCAAACCAAAAATCAAAAAGATCTCCTAAAATATAAATCTCGGCCGCATCTTTTCTTATCATTTCCAGCCATTCAATAAATTTTTTTTCACGGATAAGGCTGCTCTGATAATCAGGAATACCAAAATGGCAATCCGAAACAAAATATATTTTATGATTTGTACCTGTCAAAATGGGTTGTTTGTGATTGTAAAAATAATAAAAACCTTTTTCTTATCTGCTATAATAACTGCCGTTGATCAAGTCAGAATTTGTAGTTTTCAGATAACCAGTCCTGCAATTCCTCATTATTTATTCCCCATTTTACGATGGCTCCATCTTTATCAATTAGTACCGCACAAGGGATGCTGTCGATACAATAATCCTTTACCGCGGGCGAATCCCAGCCCAATAAATCGTTTACATGTATCCAGTTCAGCTTTTTTTCTCTTATGGCATATTCCCAATCTCTTCTTTCCTGATCAAGTGAAATGGCATAAATCTGAAAACCTTTGTCGCGATATTTTTTAAAAATTGAATTATACCATTCAATGGCTGGGTCATTTGTTTTGCCTGACGCTGCCCAAAAAAGAACAAGGGTATTTTTACCATTTACCGAGGATAAATATTGAGCATTTCCGCCGATGTTTTTCATTCTTATTTCCGGAGCCGGCATCCCGGGTTTAAGCCTGGAAAGATTCTTTTCTTTTTCAATAACAGAGTGTTTTATTTCTTTTACCCGTTCATGTAATTCCAATACATAATCGTTTTGCGGATAAATCAAAAACAATGTACTGTCAAGCAATTTAAAATATTTAAAATGATCCCGTTCGTTTAAAAGTTTTTGCCTTCCGAAAAACTGGTATAAAGCCATTAGTGAGGCCAACGAGGTTTTATTTTTTTCAATAAACCATTGAACATATTTTTGTTGGTCTGTAAAAATAATCTCATAAACAGAATCAAGCCCCTTTTTTATCCGGGGGAAACTGTCGCTTTCCTGATACTGAATCTGCAATTCATATAGAGAATCCGTTTTATGAAAGTTCTTTCTTGTATGATTGTTTAATTCGCAAATCAGGGCCGATCCTGATGAACCTGAAATGGTATAATCGCCGGCCAATTGTCTTGCATTGGCGCTTATTTCAATTTGTTCTCCTTTATCAGCTAATATTGTTATGAAATTATCATCACTTATTTTGACAACATAAAAACCAATATTTTCCGGAGTGTACTTAAATGTAAATTCACCATTCTCGTCAACCTTTACAGAATCAATAGCTTTTATGCTGTCAATTTTAAGCTGTTGCAAAACTATTTTTTCACCCAGAGAATTTTTTAATTTCCCATGAATGGTAAAATAATCAACCGCTTTATGATTGCCGCAACTGCTCAGCAACACCACGGTGATTGAAATTAAACAAAACCAGTATATTCTGATTTTTTTCCAAAAAAACATAACAGACCTATTTATTTTCCTTAGCAACAAAAATATTTTTCTTCGGAGTATGGGTGATCACAATAGTGCCAAGGCGATTGTCGAGTCCCATAACCGGGCATATTGAAATTAAGTCGCCATTTTCGCCGGTTTTTGTAATAACAGAATTGATCTGGGCAAATTCCCTTGCAATAGTTCCTGGATATGCATTCCCTTCATATTTTTTATCAGTAGATAATATCACAATTCCATCTGCTTTAATAAGAGAAATATTGTTTAAATCTGCCGATTTAACAAGGTCTGTCATATATTGTTCAATCTGTTCAAGATTGTTGCGCAGCAATTCGGAACGGACAGCCCATAAGAAAACCCGGGTTAACATATCCATATTTTTACTATTATTTTCTTCCACGGTCTTGTTGGCCTGTGCTGTAATTTCCAATATACGCTTATCGCAGTCCTTTCTAATATTATTAATTTCAGATTGTTTCCATAAATATATTACCAGTGGAATAATAATCATTAAAACCAGGATAATTATAGAAACAATGGCCTGGGCGCTTAGTTTTTTTCCGGAAGCAGTTCCGGTTTTTTCCGGTGTTTTTGGTTTTTCCGTCATAATAATTTTATTTTCTACAAATATACAAATGATTTTCGTTGGAGTTTTTATTGTATAAGCCAAAGCACGGTTATCAAAACATTACCGTCTTTCCTTATGTTGTATGATCATGATAATCATTCTGACTTCTTAGTAATACCGTATCATATGCTTGTCCGGGGTTTTTATACAATTTTATTTTATCAAAGATATGGGTCAATACCATCGAAAAATATTATTTTTACCATAGAAATTAAAAACAGCAACATGGAAATCACAGGAAAAATTGTTGAAATTTTCCCGGCACAAACCGGAACATCAGCTAAAGGAGAATGGAAAAAACAAGAGTTTCTTTTTGAAACACAAGCCCAGTATCCCAAAAAAATTATTATGGCAAACTGGAATGATAAAATTGATATAAAGCCCGATTACAAAGGCAAAGTTGTTAAAATATTTTTTGATATCGAAAGCCGTGAATACAATGGAAGATGGTTTACTGATATCAAACCCTGAAAAATAGAAGCAGAAGGCCAAAATCCGATAACAGAAAGTTCACCAAAAAACAATACAGAAAATACGGATTTACCGTGGGATAACGACCTGAATAATGATCTGCCTTTTTAACCCTTCATAATTTCAGAATATTCTGCTTTCGCTCAAAATTAAAATTGTCAAAATAACAGCGTATATTATCAGAATTCCTGCCTGAACCGTTCCCACAATTCCAAGGATAAAGGCAATGAGTGTTTTCACAAATGAACCTTTGTTGTATTTTCGCTTATCTGTCTTATATTTTTCCATACCCTTTCGCCCCCTTGTGATACCAATGATAGATAATATAAGTCCGGCGATACTGGTAATAATCCCAAGCACGGGTATAAAAAATGAAAAGCTCAGGGCGTTGCCCCAGATACTATAGGTTAACGCCCTGGATGATTTGAGCATGAAATCATTTTCAGGAAATTCAGTTACCGGCATTTCTTCCATCTAAACCAAATTTCTGTAAAACATAGTAAATATAATTGCCATGATCAGGCAAATAAAAGAAATAAAAATTCCGGCAACACCCAGGTTAAACCCAAGTTTAGCTTTACGAAAATAATCCTTATTCAAAGACTCTGTGTTAAGCGTATAGTACTTTTTGGTTTTTTTACCGGATATTGTCGCAATAATTGCAGCAATAAATGAGATTAATGAAAATAAAATCCCAAACACAGGGTACCAGAAAAACCAACAAATACACAATGAAATTGTACCTGCTATTATGGCAGTAGTGACGCTGTGTTTGGGATTTAACATATGTAATTATAAGTTGCCCCTGTGTTTAAATTAAAACATTTGTGAGCCGGCAACCAAAACTACGATTAAACCAATAATCATGAAAAGTATTGCTAAAATCCAGCCGATAAGCCCTAATATTTTTCCGATTTTAGCAAATGTACCATGTGCTTTTACATAATTACCAGGATTTTCATTATAAATTTTCTCAGCTTTTTTTCCTTTTGACCAACCGATAATTCCAAAAATCAGTGGAATAAGACCGGGAACAACAAAAAGCCATCCGATATAAAAAGTACCTATGGAGATTATGCCAAATACAAAGGCAATAATAGCTCCGGGAACGGATGTTGGTTGTCCGGTGGGGGTGGTTGGTGTCTGGGTGTTCATGTTTTCTTCCATAAAAAGTGTTTTTAATTATTATTATGTACAAAGAAAATAGTTTTTAATGGTTAATGCAAATTTTTTTAATAATTCATTAAATCTTCATTAACTCCCAACAATCTTGTATTTATTCATATATTTTCCACATCAAACACGCATATTTTCTGACAAAAAGCAAAAACTTTAATTTATGTGTTCAGGCAAAACCCAATAATATACCCCAAACTGATTACCACGGAGGCAACAATTAGAATTATTTTTACAAACCGGCTCGCCCAGGGTAATATGATAAAACTATAAAAGTATACTTCCCCGCCTACACGCAAATAATCAAACGAATCTCCCAGAATTTTTTTAGTAAACATGACTAATAGTAACATGTTGGTAAAAAGCATTATTGCTATCTCGGGTATTTCCTTAAAGTTTTTCCAAGCGGTGGTGGCTCCGGTAAAAGCAACCAACATCAACAGTATAAAACAACCCAAATCAAAAAAATAGTTTATACTGAAAGTCGGATTACTAAAAAAAGACAGAATCTTTTGAAATATTCCTACAAATGGAACAGAAATAATTTCAAAAAAAGCACTGTTTGCTACGCCATCATTTATAACATTGTTTAAATATATATTCCAAAGTGCGAATAAAATAAAGGGTATTATCAAATAAAAAATGTAATGGTAATTTTTCTTAAAAATGACCTGTAATAATATTGCAAGAAATGCAAAGACCGCTGTTTCCCTGGTGAATATTGCAACTGTCAGGAATACAATTGTTAAAAAAGTGTTGTTTTTTCTGAAAAAATAAAGAGCCGATAATGAAAACAATATGCAATATATTTCAGATGTACTCATAGAGAGAATTGTCCATATAGAGGGTATGGCTAAGATGACCAATGCCCATTTTAACGGCTTAAAATGCTGCTTCAGCCAACATGAAGCCATTATCACAAGGAAAACAAGCCCGATAAAGTTTATTATTGCTAAAGAATATATTATCATCTGAGGATTCCCCGAGCCAAATATATAACCCAACACGGGAAACATTATTCTTTTTGCCCTGTAGTAAGGGTTGCCGCCTAAAGCATCTTTGGTGGCGGGATTAAGCAACAGCGGATCTAATGCCAGACTAAGAAATAACTGTCCGTCATTACCATTGCCCTGCACAACTCTCACATTTTGTTTTTCCAGTAAAGGAGAACATTTTATATCACTTCCTATACAATAAAATCCTGTTATGTCACCCTTAAAACCGGCAAAAAGAAAAATCAAAAAAATCATTATTGCAACCCCAAGTGTAATTATGACATTAAGCCACAGGCTTCTATGGTATTTAAACTGATGCAAGGTCTTTGATTTGTTTTGCCGGTTAAACATTATACCCTGATTTTTGTGTTACAATACAATGCTCTGATTATGAAGTCATCAAAACATTCTTCTTTTTAAACTTTTCTGCAGCGCTCAAAAATACTGTGTACATCAATGCCGGAAAAACATGATGAAGCAACCTGTCATATGAACTATATAAATGATAATTCAAATTGAGGGGTGTAAAAACGTAAACAAAAAAGTACACCGTCAATAATATAAAAATGACAGCAAAACTAAAAGAATAAAAATACCTGTAATTTATGATAAGAATGGACGCCAATAAAATGTACATCATCTGGCAATGGAGCGCAACTGTAACGTTTATTAAAAACTTCATTATCGTTATATATCTGCTTACATCAAAAAGTTTAGCCAGATAATTTCCTGACTGCCCGGCTATTAAATCATTTGACGGGGCATAAACTATTTTAAATATTACCACTACCAATAAAGGGAATACTATTCCCGCCAGATAAAACTTTATTTTATTGATATTTCTGAAATGTTTTATAATAAAAAACAAGGTGAAGATGACAAAAAAAGCGAGCCCCTCATTCTTAATCCATCCGCATGAAGCAGAAAAAAAGCCGATCATAAATAATGATAATCCTTGTTTTTTCTCAGGAATATGTTCCATCAAAATAAATGTGACCAGAATGAAAACGGCTAACAAGGTATCGGAATATTGTGAGCTTAGGTATGGAAACAACACAGGCGGACAAGTCAGGATGGCCATTACAATAACGCTCAGCATCGTGAATTTTTTTTCATAAAAGGATGCAAACAGCATCAGTATCAGTAGTGCTCCGTTTATATATGCAACCATCATGGGAACCGCAGAGGAAAAAGTTCCCAATGAACGCCATACCATGGCAATGAAACCTGGCAACATCAGGGGATAATCCGCATGTGAAAATATCATATCCTTTCCAAACAAATTTGCAAACTCAACCTTATATACAAGAAATTTCGCATGCAGTGTCCAGATTTGCCAGGCATCTCCGGCTCCCCAGCGTTTAGTTGATAAAAAGAAAATGACCGTAAAAATCAGAATACATAAAAAGATGATGATCAATAGTGGGAATGACAGCCCGCTTAAATCAGGAATCCTGGGCTTTCTGAATGCTTTTTTCCTAATTTGATTTAGCAGGAAAATTATAGGGATTATTATTAATATTATCTGGAAAACAATGAAGTTTATCCCCAAAAAAAGGATGCATATATAAAGTAGCGATAATAATGAAAAGCAGAAAAAATAAGCCAGGGATAATTTTAACAAAACATTCCCGACAGACAAATGTTTATCAATCAAAATATAGAAAGACAATATGCAAAGTAAAACTGCTATAAGTATCATCTTTTTTTCTTTAAGAGTGTAAAATAGTATTTACCATCACAAACTGAAAGCAAGGAGTCCGAGCTATCAAATATTTGCCCTGTATTTCGTTTGGTATTAACTATAGAGTCCTTTTGTTGATCAATAAGGATAAAGCTTTCAGGAGGAATATCCTGATAGTTCATAATGGTGACAATTCTCGGCGCCAAAATAAATTGAATCATAAAAGAAGTTTTATACTCAGACTGTGGGTATATGATATTCTGACCGGAAGTAATGCCTGCGCAATCCTTATCTCCTGAAAAATAGTATACTGTTGCAGATTTCGGAACAATTTGCTCAAACTTTTGTAAAGTACTTTGTAAAGAATCAATGCCTGTATACTGTCGGTCAACATAAGTAATAAAGAACGGAAGCGCTGAAATCATCAGCAAAATAAACAGACAAACAGACAATACTTTTTTCATAGGTGATATATGCATAACATTATTCGCTTGTTGACCACATTATTGCTGAATAAAAAAGTATGAGAAAAAACATGGCAAAGAAAATTAAACCATGGACAGTAACTCCTTTTATATTATTAGTTTTCATCATGACAGACATTTTTCTACCGCTTCAAAAACATCGTCAACCGTAATTGGCCCCATATATCCATTACGATCACCATCTTTAAATATTCCTTTATCATTTTGAATGGCAGGTTGTAATACCGTTTTGTAAATAGAAATATTTCCTTCTCCATAAGGCGCCCAAAGCACAGGGGTATTAGGCCCAAAAAGCCCTATCGTCCTGCATCCCTGTGCTGCTGCGATATGCATGGGGCCGGTATCATTGCTTATAAAGATATTACATTTTGAGATCAGGTAAAAAGTTTCTTTTAAGCTAAAAATACCCATCGCGTTGATTGCTTCCCGCTTCATTAACGAAATAATTTTTTCGACAATTTCCTTATTATCCTTGTGATCAATGATGATCACATCGCAACCTGAAACGTCAATCAGCCTGTCAGCCAATTCCGCAAACCTATCTTCAAACCACATCCTGTTTTTGGAAGATTCTGCAACACCGGGAGTCAGGCCAATAACTGGTTTGTCATGAAAATTACGCGCAAAAAACTCATCAACTTTTACTTTATCATTTGGACTCACATCTAATTTTTCCAAGGATTTTGCATTATATTGTTTACCCAAAACCCTAAGCATATCCAGGTAATTTTGCACCATGTGCTGGTCTTTTCTGAAAACTGTTGTTTTAGTATAAAGGTGCGAACGGTACTGATTTGCAAATCCTATTCTTTCTTTTCCTAAAAAAAACGACAGAATTGCACTCAAATTAAAATAGGGTTCACAATCAAAAACGACATCATACTTTCTTGTCAATTTTAATATTTTTACAATGTCTGAAAAAAAATCAATATTATAAATATGATCCACAGGATAACTCTCATAAACATCTATTACACGATTTCTCAGCAGAACATCAATTGTACAATCCTGAAAAGATTCCCTGATACCTTTGATCAAAGACAGAGTAACAATGGAATCACCCATTGCCCATAATTTTATCACCAGAAATCGCTTTCCGGCGTTGTCCGTTTTATTAATGTGCCTGAAAAATGAAAGAAAAAAGATTATAATAATCCCAGCATATTTATCAATTACCCTAAGTACCCGGACCATTATCACTTGATTAGTTGATGTTTTTTCGGCTTATCAGCGAAAGTTGTTCTGCAATTAACCCCAGCAGAAAAAAGATAATTCCGGCAACTACGCCTAGCAGGCAACCAATTGATATCCCTCTTCCGGTTATTAGAATTGGCAATCCCAGGCCAAAACCCAATATTAACGATATTATCGATAAAGGAATAAAAATTTTGGCTGGATTAAATAGTATTACAATGTTAATGATCTCCATTACTGTGTTAAAAGCGGTTTCAATACTTATAGTGCTTTCACCCTTTAACCTTTTTGTCACAGTAATCGGTTCTTCAAGCACTACGTGCCGGTTGTTCAGAAAGATCAGCGTAATAATATCACTGTATGACATCGTATTCGGGGTAAGGTTTATATATTTACGGGCCAGGTCGGTACGGTATATTTTCATGCCCGAATTAATATCATGAACCGGAACGCTCATAAGAATTTTAGCAATCATTCTGATCAACCACTTCCCGATGCCGCGGAAAAAAGATGACGACTGGGAGCCTCTTCTTGAACCCACAATCATATCGGCATCTTTGATGATGATACTATTGTAAAGTTTCTCAACATCTTCCACACTATGCTGGCCATCGGCATCAATTGTAATAATAAATTCGGTTTTCGAAGCCAGTATCCCGCTTTTGATGGCAGCGCCATAACCCCTGTTGATCTTATGTTTAATTATGCTAAAACATGCTTCATCCTGGAAATCATTCAGCACCGTCCCGGTTTTATCAACCGACCCATCATTTACAACAATAATTTTCCAATGATTTTTATTACTGAGTTCTATAAGAGGAGGTAGTACTGTCTTTAAATTATCTGCCTCGTTAAATGCCGGAATAATAACCGTTAAACTATGATTTTCTTCCATTGAGGTCTGTTTTATTTTATTTTTCTAACAAAGATAATTCAATTTTATTAAATATTTCTTTAAAAAATACGATTTGTTCTCATATTCAACCACTTACAATTATTCCATTCAAATTTTAAAATGGCAATGCCGATTTAAGCCATTTTGGATCTTTTTGCTTAATCTTTTTATAGGCTATATCACGGTTTTGGAGGGCATCAGCGAAATCAGGATCAAGTTCAACGGCTTTTGAAAAGTCAATATAAGCACTATCCCAGTTCTCAAGCTGCATAAAAATTATTCCCCTGTTGTTATAAGCACCGATGTGTTTTGGATCTAATTCCAGTGTTTTGGTAAAATCCCATTTTGCCTTGTATGGAAACCCGATATCTTTGTTAATTACTCCACGGTTATAATATGCCTGGGTATATTTCAAATCATGCAGCGTAGCTTCCGTAAAATCAGCAATCGCTTTTTCATACTGCCCGGCATTTTTATATGAAAGACCCCTGTTGTAATAACCAACGGCAAATCCCGGATCAAGCTTGATGATCATATCATTGTCAGCTATTGATTTATCCCATTGGCCAAGGTTTCCGTATGCCACACCTCTGTTTGAATAGGCTAAAAAATTCCCAGGTTCGTGTTCAATGACCTTTGTAAAGTCACTCGCCGCATTCGCCCATTGACTGGTATTTCCATAATTAACGCCACGATTATAATAGGCGTCATAATAATTTGGCGCTATCTCAATAGCTCTGGAATAATCATCTATTGCTTTGTAATACTGCCCCAGATGATTATATGCAAATCCCCGGCTGAGGTGAGGCCTGGCTTTGTCGGGCGATTTAGAAACCACATCGTCCCATAGGCTCAATTCGCTTTTCCATACTTTGTTTCTTTGAAAAGTCATTACTGAATTGCACAATACGATAAATATAAGAATCACAAAAGGCAAATATTTATGCTTTTTCCCAAGTAGCAAATAAACAACGGAAGTAAGCGCCAGAAAAAAACCAAATGACGGAATATATGTACGATGTTCATAAATCAGATCTGCCAAAGGAATGATGGTTGATTCAATTGACAGCGTAATGAAAAACCAGAATATACCGAATGAAAAAAACCTGTGCTTTTTAAATAAAATCAAAGCCGCGACAATGATTGCCAACAGAAACAGGAAACTAATTAATGTTTTTAATTCAAAGAAATTTTTTGCCAACGGGTAATCATAATCAAGATTTTGATTTATTGGCAGCATCAAAAGTTGCAGGTATTTTATCACCACACTGAATTGGGTGATAAAATAATTGTACGGGGTAACAATATGTGTATTCCCGTTGATCGCCGGTATGGGATCAAAAATATTTAACTTGAATTTAGGGCTGAAAATACTCAAGGAAAATATATACATAAAGAGGACCAGCAACCCGACCGATCCCATAAGCATTAAAATAATCCGGAGCTCTTTTTTACTGAATGAAAAAATCTTCTTTCGGAATAAAAAGATTTCAAAAAGTAAAATCGTAAGCGGAATTGTATACCCGTTTTCTTTTGAAAAGATTGATAAAATTGCAGACAGCAGCGCTAAAAGAAAAAAAACATATTTTATGTTACCGGAGTTATCCGATAATCGACCTTTAGTGTATAGCGCCAGGGAAAGGAAATAAAACATGGCAGCCATGGCTGTTTGCC
>Ga0116171_10002363_pt1 | contig 17925 bp, 16 predicted proteins | sample AD_JPNHW2_MetaG_FD_89798 | JGI IMG/M metagenome (GOLD analysis project Ga0116171, IMG submission 89798) | Active sludge microbial communities of municipal wastewater-treating anaerobic digesters from Japan - AD_JPNHW2_MetaG | ecosystem: Engineered > Bioreactor > Anaerobic > Digestate | place... | reverse complement strand
GCAGTTATTGTTCCGATACTGCCCGACTTTAAACCCGACGATCTGATGAACCTGATAAATCACTCAGATTCATGCCTCCTCTTTACCGATGACAAGATCTTTGAATCGCTCGATATGTCAAAGCTGTCGCAGATTCAGGGCGTTATTTCTCTCGACAACTTCGATCTGATAACAGCCTCCAAACCAGAGATCCGCGAAGCATTTTCGAATAACAACGAACGGTTTTCGAAAGCTTTCCCGGAGCTTAAACAGGAACATGTCAGATTCTCGGATATTACCAATGACAAGCTTGCTGTGATCAGCTATACAGGCGGCACGACAGGCTTCTCAAAAGGAGTTATGATCTCGCATAACAGCCTGGCAGCGAACATCAGGTTTGCCCAGAACAACATGCCGTTATCGCCAGGAGACCCGATAGTATCATTTCTTCCTCTTGCACACACTTATGGTTGTGCATTCGAATTTCTTTTCCCCTTTACAATAGGCTGTCATATTACCATTCTTACCAAGACACCATCGCCGCAGATAATTCTTCAGGCTTTCAAGGAAATAAGGCCAAGGCTCGTTCTTTCGGTACCTCTGGTTATTGAGAAGATATTCAAAAAACAGATATTGCCGGTGATCACAAAGCCGCATATGAAAATACTCCTTGCCATTCCCGGGCTGAACTCTATTCTTCACAGGAAGATTAACCAGAAGCTGACCACATCATTTGGCGGAAGGGCAAAAGAGATTGTTATAGGAGGTGCTCCTTTCAATGCAGAAGCTGAAAGATTTTTCAGAAAGATTAAGTTTAATTTTTCTGTCGGCTATGGAATGACCGAATGCGGTCCGCTTATCAGCTATAGGTCGTGGACCACAACCGTGCTTGGCGGTTCAGGCAAGTCGGTTGACACCCTCGAGGTGAAGATTGACTCTCCTGATCCTGAGAAGCAGATCGGGGAAATAATTCTTCGGGGAGAGAATGTCATGCTGGGTTATTACAAGAACGAAAAGGCTACCCGCGAAATGATCGATAGTGAGGGCTGGATGCATACCGGCGATCTTGGACTGATTGACCGGGACGGCAATATCTTCATCAAAGGAAGAAGCAAGACCATGCTGCTCGGGCCCTCGGGAAAAAATATTTTCCCCGAAGAGATAGAAGCCGTTATCAATAATATGGACTTTATTGCCGAGTCGCTGGTTATCATGGAAGATAATAAGCTGATCGGCCTGATCTATCCTGATTTCGACATGCTGAAAAACCATAATATCCCTGAGGAAAAAATTCCGGAAATACTGGAGGAAACAAGAAAAGCAGTAAACGAAAAAATACCTGATTTCATGCAGGTAAGCAAATACAGGATCCATCCCGAAGAGTTTGCAAAAACACCCAAGAGAAGCATCAAGAGATTTTTATATACCAGGGAGTAGCCCCATCGATTAATATGCAGTTATGAAACTATATGCGGTTATTGTTGCCGGAGGCAGCGGAAAAAGAATGGGGGCAGAACTCCCCAAACAATACCTGGAAATCTCCGGGAAGCCGGTACTGATGCATACCCTGGAGAGATTTAAGCAATTCTCCGACACAATTGAGATCATAACTGTGCTTCCCGAGAATCAGCTTCGCTTCTGGGACGATCTCCAGAAGAAATATGCTTTCAATGTGCCACATACACTCGTCAGGGGAGGTAAGGCTCGTTTTTTTTCAGTACGCAACGGACTAAAATTCGTCGAGGACGATGCCCTGGTAGCAATACATGATGGTGTAAGGCCTTTTGTCAGCCTCGAAACCATAAGGCGTTGTTTCGACACTGCAGGGAAACTGGGTAATGCAATTCCGGTTATACCTGCTTCGGACAGCCTGCGCATGATCACGGAGAACGGGAGTACACCTGTTAACAGGCTTATTGTGAGACAGGTTCAGACACCACAGGTGTTTCACTCCGGCATAATCAAAAACGCCTACAGGCAGGATTATCTGCCCGAGTTTACGGACGATGCAACTGTTCTTGAAAAAACAGGAGTTACAATAAATCTTGTCGAGGGGAACCGTGAAAATATTAAGATCACCACACCCGAAGACCTGATCATTTCTGCTGCTTTGCTGCCGGCAATGTCGTAAAACCATTTCTAAAAATCCAGACATGAAATCAAGGGTGACAATTTTAATATTACTTGCATTTTTGACAGCAGGCTGTGCTGAATTGCTTAATGTTCTGTCGACGACGACAGGGCCGGCGCCCCTGACTGAAGCGGAAGTTACAGGAGGTCTTAAGGAGGCTCTCATCACAGGTGCAAAGAATGCTGCGCTCCGGCTGGCGGCCGAAAATGGTTATTATGGCGATGCGCTGGTAAAAATTCCCCTTCCTGATGAAGCAAAGGTTATTGTTGATAATATCTCACGAATTCCAGGTGGCGAAAAGCTCGTGGAGGATGTGATCCTCAGGATAAACAGGGCCGCCGAAGATGCTGCAAAAGAAGTGGCCCCGATATTTGTAAACAGTGTTACAGGGATGACCATAACTGATGCTTTCAATATTCTTAACGGACCTGATAATGCGGCAACAACATATCTGCGTAACACAACATACGACCAGCTCTACCAGCTTTACAAGCCCAGGATACAGGCTTCAACAGAGAAAAAACTGATAGGCAATATTTCAACAAAAGAGTCATGGAATACACTGACATCGAAATGGAATACTGCAGCAAACTCTATTGCAGGAAGAATTGCAGGGCTGAAACCTGTCAGCACTGATCTTGACGATTTTCTTACCAGTAAAGCGCTTTCGGGAATGTTTCTTAAAGTTGAAGGCGAAGAACTTAAAATAAGAAAAGAAGTGTCTGCACGTATTACCCCGGTACTACAGAGAGTATTCGGCTCACTCGATAACAAGATCAATTAAGCAGTTTATACCTATGCTTGAAAAAAGTCTCCTGTCATTCAGAGGTCTCGAAGTAAGGATCACCGATCATGCCAACGAGGGGATCATGGAGATCCTTAACAATTCTGTACAGGGTTCGGAAGGAGGGATGAGATTCCAGCTCCAGAACATTGCCGGAAAAATTTCCGCATACCGCGACCAGATACGTTTTATCTCTCTTTACAAGAACAACAGGATCACAGGAACTGTTGGAGCATGTTTCCGCCTGTCGGGGCAGGGGCCGCTCCGTTTTCCTTCGACATATATAAGATACTTGGCTTTCCAGTCGACATACCAGACCGATGCAGGCATAAGGAAGAAGAAACAGACTCTCATAAAGTCGGAGTCCGATGACTCCTTTAAGCAGAGGACACTGGAAATATTCAGTAACCCGCATCTTCTTGGCCTGCCGGGGATATTTGAAAAGGGTCCTCACATAATGTATGCTTTTGTCGAAAGCATGAATGAGAGGTCAAAGAACCTTGTTTACCAGGCAGGGTATGAATATATCAGGTCGTTTCTTACGGTAGCCTTCAGCAGGTTCAGCCCCGTGTCAGACCGAAGGGTTTCAAAACTTTCCGGGGAAGAAAAACCGGTAATGAAGAGCCTTCTTTCAGGCTTTTACAGGAACTATTCATTTTTCACCGATGAATATGCGCTTAACGGCGACAGGTATTATGTTTTAAAGGAAGGTGAAGAGATCATTGCGGGAGTATGTGCAATACCATCGATCTATAAGGTTTATGAAGTCCCCGGAATCTGGGGATGGATCATGATGAAAGTTCTTCCGAAAACTCCCTATTACAGAAGGCTTTTCAGGCCCGGGGAGTTTAAATATCTTGTCTTTGATGCTATATATTATAAGAAGGGAAGGGAGGATGCCCTGGCGCCGCTTCTCGAATCTGCCTGCGCCAGCGAAGGATTTAATACCGGTCTTACCTGGCTTGACGACCGCAGTGAATTATATGACACCATAAGGACGGAAGTCAATATGGGTGTGTTGAACAGGATGCTGAATGCCAAGCCCGGGCTTGTATTTGCAAGGTTCCTGAACCTGGGCGAAGAGGAGAAGAACCGGTTCTATGATGCCCCCGCATATATTTCCGGATTTGACTTTTCTTGAATGCCGAAAAATTTATAAATTTAAACTCTGGTTTCTGTTTACCGGAAAAGATCAGCATTCTGTTATTGTATAACTGCTAAGGATTTCTAAAAATATTACTATGAATAAGTCTAATATTCCTCTTAAGATTTTTGCATTTATTGCACTGGTTGTTCTTGTTGTGGCATGTGCCGTTAATCCGGTAACAGGAAAACGACAGCTGATGCTTATGTCTGAAGACCAGGAGCTTCAGCTGGGAGCCTCCTACGATCCTCAGGTGCTGGCGACTTTTGGTGAATATAACAATACCTCACTAAAGAATTTTGTACAGCTTCAGGCTAACCAGATGGGAAAGATCTCACACAGGCCCAATCTTCAGTATCATGTCAAGGTTCTTGATTCACCCGTCGTCAATGCGTTTGCTGTTCCCGGCGGGTACATCTATCTGACCCGCGGAATACTTGCACAGTTAAACAGCGAGGCTGAGCTTGCTGGCGTTATCGCACATGAAATGGGACACATCACAGCCCGTCATTCAGCCAGCCAGCAGACAAAACAGACACTTGGACAGCTCGTCCTGGTCGGAGGCATGATTGCTTCAGAAAGAATTGCACAGTATGCCGAATATGCCATGCAGGGCATGCAGCTCTTATTCCTGAAGTTCAGCCGCGATGATGAACGTGAAGCTGACAGGCTTGGTGTTATGTATTCATCACTGACAGGCTATGATGCAAATCAGATGGCTGAATTCTTTAAAGTACTCTATAAGATGGATCTTGCGGCTAACCAGGGTGGTGTTCCCACTTTCCTGTCGACACATCCCGATCCGGGTGACAGGTACAATTATGTAAGCATAAGGGCAAAAGCCTGGCAGGACAGCCTTAAGCTTCCCGAATATAAGATTAACCATGACAGTTACCTGAAACTCGTTGACGGGATTATTTACGGAGAAGATCCGCGTCAGGGCTATTGCGAGGGTACAACTTTTTATCATCCCGAGATGAAATTCAGGTTTACATATCCCACTGGCTGGCAATTTCAGAACAGCCCGATGCAGGTGACCATGGGTCCTTCGGATGGTAGCGCCATGATCCTTTTTACCATGTCGGGAGAGAAAACCCTGAAGGTTGCTGCTGATTCAGCACTGAGCCAGTACGGGCTCAAGCTTGCCAGTTCAAAGGATTTGACAGTGAACACTCTGCCTGCACTGGCCACATTATCGAAGCAGACAACACAGGATCAATCAACGGGGACCACATCGACAAATGTCGTTATGTCGTATTTTATCAGCTATAACAACCAGATATTTGTTTTTCACGGGGTATCCGCAGAACCAAATTTTGCGACTTCCTCACCTGCATTTGAGCAGACGATGAACAGTTTTGCCAGGCTCACCGATGCGGCGAAGATTAATGTTGTGCCCAACAAGCTCTTAGTTAAGACTGTTCCGAAATCAGGGACAGTATCGCAAGCACTGACAGCTCTTGGGGTGAAGCAGGACAAGCTGGCTGAAATGGCGCTGCTGAACAATCTTGAGCTTACGGATAATATATCTGCAGGAAAGCTGATTAAGATAGCAGGTAAATAAAAATTTATTATTTTTGCCGGGCGTGCGATTTTAGCTCAGCTGGTTCAGTCCCGCCTGAGGCGGGATGACCGGCTGAGGTCACAAAAAAAAAAGAAGGGACGTTAGCTCAGCTGGTTCAGAGCGCTTGCTTGACAGGCAAGAGGTCACTGGTTCGATCCCAGTACGCCCCACATAAAAAAGAGTGAGAGTGAGAGTGAGAGCGAGCTAACTCACTCTTTTTCTTGTCCGGCTTTTGAAAGAAGCTTTTCCCCGACTAGTCTGAAGTTTGCTGCGTCCTCAGGAGGCACTATAAATACCTGGTCGCCTGGCTCAAGGCCTTTTTTTATCACGGCATTTTTATCGTTCAGCTCACCGAGAATAATGATCTGGCGCGTTTTATTTTTCTTATAAACGTACTGGATACTGTCGGAACTGGTAGATACACACTCAAGAGGGATATAAATGGCATCGGGGATAGTTTTTATGATTATTTTATTCCACGAAGTCATTGAGGGCCGGAGGTTATAGTCGGATCCTTCGAGGCGGATCATCACTTCAAACATTTTAGCATCGGAATTGGGAAGCACCTCACCGATGTTGGCAATACTGATAACTTTACCGTTGTAGTTTTTGTTCGGGAATGCGTCGACAGAAATATTAACAGGCTGTCCAAGTACCAGTTTGGTGACCTCAATTTCGCTGACATAGACTTTTGAAAGCATTGTATCAAGGTCAGGGAGTGTGGCTATGATGTTATCAAAGGCATTGATTGAAGAGCCTACTTTGCGTTTATTTCCGAGGCGGTCTTTTTTATAGGTTACCATTCCGTCGGCAGGGGCCTTGATGGTGAACTGTGCAAGAAAATCCTGCAGGTTTTTTACCAGTTCCTGCTGGTTTTCGAGCTGCATTCTCTGGTAATCAATATTTCTTTTGATCTGTACTTTTCTCAGTTCATATTGTTTCAGGTTTTGCTCCAGTGCTCTCTCCTGCCTGTTAAGAGAAAGCTCTGCCTTACGGATTGTGGCCGGCGGTTCATATTTCGACTGTGCAAGCGTTATCCTTGCTTCTTCCACTGCAAAGCGTTGATTTTTGATCTCATCCCGGAGGTTTGTCATCGACATGGCGGTGTCGAGCACTTTCATCTCGAGGTCGGACTGCAGGGTTGTGAGCGTTGTAAGTGCGTCTTTTAAATTATTTTCATAGCTGGTTCGGTCGAGGGTTCCTATATAATCACCCTTTTTGACTATTGTTCCTTCCGGCACAAGATCAGTTATCTTGTAGTCCTGCATATGGAAGCTCCCTGCATTCATTCCTCGTGATACAGTAATGGTCATACCACCCTGTCTGCCGCCACCGCCACCGCTGCTGCGCTGGCCTCCCTGCTGTATATTTTCCTGGTTCGACTGGATAAGTGTGGGGCCGAAGATATCGATTGATTTTTCCGCGATAAGCTCACCGGAATTGGAGACCGTTATCTCAAACAAACCCTTTTTTGCTTCGGCATAGAGGCTTATCTTATCCTTTTTCGAAAAGATCTTGTTGAAAACAAAAAGGGCAATGATAGCAAAAGCAACTACTGCCGCGGTGATAATTATAGTCTTCTTCATTATATATTTATCGGTTTATAAGCCTAAGACAACTTAAGAGGTCAAAAGATTCCCTGTCGGCCTGAAATATTTATTACAGTTCCCTGATTTTGATGTTTCTGAACCATATTGAATAGCCATGATCCTGCAGTGCTATATATCCTTCACGGGCTATCCCTTCAATAAAACCGGGGAATGTTTTGAACTTGCTGCCGGCAACCATCTCATCCCATTTTGGTGTCCAGAGTTCATATTCAACCACTTTTACCCCATTCTGAATATGAGTTACCTTGCCATTATCAACCTTAATAACTATGTTGTTCCATTCTCCGGCCGGGTTAACTGTTGCCGGATCGGCAGCGACCATATCATAGAGTGATCCGGCGAGGTGGCTGGCGATCTTGTTGTCGGTTGCTTTGATATTATCGAGGACCTGTATCTCAGGGGCTGCATAATAAACCGGTTTTCCCGGCACCTCCCTGACGTTGAAGAAGATGCCTGAATTTCCCATCTCTGCAACCTTCCAGTCGACGGAGAGTTCAAAATTCCTGAATTTCTTTGCATAATAAATGATGTCGCCGCCGGCACCCTGACCAGGGTTCTTGCCTTCACCGGTAAAAACCTTCATGGCATTATCCTCAATAGTCCAGTTCTTTGGCATTTCTGTGCCATTGCACTGCCTCCATCCGCTGAAGTCCTTGCCGTTAAAAAGCAGGACCCATCCAGCCTTCTTCTCTTTCCCGGTAAGCTTATTGGATTTCTGGGAGAAGCCTTGAGCAGATATCAAAAGAATAAGAACACAGGCTGAGGCGAGAAAGATTTGTTTTTTCATCGGTTGAATAATTTTATATGATGCAAAATAAAGAAAAATAAACCTGATTATATGTCTGCTGATTCTCTTCTTTTATAGTGTATTAACAATGCTTAACATATAGATTCTGACAATTGCCGTTGTATAAATCCATATATCCTACCTCCCCGGGCAGGATTTAATTGAAGATTTATTAAGGATCAGTCATTCCGGATCCAGCTTCAGCCGGGTTGAAGAATCTCTCATTTAAGATAAGATGTGTTATGAATCCGCCTTTATGACTAAACAAATAGTCAAATTTATCGGTTTTTTCTTGTGTGACTATGAAATTAGTCATAACTTTACATGAAAAGGCGTCGGGCGTCGGGCGTCAGGCGTCAGGCGTCAGGCGTCGGGCGTCAGGAAGTAATTATTAAAAAAAACATATATGCAGCTGACAAAAGCAGAAGAACAGATAATGCAGATCTTATGGGATCTCGGGGAGGGACTTGTGAAGGATGTCCGCGACCGTTTTGAGGATCCAAAGCCCGCCAGGAACACAGTTTCGACGGTGATACGTGTGCTGGAAAAGAAAGGTTTTGTTGACCACAGGGCGTTCAGCAATGTCCATCTTTATTACCCTAAGGTATCGAAAAGTGATTATTCGAAAAAGCAGCTTTTCGGATTGCTCGAAGGGTATTTTAATAATTCATTCCCGGCCATGGCATCATTCTTTGCCATGGAGAAGGATCTCTCAATGAAGGAGCTCGATGAGCTTCTGGAGATTACAAGAAAAGAGATTAAAAAGAATAAAAAAAGAAAATAATGGAAGCTTTTGCTGGGTATTTATTCAGATCGGCAGTATGGCTTACAGGCTTCTCACTCGTATATCTGCTTCTCCTGCGCAATGAACGTTTTTTCAGGATCAAGAGGTTTTTCCTCATTGCGGGAATAGCTGCTTCAATGGTCTTCCCTCTTATTGTGTTTCATTATAAGGTTGAAATGACGGAACCCCCGGCTCTTTTTCCTGACATAATGCAACAGGCGGGGCAGGGATCTCCGGTTAGTCAGCAATCAGGGGAAAGGAACGCCATCGATTACCTTAATATTCTGCTCATGCTTTATTTAACCGGAGTTGTTTTCCTGGCCTTCAGGATGATAAGGCACATGACGGCTGTTTCGGGGATCATAAAGAAATCAAAAGTCTCAAAACGGGGCGAAGTAAGGATAGTACAGAGTTCCGGAATATCTTCTTCCTTCTCATTTTTTAATTATGTATTTATCAATCCCTCATTGGAGAAGGCAGAAGCAGAACAGATATTGAACCACGAGGAGGTGCACGTACAGCAGGGGCACTGGTTCGACCTTATCCTGGCAGAACTTATCAGGATGTTCCAGTGGGCAAATCCATTTGCCTGGATATATGCCGGGTTCATAAAGCAGAATCATGAATTCCTGGCCGATGAATCGGCATTGGTGCGGTCGCAGGATCCTGCCTGTTACAGGGCAGTACTGCTGAACCAGATTTTCAAAGCACCGGTTATCAGTCTCTCTAATTCATTTTCTTATTCAATAAACAAAAAACGCTTCGACATGATGAAAAGCATTATCACATCGCCTTACAGGAAGCTTAAGCTTCTGGTTGTACTGCCGGTTACGGCGCTCTTATTCTATGCGTTTGCCACGCCGGTATATAATTATTCTCCGGAAACCCCGGCACCGGGGAAAATGGAAATGACTATGTATGGAGCAGATCCGATCATTCAGGTAGAAGTACGTGGTATCGTCATTGACAAGGAGGGAAAGCCACTGGCAAAAGTTAATATAACAAGTACAGGCAGGCAGGGAGAGGCAAAATATGCTACTACCGGACCTGATGGAAAATTCTCAATTACGGTTACTCCTGACGCCACTCTTTTAGTAAGTTGTGAAGGTTATGCCGGAAAAACAATCAGGCAGCCTTTTGATAAGGATTTGAGAATTGTTCTCGAAACTGTTTCTGCAGCTATCCCCAAAGCTGATAATGAGGTATTGATGAATAAAAAAAATGAAGTACTTAAGCTTCAACCGGAGCCTTTGTTTGTGTTAAACGGAGTTCCGTTGAGCAAGAGCGCAGTTGAAGCTATTGACATAGAAACAATCAGGACGATAAGTGTTTTAAAGGACCAGTCTGCAACAGCGGCATTCGGTGAGAAAGGGAAGAACGGAGTAATAATTATTACAACGAAGAGCTACAGGCCTCAGGGTAATCCGCTGGTTGCTGTTGATGGAGTGATTACAGACAAAGATTTGCGTACTGCACAGAAAGATCTTGGTTACGATTTCGGGATTTCAAGGTTGGTGAGCGGCCCTGCAGCAATTGAGAAATATGGCGAAAAGGGCGCTAACGGCGTTTATGAGATTACTACCAGGAAGAAAGCGCTTGAAATGGGACTGAAGCCTCCATTTCCCCGCTTGTCAAAAGATGATTATCCGACTTTCCCAGTTGACGGATTCCCGGATTTTACTGAATGGGTAGCAGATCAGGTAAAATATCCTGCTGAGGCAAAGGCTCAGAATATTGAAGGCTGGGTATCTGTAAGCTTTACAGTTGAAATGGATGGTACTATTACTAATGTCAGATCAGCAGCGCCGGTTATACCGGTTCTCAGCGATGCAGTAGTAAACCTGGTAAAATCTTCACCTAAATGGGAGCCTCCGAAGAATAAGGCTGTTGATGAACCTTTAAACAGGAATGTTATGTTAAGGTTCAGATTACCCGACCAGGTATCGACACAGGCACCTTTTGTTGTCGTGGAGCAGATGCCTTTGTTCCCGGGGGGAGATGCAGAGCTCCTGAAATTCATCGGGGAGAATACAAATTATCCCGATTCGGCAAAAACAAAAGGGATACAGGGAAGGGTGATAGTAAGGTTTATTGTAAATACCGAGGGCAAAGCTGAAGGGGCGTCAATACTTAAAGGCGTTGATCCTTATCTTGATGCTGAGGCACTGAGGGTAATAAGCACATTGCCGGCATTTAATCCGGGGAAGCAGGGAGGGACACCGGTGAATGTCTGGTATATGGTTCCGATAACCTTTACTTTGAAATAGGGCCCATTCCTGTTAATCTGATCTCAAGCCGGGTTTGGTTTTAAATTGATGCGGATTAAAAGATCCGCATCTTTTTTCCATAACCTCTACGAGGTAAAAAATACCACAACTGACCAGTTCTATAATTCCGTATGCCCTACGGGCAATGGCATTATATGTAATCCTGCAGAGTCTTCCATAATCTCTGCAAGGTAATAAGTACCACAACAAACCAGTTCTATAATTCCGTACGCCCTACGGGCAATGGCAAGAAATGATTTACTGCCATATTGCCGGTAAAGAAAATTTTACAGATCAATTACGATTATGACCACCTGCGATTATCTTTGTAGATAACGTGTAACTATTATAGAATCATAAGCCTGCGAATCGGTACATTATAGGAGAAGTTATGGATTGTCTCCATACCGCGTAGCGGTTATGGACCTATAGCCCGGATCATGCAGAAAACCACATGTTCCCCGTAGGGGATATAGATAAGGTTCATAATTGAAAAAATTTCATTTATCTGATTAGCTGCATTTTAAAAAATTAGACCATGAAACCCGGCACAATTACCAGGATGTATTTCCAGATTGTATTTGCCGCCAGGAACAGGGACAATGTATTAACATAAGAAATCCGGCCGGGAACATTTGAATACTATAATTTTATATACACTGACGAACCAGGAAACAACAAGAAAACTGAAAAAGATCAGAATTTGTTATGCTTTGTTTTAAGCACGGAAAGGACATTTCTTTTTATCCTGACACTGACAGGTCCTGAAAATTCGACAGGTTCGCCATCGATATGAAAACGTTTTTCGCCGGTAGTGATTGTAAATGGCTTTCCGGTCTTTATATACCTGACATACTTTGACTTGTTCAGAGTTCCCCTGAAGAGGCGGAGGACAATAAGGGGGGCTTTATATTTCGGGAATGGCCTGACCATAACAATATCGATGATACCGTCGTTTGGTTTTGCCTCCGGGGCTATATAGGCATTATTGCCGAACTGCCTGGTATTTGCGATTGTCAGCGTGAAAAGATCATCGCTTATAGTTTCATTGTCCAGCGTAAGGGTTATGCGAACAGGCTTCAGTCTTACGAAGTTCATAAATGTGACATATACGTACGACCAGAGGCCTCTTGTTCCCAGCTTGTCGAAGGAATGGGCGACAAAGCTGTCGAGGCCTATTCCGGCCACATTCAGGCAAAGAAGATCATTTATCTCGATGGTATCGATGGAGATGGTCTCGTTCTTTTTTATGTCTTTCAGCAGGGATGGGATGTTAGGTCTGAATCCGAATTCTCTTGCGAAACCGTTTCCTGAACCCATGGGCAGTACGCCAAGAACCTTATTGGTGCCCACGAGCTGTGAAGCTACTGTCCTTACAGTTCCGTCGCCGCCGGCTGCAACAAAAAGATCGTAATTGTCGAATGATTTCTTTATCTGTGTCCCGGATTCATCGATGCTGAGAGATTTGAATGTTGACAGGTCTCTTTTGCGGCGCTGAAGGTCGGCGGTAAGGATAAGGTTAACCGGCAGGATACCTGCAACAGGATTGAGTATAAAAAGAGATCTTTTTATCTTACATGAATCCATAAAACCAAATTTACCCTTCCCTTTGAAAATCAAACGCGAAGGTGCTAAAAAATATGAACTTTTACTAATTTAGCTTCGGAATAATCGAAAACCAACCAGTACGCCATGTCAGAATCAAAGTTTTATCATTTCGCCCCATCAGGCCATTTTTATGGAGTCCATACTGTTGAGGAAGCTATTAAAGCATCGGCTGAAGGTGGTTTCATCTGGCTTAATTTCTATAATCCGTCAATCCAGGAGCTTCACTCCCTGGTTGACACAATGGGTGTTCATCCTCTGTCGGTTGAGGACTGTCTCGACAGCAGCCAGGTGCCAAAGATCGAGCACTTTCCCGGGAACACATTCATTATATTCAATTCATTCAGCTATAAGGAAAAGCAGTTATATATTGATGAGATAGATCTTTTTATCGGCAAGAATTTTTTGATCACGGTAAGCGGCATCAACTCTGAAGGACGCAAACCCCTGAACGGGATAATAAGGATAATTGAGAATGATCCTGCCATGGCGAGTGCCGGGCCTGCCTTCCTCATGCATGTTGTCCTTGACTATATTGTCGATGAAAAGCTGCAGGCTTTTGAATCGCTCGAAGATGAACTTGAAGTTGCAGAAGATGAGGTTCTGAATAATCCTGCAGGATTCCAGCCTACAGAGCTCATGAGGCTGAAGAAATATCTTGTCAACCTCCGGAAAGCCCTTTTTCACGAACGCGAGATACTCGTGAAGATATGCAGGATGGATTGTCCTTTTGTCTCCGACAAAGCAATATTCCATTTCCGCGACATATATGATCATCTGGCGAAATTCTTCGAGCTGACAGAGACAAACCGTGAAATTGTAACGAGTTTGATGGAGCTTTACACGTCGCTTCTGAATAACCAGATGACAAGGGTATCGAATCAGACCAACGACTCTGTAAGGCGGCTGACTCTTATTGCAACGGTTTTCATGCCGCTTACGCTCATTGCCAGCATAGGCGGAATGTCGGAATATTCGATGATCACGGGGCCCAATAACTGGAGGATCTCATATCCTCTCTTCCTCCTGGGGATGGGATTAATTGCCATGATGAATTATGTTCTCATCAAGTGGCTCGAAAGAAGAAGCAGAAAACGGTTGTCGGAATAAGCAGGCAATATAACTGATCACTCTTTCAGGCTGAACATACTAAGGTTCCTGTCGCCAAATGACTTTATTGCATAGGAAAATATAAAACCCGAAAGGATGTCGATGCTGTAGTGGCAATGTGTCATTATAAGAGCTGCGATTATTACCAGCAGGCATGCAAACATCAGGTATCTGTAAATTTTATCACTGACGATCAGCAGCAACAGGAAGGAGTTTCCCACGTGTCCTGATGGATAAACGCCGAGTTCATATTTCATAAATCCGTTGAAAAGCGGATCTGAGCCGTTGAAGTTGGCAGGATTTCCCATTGGCGTGAGCACCACGAAAAGCGCCCTGATAATATAGAAAATACCTCCCAGCAAAAGAATATAGGGGATCTTTCCATATTCCTTCCGGTGAACAATATAGATAAATACTATTGCATAAAGTATTATACAGAAGAGGTCATAGAGGATTGCCACATCTATTACCGGTACGCGGTCGAGGATAAGGTCGGAGAGTGTAGGGAACATGGCGCCCCGGCTCATGCTGTTATGGAGGTATATTTGTGACAGCAGGTTAAGGCCGACGCCAGCCATAAAAACTCCTGCAGCGATATAAAGGTATTTGCTCTTTATGACCTGGACCAGTCCGGATGCAATTTCAGAAAAGAACAACCGGACGCTATTCTTTTTATCCATGTTGTTATTCATTTTATTCATTTTCAAAAAGCGCTCAAATATATAAATTTTTGTTATGTCTCCTCATATTCTGTTCCCGGGGGAGACATTTCCCTGTATAGTTTTGTTATGGTTTCGCGGTTTTCCTCGTCGGCCCAGAGTGTTCCCCAGCTGGTTTGTGTCTGCCACATGCCATCGTATGCTGTATCGTGAAACGACTTTAGCATATGCGGAATGCCAGCCTGGTCGAGAAGTCCGGAGAGAAGAATTGCTTCTGCTTCAGTCCTCAGCGTTAATATCTTAACAGTCATTTTCATAACCTTTAATTTTGGTATAAAGGTATGAAATATCGGGACAGGCTTTATGATTCAGGCAGGCTGATCGCTATTTTACGACAACGCAGTCATTAAGAAGAACGTCCATAAGGAATCCGGAACATTTACCTCTTACAGTGATATCATGTCCGGCTACAAGTTTAATTTCGTCTGTTCCTGCCGGGAAAGTACAGATGATCACCGAAAGATCATTTCCGGTATTCAGTGTAACATTAAGAATATCCTTTTCACTCTTTCTGACTTCGGTGATGGTTCCAGTGACTTCAAGTATGCGGTTCACATATTTTGCTGTTGACCCCGTTTCATCATCTTCAAATTCTTTAAGCAGAGCGGAGGCAGAAACAGTATAATCAGGCTTGATATTCTGCAGGCTCCGGGGGTGTTTATTATACAGGTACAGGGCGGCGAGGATGCCGGTAATTGTAAAGAGCAAGACTACTCCCAGGATTATTTTTATGTATAGCTTCATGGCAAAGAGTTATTTAATTCGCAACCGGAGCATATTTAGCGGTAATAGTTATCTCAAGGTTCCGGGCTATATTATCTCTAACCACACCGGGGATTTCAATCTTATAATCCTCAGGAACAATATTGAATTTTGAATTAGCAGTGAGGCCTCCAGTGATGACTTCAATATTTCCATTTACAGTTACCTTATTGGTTACTCCATGAATAGTGAGGTCTCCTTCAACAACGACATCATATTTCCCGGATTTCGAAAAATCGACAGCCGCGAGGTTCTGTATTTTTCCCTTGAAAGTTGATTTAGGGAATTTTTCTGATTCCATATAATTCTCGTTGAAATGTTCTTCCATCAGGGCTTTTTCGAAGCGGAACGACTTAATAAGCGCCTGAAAGACAATTTCTCCTGTCGTGATATCTATTACGCTGGCCACCTGGTTATTGTCAGCTTTGATATCTTCCATAGCCGTGTGTGAATTGAAGCCGATGAAGCCATTACGCGTCATAAATTTTTGTCCGTTTGCGGTCAGAAAAAGAAACAGAAATACGGTAAGGGAAACGATTGATTTCATGGATGGATATTTTTTACGTTAACATCTGAATGATTACAATGTTCACTTCTTCAGTGTAAAGACCCTGGAGATATTAAAGCCGAAATGAATATCACCTTTAAGCCAGCTTCCTGTTGTTTCTCCGATGAAGCCTTTTTCGATCATGGCAACTGAGTTTGTGAAGATAAGCTGAAATACATGTCCTCCGGTTTCTATATCAAAGCCTATTGACAGCGGATCGTATACCTGCCGGCTCATATATGATTTTGGATTGATCAGGTAATAGTATTCGGCATTAAGGCTTATACGTTTTGAGAGTTTCATTCTTCCCCCGGCACCTAACGCATAGAGGTCATTTGGATCCAGTTCAGTGGCAACAAGGTTCCTGTGTATGTATGTGGGAGAGAGTTGAAGTGAGAATGAGGGGCTGAACTTTCTGGCAATCATTATCTGGTGCACATAAGATAAGCGCGATGAAAAATAATTTGTTCTTGCGGTGTCGCTCCAGCGTAATGATGTTACCGCCATGCCTGAGAGCCACGATACTGACACCGGCATTGTTTTTGCGCCTGAAGATTGCCGGAGGATTGTGAATTTTGCAAATCCGTCATAGGTTTTTTCGTATGTTCCCCGGCCAATTCCCAGCATAAGCCAGTCGGTTATTCCGTATTCTAAGCCGAAATGAACATTCGACTGGTCGAGGCCGAAGTATTCATAGATGCCCGAGTTTATCGTTCCGAAACGGTGCGAGATACGGACGTCAAGCTGGCCCGCGGGCATATGTTCTATAGAATGTCCGTTCAGGACGCGTGTGGATTTGAATGTTGCCGAAGAATAGCTGGTTTCGGGCGGGGCTGTGCTGTCAAGAAGATCCATCAGATCGTCCTGGGCACAAAGCACCGGAGATAACAGCAGCAGGAGGGTTACAGGAATTATTTTCATTTTACCGGGATTTATCAGTTATTCAATGCACCATTTTCAACCCATCTGTCGAACATTGAAATCTGGCAGGCACTCAGGGCGCCTCCGTTCTTAGGCATGGGCGAATATGTCCCTGTGTGTTTTATCGAACCGGCAACAGCGGCTGTCCGTGCCTTTACATCGGCATAGTCCTGCAGGCGGATACCATTACCTGCTGTTGATGCAGTAGTATTGGAATGGCAGGAGAGACATTTGTTTGCAAGTAAGGGTGCTATTTTCCCGGAGAAGGTAACGTTAGTTGTATCACAGGAAGAGCTTAACGACGGATACAATGCCTCTTCGTTATCATAATAGCAGGAACCGGCCAGCAGAAGAAATGTAACAAATGTTACAATTGAAATATATTTATGGTTCATATTGATTATGGTTAATTATTCAGATATCCGTTATTAACCCATATTTCAAACTGACGAATTCTGCACTCGGAGAAGGAGCTGCCCAGTGGCATTCTTGTCACGCCGACACCTCTCAGGGAGTTGACCAGGGAGCCGTTTGCAGCAGCAGCAGATATAGTAGAATAGTTAATTAATGAAACACCCCCGGAGGGTGATGTTCCGCTATGGCAGCCTGTACATGAAGACTGTACGGCCGGCCAGATTATTCCCGAATATGTTACCTGATTCAGGGTGTCGCATAATTCACCACAGTATTCATTCAGTGCTCCATAGTTTATCCATGCAGCGATAGAGTCTATTTCAGCCTTTGTCAGCTGGGGGCTTCCTGCCGGCGGCATTTTATCTTCTCCAGAAGCAAATTTAATGACCTCATATAGTTTGCTTCCGGAAGGATCACCAGGTTCAACAGCAGTCATTATGGAATTATAATTTGTAAAGATAAATCCTTCGCGATGAGTCAGCTGATCATGACAGCCGGATGTTGCGCACCTGGAATTAATGACAGGGAGAATATCTCTGGAAAAACATGCACGGGGGTTGACATAATCTGTCAGTCCGCCTGAAGTATCGGGGCATGTTGTCAGTGCTGCGCCCTGTTCGATCCAGAGCCTGATAAGTGTCCTGTTTTCCAATGATAGAGGCTGGCCGGGAGGCATCTTGTTTTCTCCGAAAGTTGAAATGATTGCCTTATAGATTTCGCTGGAATACGGTTTCCCCGGCTCCACGGCATCCTTTATCTGAACAAAGCTGGTAAGCCGCAGGTCTGATTCTCCTGTT
>Ga0116171_10002359_pt1 | contig 17946 bp, 10 predicted proteins | sample AD_JPNHW2_MetaG_FD_89798 | JGI IMG/M metagenome (GOLD analysis project Ga0116171, IMG submission 89798) | Active sludge microbial communities of municipal wastewater-treating anaerobic digesters from Japan - AD_JPNHW2_MetaG | ecosystem: Engineered > Bioreactor > Anaerobic > Digestate | place... | reverse complement strand
TTCGCCTACTTTTTTCAACTTGGGCATTAATCCTCCAAAATATTCACATTTATACTCTTTCCAGTTCTTTCAGAACAGCACATATGTCAAATGAAATTCTATGGTGGAAAAGACTGCTTGACAACTGTGGCAAATCAATCATCCATCTTGGAGAGACGACCTACAAGGGTGTCTCAGAAAGAAAAAGGAAATATATGGACGCCTGTATAGGTCGTCTTTTACCCAAATTTGAAAAAAAAAGAGACGCCCATATAGGTCGTCTCTACGGGATATGATGAACAATAATCTGCTCCTGATCAGTTTCAATGCACGCTACACTCATTCGAATCCGGCATTGTATTCGTTACGAACCGCTGTCGGTGATTTGCCGTATGAAACCCGCATTCATGAATTCACGATCCATGATGATGTTTTCAACGTACTTGATGTCATGCTGCAGAAAAGCCCCCAGGTCATTGGTATTTCAGTGTATATATGGAATACCATGTATGTAAGGATGCTTCTCCCTGAGATTCGGAAACTGCTTGCAGATGTGAAGATCGTATTAGGCGGTCCGGAAGTCAGTTTTAATGCTGATTCCTGGTTGAATGAATTCCCCGCTATCGATTACATCGTCTGCGGAGCGGGTGAAGCAGGTTTTCGCTTCCTGGCAGAATGCAATTTCAATCATCCGGAGAAGATCATACAAATTCCGAATCAGAATTTTGCATCCCTTCCCTTTCCGTACCGTAAGGAAGATTGCGGGAATTTACGGAATAAATATGTATATTATGAAGCAAGCAGAGGCTGTCCGTTCCATTGTTCCTACTGTTTGTCGTCACGAGATGATCAGCCGCTTGAATTCAGGGATATAGAGACGGTGAAACAGGAGATAAGAAAACTCTGGGAATTTGAGCCTTTCATCATCAAGTTTATCGATCGAAGCTTCAATGTCAATCGTGAGTTCGCCCGTGAAATCTGGTGTTTCATTTTGAAAGAATCACCCGATATCATGTATCATTTTGAGATTCATCCCCTGTATCTCGAGGATGAGGATTTCGAGATCTTCAGACAGGTTCCGGTTGGCAGATTCCAATTCGAGATTGGTATCCAAAGCATTCATGCAGGCACATTGCGAGAGATCGGCAGGACTGGGACATGGGACGAGATCAAGCCCAACCTGATGAAACTCAGGCAGTTTCACCAGATTCACCAGCACTATGATGCAATTGTTGGATTACCGGGTGAAGGTAAAACCATGCTGGGTCAAACTGTCAGCGAATTGCTCACTCTTCATCCGGATCATCTGCAACTGGGTTTTCTGAAAGTTCTCCCGGGAACGATCATGACTGAAAAGGTACATGAATATGGAATGCAGTACCAGGGCACACCTCCGTATCGAATTCTATTCAATAAATGGATCAGTTTTACCGAAATCCAATCCTGTGAGAAACTGGAAGCGGTTCTGAACAATTATATCACCGCAGGTCATTTCACATCGGTTATCAATCAAGTATTCGACCTGGAGAATGGGAAGGGATTTGAGAAGCTGGAATTGCTGGTGGAGCATATTCGTGATATCGGTGCTGACTTGAACACGAAGGACTGGCTGAAGAAGGCAAAAATCCTACAGTCGTTCTACACTCGTTATCAGCAGGATAACAAAAATATGCTGGATGAGCTGCTTCTGTGGGACTGGATGATCTTTCCTTCCAATCTTCCTTATCCCAAATTCCTACCGCTGCATCTACTGCAGGAAGCCAAGGAGATATTACTCTCCCACCTGCATAACTTACCTTCAACAGATGGTTTTTGGAAGGAACATTCACTGCATCCCGATGACATACGACGGGCACATTTTTTCAAATCAGAACGTGAAGAAGTGCAAAAACAGGTGCTGAATGGCAGACAATATGCCATGATCTGGAAACAGCAGGGCATGGTTCGCACCATAACTTTCGACATTTGAACAGAAAGCTTCTCATAGAATAACAAAGAGCCATCTTTAAAACCAACTCCGAAAGAAGAATCACAAAACGAAAGCAAAACCATTCCATTTTCGCTTGAGGGTGCGGTGATCCTGGGGTGATGGAGGGGTAGTGTTTAAAGAGTAGCTTAAATATTCCTTGACACCCCATATTAATATGATTATGAAAAGTTCAATATCGTAATTATCAGGATTGGAGTGTGTTCTATGAAATGGGTTGTTTGCCTGCTTCTGTTATTTTGCTTTGAATCGCTTCATACAATCACAATCACCATTGGTTCCGGTCAGCTCAATAATGTGCCTTTACCTGTAGATGCATACTTCAATTTCTCATACTCCCAGGTGATATACCTGCAGAGTGAGATTCAGCATGCAGGAGTCATCAACAGGATTTCCTATCCATATCATATCGTGTCATCTGATTTTCTTTCCAATGTGAATCATCTAAAGGTTTATATGGGACTGACCTCCAGGACTGTTTTCCAATCCAATACGGATTGGGTTTCGTTGGATTCTTTACAGCTTGTGTTTGATGGAGATTGGAGCACATCGGATTTCTCTACAACTCTTCCCGGAGATGGTTGGGTTACTTTACCGCTTACGAGTTATTTCAATTATGACAACACCCATAATCTGGTCATCGCAGTAGATGAAAACCAAACGGGTCATGTGTCGATGTCAGATAAATTCCTCTGTTCTCCAGTAACGGGAGCAAGAGGGTTGGATTGCCATAGTGATATAGCAGATATTGACCCTATAACACCACCACCGGCAGCTCTATCCAACCCGAGAGCAAATATAGCGAATATCAGGATAAATATGATCACCGACTTTTCGGAGCCGATGAATCCATATCCTGCGGATGGAATGACTGGTGTCGAATTGGTGCCACACTTCTCATGGTCATGTAATGCAGAAAGTTATGCGCTATATATGGGACTTTCTACTGACCAGCTTGTATTGAAGACGGATTCACTAACAACCAACACTTGGACTGCCGCAGAAATCCTGCAACCCAATACAACCTACTATTGGCAGGTGAAAGCGCATTATGGTCCGCAGATCGTGAATAGCGGCATATGGCATTTCACGTCCGGTGCCCTGGTGGGAATATCTCTGCCATTTATAGAGTGCTTCGACCTGAATCTTTTTCCTCCGGATCAATGGATGAAAATGGAAGGTCTTTATCAACAGGGAACCACACTTACACAAACGGTGCATGGCTGGGAGTGGGGATATTTCGGGAATATGCAGAATTCAACGAATGGGGCGGCAAGACTGAATATATATGGTAGGGATTGTTACCATTGGCTGATTTCGCCCTTGATCTCAGGCACATCAGGAACTTCTGCACAGATTTCGTTTCGCACCCGATTGACCAATTGGAATTCAATCACAACCGGAATATTTGGGGCAGATGATAAATTCAGGATCGTTCTATTACCGAATTCAGATACGAGTCTTGCAAATGCTGTGATATTGCGGGAATGGACAGCACCTGATTCACTGGAACAGAATGCCGTGATCACATTTACAATTCCTTCTGCACCATTCCGGATAGGATTTTATGGAGAATCGACTGTTTCAAACCAGGACTGTGACCTTTTTCTGGATGATATTCGCATTGTGAAAAGTGAATCTGCATCGATAGAGTCTCCATGCAATCTCTCGGCAGAGGTGGTGAGAAATACAGTGCACTTGAATTGGAACTCACCGGGGACATATCAGCCATTGGGATACAACATTTACCGGAATTACCATTATTTTGGAACGAATCAGGAGCCATCCTATATCGATACGAATGCGAACCAGGGACAATCCTATTCCTATTTTGTGAGTGCTGTCAATGCTGATGGTCAGGAGTCGCTGCCATCCAATTCAGCAAGCTTGACCTGTATTCTTGTGAGTACACCTGTGTTGAATGACAGCTTTGAATCTTATCCTTCATTTTTATCTCCTGCTACACCCTGGTACTGTTTGGATGCGGATCAGCAAAGCACTTTCGGTTTGGATGAGACATCTTTTCCCGGTGAAGGGGAGGCTTCATCGTTCCTGGTATTCAATCCACAGCAGTGTAATCCACCTTATACAGGAATGCATGCCTCGAATGGAAATCAATTCCTGGCTGTGTTTCCGGATACTCCTCCACCTAACAATGATTGGCTCATCCCACCCCGATTGAGGCTGGGAACGAATTCCATATTATCATTCATGGCACGATCATTGAATACGGGTTATGGGGCGGAGAGGTTCAGGGTCGGTGTTTCCAGAACACTGGCTGTTCCTGATTCATTCACCATGATTAGCAATGAGCCATATGTCCTGGCTCCGAATCAATGGACTTCATACACCTATGACCTGTCCGAATTTGATGGAATGAGTGTTTATATAGCGATTCAATGCGTGTCGTATGATTGCTGTTTATTCGGGCTGGATGAATTCAAGGTGATTTCAGATGGCGGGTATGTGGGGAATGAGGAACACATTGCTTCTCCACCGAGGCATTTCATTTCGGTATTCCCGAATCCATTCCGTAGTGTCTGTACCATTCAATGGGCAAAGGAAAGAGATGAGAAGGTAAAAGTGATGATCTTTAATATCCGAGGGCAGAAGGTGAAAGAGTATCCTTCAACCATAGAATCAGCGGTCGCGTGGGATGGGCGTGATGAGAGAGGTAATATTATGGGTTCAGGGGTATATGTTGTGAAAGTAAAGACGGGAAATAAGGTTATCAGCAGAAAAATGGTAAAATTTTAGGAGCGCCGATTTGTTATCGGCGCCCCAGATACTTATTACACAAGCTTCAGCGCTTTTTCCAAATCATCAATCAGGTCTTCCACGTCCTCAATACCGACAGAATAGCGCACGAGTTCATCTGTGATACCGGCAAGAAGCTTTGCCTCTCTTGAGACCTTTGCATGGGTCATGGAGGCAGGATGCTGGATAAGGGTTTCGATTCCACCCAGGGATACAGCGAGTTCTGCCAAGTGAACATTATCCATCAGGGTTCTGCCTGCTTCTAATCCGCCCTTCAAACCAAAGGATATCATAGCTCCAGGACCTTTCTGTTGCTTTTTGGCAAGTTCATATTGGGGATGTGATTTCAATCCGGGGTACTTTACCCATGCCACCTTGGGATGACTCTCAAGATATTCTGCAATCTTCATTGCATTTTCCTGTGCTCTTTCCATACGGACAGCAAGGGTCTTCAGACCTCTGCTGACCAGGTATGCCTGGTGTGGATCCATATTCGGTCCCATGGTTGTCATGACATTGTATAGATGCTTGTGATCTTCTTCCGTTTTCGTGACGATCACGCCACCGACGACATCAGCATGTCCATTGATGAACTTGGTGATGGAATGGAATACGACATCAGCGCCAAGTGCCAGCGGGTTTTGCAGGTATGGTGAACAGAAGGTATTATCAACGACCAGTTTCGCACCGTGCTTATGAGCAATTTCGGCACATTTGGCAATATCGGTGATTGCCATGGTGGGATTTGCAGGAGTCTCGATGAAGAGAACCTTTGTGTTTGGTTTGAATGCAGGCTCAACCAGCTCGATATTCGAAGTATCAATGAAGGTCGCTTCCACTCCGAAGCGGGAGAAGTGCTTTTCAAGGGCACCGCGTGAAGCACCATAGACGGCATCGGTTGATACGATGTGACTTCCGGTTCCCAGCAGACCCATGTAGATGGTCGTGACAGCTGCCATACCGCTGGCAACGGCGATTCCACCGAATCCGCCTTCCAGGTTGGCAACAGCATCTTCCAAGGCACGAATGGTTGGATTTCCCAGCCGGGTATAAATGTATCCTTCTCCTTCCCCTGCAAAAAGATCAGCACCATGCTGAGCATTCTTGAAGGCAAAAGTGGAGGTCTGATAGATGGGGGTAACCACTGCCAGGGCATCATTCTCCTTGAACCCTGCATGGATGAGACGAGTATTGAATTTTGAATCTTTTTTCATTGCTATATCCTTATGTTAGTTAATTCATAAAGTGACTTTTTTTGAACCTATGAAATGTGACAAGGAGAATTTAACTAATGGTGGGATTTCATTTGACAACTGGACATGCCTATTCTTCATGAAATGAATATGGGGAAGGTTCAATGAATATAGAGAGACTGATTAACGATCTGAAGGAAGACAAGGACTTCGCTGATTGCTTTGTCGTGCACCACATAGAAAAAGCACAGGAAGCAGAGTGGGAAGACCTTCCTCATCATCTGCATGAATCAGTGCGAAGAGCTCTGGAGCAATCAGGAATAGAACTTATATACAGTCACCAGAAGCTAGCATACAAAGCTGTCATGGAAGGCAGGAATATTGTCATATCGACGGGAGTCGCAAGCGGAAAGAGTCTGTGCTATCATCTTCCCATCCTGCAGACACTTCAAACATTTCCAAAAGTGCGTGGGCTTTTCCTCTTCCCGACCAAAGCCCTGGCACAGGATCAGCAGGGGAAGCTGAGTGGTTTGTTGAGGTTGGTGTATGGGAGTGGGTCTGCTGACGCAAACCCCTACTTCGAACCTCGCACTTCGAACTTCGCATTTCCTAAGTGCGGTATTTATGATGGAGACACACCCACAGAGCAGCGAAAGAGCATTCGTTCCAATGCCAACTTTGTCTTTTCAAATCCCGATATGCTCAGCATGGGAATACTGCCTCATCATTCGCAATGGGCAGAATTCTTCCGCAACCTGAAATTTGTCATCATCGATGAAGTCCACATGTATAGAGGTGTTTTTGGCTCTCACTTTGCCAATGTGTTGAGACGGTTGAAACGAGTCGCCCAATTCTATGGTGCAAAACCCCAATTCATATTGACTTCGGCAACGCTATCCAATGCGCGTGAGTTCATTTCAATGCTCCTGGAAGAAGATTTTGACTTGATTGACCACGATGGCTCTCCGCAGGGAGCGAGACACTTCCTTCTCTATAATCCTCCCTTTGTGAACAAAGACCTAGGCATTCGAAGAAGTGTTATCATGGAAACGGTGCGTGTCACGGAAACCATATTCCCATATGGTTTTCAGACATTGGTGTTTGCACAGGCACGTAAGGCGATAGAACTGATCCTTACCTACCTGCAGAATGCTGTTGGTGATAAGGACAAGGTGCAGGGATATAGAAGCGGTTACCTGCCAACAGATAGACGGGCGATCGAGAAAGGGTTCCGGGAAGGAAGAATATCGACAGTTGTTTCAACCAATGCCCTGGAACTGGGGATTGACATCGGAAATCTGGATACAGTGGTCCTATGTAGTTATCCGGGGACAATTGCTGCGACCAGGCAGCAGGCTGGAAGAGCCGGTAGGAAAGCCGAAGCTTCTGCAGCCTTCATGATCGCTTCCGCCAGCTTGATCGACCAGTATATCCTTCAACATCCCGACTTCCTGTTTGCAGGTTCTCCCGAGATGGCATTACTGAACCCCAATAATCCCTTCATTCTCATGCAGCATCTTCAATGTGCGCTTTTCGAGAAGCCTTTCACAGGGAATGAAGCGTTCGGTTCGTTACCACAGGAATCATTGAAGGAATACCTCGAATTTCTACAGGAGATGGGGAAGGCATACGAGTCGAATGACCAGTATTTCTGGAAATCAGAGGAATATCCGGCAGATGAGATCTCACTTCGAAATGCGGGCTTGGATAGATTCAATCTAATTGTGGATGGGAATGTCATTGGTGAGGTGGATGACAAGAGTGTCTATTGGCTCGTGCATCCTGAAGCAGTGTATCTGCAGGACGGTGAATCCTACCTTGTGGAGAGTGTGGATACGAAAACGCATACGGTTCAGATGAAGCCTTTCTCGGAAGGATTCTACACACAACCGATGAGTACGACAGAGATAGATCTCATAGAAGAGGTAAAGTCGGCTCATGTGCAGGGAGGGTCCATTCATTACGGAAAGCTATTGGTCACCAACCAGGTGACAGGTTATAAGAAGCTGAAATGGTATTCCCATGAGGTTCTTGGTTATGGAGAACTTGACCTTCCGAAAACAGAGTTGATCACTTATGGTTATTGGTTTACGGTTGATGATAATGTGGTTCACCTGCTTGAAAAATCGAATCAGTGGAGAAATAATCCCAACGATTATGGTCCGAAATGGAAGGAAATCAGTCTTGCGGTTCGTACAAGAGACAACTTTGAGTGCCAGAATTGCCATATACCTGAAGAAGGCAGACCCCACGATGTGCATCACAAGATCCCATTCAGGAAGTTCATCAACAGGGAGGAAGCCAATGCGCTTCCCAACCTCACAACCCTCTGTCCCTCGTGCCACAAGCTTGCTGAGCAGCAGGCGCACATCCAGAGCGGGATGGCTGGTCTATCCTATATACTCGGAAATCTTGCTCCCCTTTACCTGATGTGTGATATCAAGGATATAGGAGTGATGGGCAGTTCCAGTGCTTCAGTTGCCAAAGGGAAACCTGCTGTGATATTATATGACCAGATACCCGGGGGAATCGGTTTGAGCGAGAAGATGTACGAGATACATGATATGGTCATGCAGGAAGCACGTCATGTGATACAATCCTGCCAATGCAGGGATGGTTGCCCTGCCTGTACCGGACCTGTTGCCGATAATGGGGAAGGGGCAAAGGAAGAGACCCTTGCAATGCTGGAGTTAGTTATTTAGAGCAACTCTGCATTCCTCCCTTATGCTAAGGGAGGTGCCCTTCAGGGTGGAGAGTTAGATTCTTTATGAAAAGGAGGGTTGTATGAAACTTATTAATCTACATTCGACGAAAGGAAAAAGGCTCGAACTAAGGAAAGAACAAACAGTAGCTGAGCGCAAACTATGGTCACGTTTGAGAAATAAAAGACTTTTAGGACTGAAATTCTATAGACAAAGCGGTTTTGGTCATTATATTGCGGATTTTTACTGTCCAGAAAAACTGTTGGTAATAGAGGTTGATGGGAGTCAGCATTTTGAAAAAGAAAAAGCAGAATACGATACTCAAAGAACTGCATTTTTCAAGGAACATGATATTAGAGTATTAAGATTTACGAATTATAATGTGCTGACGAATTTAGATGGAGTCATGGAATATATTCGTATTTTCATCGAAGAACCTGAAAATGTAATGGATTTTGAATATATCTAACTCTCCGGCATAAATGCCACCTCCCTTAGCATAAGGGAGGAATAGGACGTGTACAATTAAGGTTTTATTGATTGATTCTACCCTTATGCTAAAAGAGGACATCACGGAGTGACAGGAGAGTTAGTTCTTCTAATCTATACGGAGCTATACGAATGAGTGATTTGGATATTCTCAAAAGAACGCTAAAAACCGAAGCTGTTTCAATACAGCAGAAGGAATCAGGAACCGATATCTGGGATTTGATGGAAGGTACCATTATCGGGACTGAAAACGGGAAGGTCTTCAAGACCATTGTGAAGTATCCATTCGGATTTCAGGTCGGTAATCACGCAGTTCAGATTCCAAGTATTCATGATATCATCCTGCAATGGGCAAAGATCAAGGGGCTGGACTTTACAGCAGAAGACATTCTTTTTCTCGATACGGAAACCACAGGGCTGGCAGGAGGAACAGGGACACTTGTCTTTCTTGCGGGCTTGGGATTTATAGAGGAGAATGCGGTTGTCATCGAGCAATATTTCCTTTCTGATCCAGCGTTTGAGAATGGCTTCCTTGAGCTTGTGGTAGAAAAGGCTAGGAACTTCAAGATCGTTATTTCATTCAACGGCAAATCCTTCGATACCAATTTACTGGAAACACGCTGCATCATGCAGAATATCGATTTTTCATGGAAGAACATACCCCACATCGATCTGCTGCCTTTGGCAAGAAGGCTCTGGAAGCATCAATTGGAAAGCTGTGCGCTGGAAAGCCTTGAATACTATATACTCGGCAGTTTGCGTGATTCATCACAGGATATATGGGGCGGACATATTCCCCAGGTGTATTTCCATTATCTCGATACCCACAATGCGGAAGAGATAGTGAACATCTTCAATCACAATCGCAGTGATATCCTCAGCATGCCCGTCCTGCTGCACCTGATATCAGATGAATTGGATTTTCCCAATACCCGCAAGACTCACACGGAAATAGACCTCTTTGCTGTGGGTAGGTTGTACGAGGATATGGGATTTGCTCAGATATCTTCTGAAATATATGAATACCTTTTAGGCGAAGAAAACCTGCCTGTGGCGAAACAACTATCCTTTCTGTATAAACGTGAGCAGCAACTTGAAAAAGCACTGAAACTATGGGAAATGGCTGCAGAAAAGGGTGAATTGTATGCCATCAGGGAGTTGGCAGTCTTTGCTGAACACAGCAGCAAAAATGCCGGGCAGGCATTAAATTGGGTGGAGAAAGCCCTTTCGCTACTGGAAAATGTCGAAGATGAGAAAGCAATTCTTGACTGGGTGAAGAGAAAAGATAGATTGTTAAAGAAGAAATGAAACCGGTATCTGGAGTTCATTGCCCAAGCTGTCCGAACATTTGAAGATTTTCTGATAGGGCATACGGACTTCAGATACTGTAAGGTAAAGAATAATCTCTGAAGTCCGCAACGCCTTTATTTAGTAATTCCAATACTGGATTTGTTTGGCGTTTTGAACTCCAGAATTTCGTTTCCCGGAGGAACGGATGAGAATAGAATCAGACGGACTTGGCACTATCGAGATACTCGAAGATGCTGCCTGGGGATGCCAGACCCAACGTGCCATCAACAACTTTCCATTATCCGGATATCGAATGCATCGCTATTTCATCCAGGCATTCGCATACGTGAAGAAGGCTGCTGCCCAGGTGAACATGAACTTGGGCTACCTGGATGGGAAAATGGCGGAAGCCATCATCCAGGTCTGTGATGAGATCATTACAGGCGAGCACCATGACCAGTTCGTTCTCGATGCTTTCCAGGGCGGAGCGGGTACCTCTACGAACATGAATTTCAATGAAGTGATCGCATATATGGCAGACAAGCGTCTGACTGATAACTTTGGCTCTTCTGACCCCGTTCTTCCCCTGGAACATGTGAATATGCACCAATCCACGAATGATGTTTATCCTACGGCTGTTCGTGTAGCCATCCTCTTTTATCTGAAGGATTTGGAACGTGAAATCTCTTCTCTGCAGGAAGAATTCCAGAAAAAGGAAAAGGAATTCAGTCATGTCGTGAAACTGGGAAGAACCGAATTAATGGATGCTGTACCTCTTACATTGGGGATGGAATTCGGTGCTTATGCTGAAGCGATTGCCCGTGACAGGTGGAGAATTTTCAAGTGCAGGGAGAGGATAAAAGTTATCAATCTCGGCGGTACAGCCATTGGTACAGGATTGGGAGCCCCACGTGAATACATATTCAAGGTGGGCGAAGCCCTGCGTTCACTGACCGGACTGAGCATTTCCCGTAGTGAAAACCTTGTCGATGCTACCCAGAATCTTGATCCAATCGTGGAAATCTCCGGGATGTTGAAGACGTATGCATCTAACCTGCTGAAGATTTCGAATGACTTGAGACTGATGAATATGGGACCTGATGGGGGAATAGCCGAGATCAGATTACCTGAAATGCAGGCAGGTTCAACCATCATGCCGGGTAAGATCAATCCCGTGATACCGGAAGCCATTGGACAGGTTGCCTTGCGTGTCATTGCGAATGACAACCTGATCTCGATTGCTGCAGGCTTGGGACAACTTGAACTGAACCAGTACTTTCCCCTCATAGCGTTCACGATATTGGAGACTCTGCATATGTTGGTGAATGCTTCTGCCATCCTTCGTGATAAATGCCTGATTAGTTTACAGGCGAATGAGGACATATGCCTGGAGCATGTCATCAACAGTAAGACACTGGCAACGATCCTTGTTCCGGTATTAGGATATTATCGGGTGGAAGCAGTTCTCAAGGAAGCGGTGGAAGAGAAACGCAACTTCAGGGAACTTCTGTTAGAAAAGAATCTCATCTCACAACACGATTTAGATACACTTCTTTCGGCGAAGCAAATGAGAAAACTCGGCTTTACGGAAGAGGATGTGAAAAAGGATAAAGAATGACGCCACGCGGTGAAAGACTCATTTTAGCTCTTGTAGGCAGAAGGAATGCCGGAAAATCATCCCTGATCAATGCCCTCACAGGACAGGAAATTGCCATTGTATCAGATGTGCCGGGAACAACAACAGATCCTGTCGATAAGCACTACGAACTGTTACCCCTTGGTCCCGTGACCTTCTATGATACTGCCGGTATCGATGATACGGGTGAACTCGGTCAAATGCGCATCAAGGCAACCAGAAAAGTTCTTTATCGAACCGATATTGCTCTCGTAGTGATCGGGGAACAGGGACTTGGCACTTATGAAAAGGACTTTATCACACAAATTCAACAACTCAGGATTCCTATCCTTATCATTTTCAATAAATCCGATATCCGCAAGCCTGAAGAGGATGAAATCCGTTACTGTAGTGATAATGGAATTCAGTATATCATCGTATCAGCCATGAACGGTGACAATATTCGGGAATGCAAGGAACTGCTCATGAAGCTCGCCCCGGAAGATCTCATGAAGGAAAAGGTTCTGGTTGGCGATCTCGTGAAAGCAGGGGATAGGGTGGTTCTCGTTGTACCGATCGATCTTGCTGCTCCCAAGGGAAGACTCATACTTCCCCAGGTACAAGTGATCAGGGAATTGCTCGATAACGATGTGATTGTCACAATTGCCAAGGAAAGGGAATTGGAAGCGGGACTTGAATCTCTGAAAGAGAAGCCTGACCTGGTTATCACCGATTCGCAGGTTGTGCTCAAAGTAGCTGGTGATGTGCCTGAGGATGTGAAGCTCACAACATTCTCCATTCTCTTTGCCCGATATAAAGGTGAACTGGATGCGCTTCTCAAAGGGTCTTCGATGCTCGATAAGCTCAAAGATGGAGATAAAGTCCTTATTGCAGAGGCTTGCTCACACCATGTGCAGTCTGATGATATCGGGAGGGTGAAGATTCCCCGCTGGATCAGCCAATATACCGGGAAGGACTTGATTTACGAAGTTTATGCGGGGCATGATTTTCCGGATAATCTCGAAGAATATGCCCTTGCCATCCACTGTGGCGGATGCATGATCAACCAGATGGAGATGGGGAGACGCATCATCGAATGCGAACGAAGAAATGTGCCCATCACAAATTATGGACTGGCAATTTCCAAGTTGCAGGGAGTATTGGATAGAGTAACTAGAGTTTTTAAAGCGTAATTATTCTCTGGAGTTCAAAACGCCTATCATGATAATAGTTTATCTAATTCTATAAGGCGTTGCGGACTTCAGAGAATGTTACTTAAAGAGAATAGAATTTGAAGTCCGCACATCCTCTTGATGAATCGTTATTGATTGATTACGGAGGATGCTTGAACTCCAAAATCCTATTCTGGAGTTCAAAACGCCTATCGTGATAATAGTTTATCTAATTCTATAAGGCGTTGCGGACTTCAGAGAATGAATAATACAGAGAATAGTATTTTGAAGTCCGCACATCCTATTAGTATGTAGTTATTGATAGTTAACGAAGGATGTTTGAACTCCAAAATATTGGGAGGGTTTTTATGAGAATCAAAGCGACAAATTTTGAAGCTGGAAAGTACTATCACATATATAATCATGCAGTTCTGAGCAATTTACTATTCCATAATTACGATGATTATAATAAGTTCATTCAGATTATGAATGGGCGGTATTCAAAAGCTGATTTTTCGTTACTTGCATATTGTTTAATGCCTAATCATTTTCATTTCCTTATGCAGCAGAAAGAAGAAGCACCATTATATGTGTTTTTCAATAAACTGTGCCATGAGTATTCAATCTACTACAATAAGAAATACATGAACAAGGGTACCATATTCCGAAGTAAATTACAACATATTGAAGTACAAAATGAAGCTTATCTTGGATATTTATGTGCTTATATACATCTCAATCCAGTGAAAGCAGGTATTGTTAACGCACCACACGAGTGGATGTATTCAAACTTTAGCGCCTTAACAGGGCACAGCGATGATTCTATTACAGATACAAAGCAAATATCACAAATGTTTTTCGAACACAAGATTTACGAGGAATTTGTGAAAAGTGTTGTATTGGATAGAATAGATACCAAGTATATGTTTGACAATTAGCAGACTATATATCAATTTAAGTATTAATTTGAAAAGAAATGTATTTTGAAGTCCGCACATCCTCTGGGTGAATTGTTATTGATTGATTACGGAGGATGCTTGAACTCCAAAATCCTATTCTGGAGTTCAAAACGCCTATCATGATAATAGTTTATCTGATTCTATAAGGCGTTGCGGACTTCAGAGATTGAATAATACAGAGAATAGAGTTTGAAGTCCGCACATCCTCTTGATGAATGGTTATTGATTGATTACGAAGGATGTTTGAACTCCAAAATGTATTGAGGATTATTATATGTACAAAGTCGGTATCTGCCAATTCCAGCCATTATTGAAGAAGAGACACGATAATCTTTTCAATATCTCGAGGTTTCTCTCCAAGATGGATGCTGATCTCGTGGTTCTTCCTGAATTAGCGACATCTGGGTATGTGTTTGCCAATCAGCAGGAAGTGAATGATCTTGCCGAGGATGTTCATACAGGTCCCACGGCTGTCCTGATGCGTAAATTGGCTGCAGAGAAGAATACCAGCTATGTGATCGGTTTTCCTGAGAAAGCCCCGGAAGGGGTTTACAATTCCTGTATGTTGGTTAACCCTGAAGGTGATATACATGTTTATAGAAAGACACATTTGTTCTTCGAGGAGAAGCTGTATTTTATACCGGGTGATACCGGGTTCCAGGTCTTTGAAGCAAAAGGCGGGGTGAAGGTCGGTCTTATGATCTGCTTTGACTGGCAATTCCCCGAATCAGCACGTACTCTTGCCCTGAAAGGTGCACAGATTATATGTCATCCATCGAATCTTGTATTACCCTGGTGTCAGCAGGCAATGCTGACGCGTTCGCTCGAGAATCGTGTGTTCAGCATCACATGCAACCGCATTGGAAGAGAAGCAAATGGGATTAAGGAACTCTATTTTACCGGTATGAGCCAGGTTGTAAGCACAAAGGGAGAGATACTTCTCCGCTTATCTGATGATATTGAAGATTCTGCTGTCGTTGGTATCGAGCCTGCATTGGCATTGGATAAGCAGGTGACTCAATACAACGATGCCTTCAAGGATAGAAGAACCGATCTATATGAACTTTCTTAGAGGGAACTAATCTCTCTCCTTTATTTACTTTATCACCACGATCTTTTGAACTTCTGTCACCTTATCCGTATTCATTTTGATGAAATAAATACCTGAAGCGGTACGGTTCCCTTCATTATCCTTGCCATCCCAAGTCAATTCTTTCACACCTTTGGATAGAATACCGTCATGAATAGTCCTGACTTTTTGTCCGCGCAGGTTGTAAATGCTGATATTCACAGGTTTGATGCCATTTAATTCGAAATGTATCTTCAATAGTGATGCCGAACTGCCGAAGGGGTTCGGATAAACGCTGATATTCTTCAGTGCTGCTGTATGAGTATTGTCCTGGTTCTGCACTCCTTCGATCGTGATCGTGTTGCTGGGTGATGATTCAACACCATCTCTCCAGGCAGTCACGTAGTAATCGTGAGTATGCTGTAAATCCTGCAGCACACCATAGTTGAGTTGCGTGATTGGCAATGTGGCGATCAGATTCCCATTATCGTAGAAACGATAATGAGTCCATGGTGTTTCACCAGCGGTTGTAGGTTCCCAGGAAAAGAAGTTAGTGGCATCTCCAGGTGTGTAAGTCAGTTCTGATGGACCGTTGGGGACTTCGTAATGGTAGATCCACTTATTTCCTGTAATGAGTGGTAAAAAGGAATCATCTGTTGCAAGAGACATATTCAATATTTGTTTTTTATACTGGAGAAATGGCCATTTGTACTCATATTCTTTGAAAACACCAAATTCTTGGACAAGCCAATCCTTACTGACCATTTCATTGGTTGCGGTTCTTGTTTCAATTATTGAAGCGAGATACGTTACTTCTAGAAAATTAATTCCATCTTCGCGAACCACTTCGCTTGTTACATTGTACAACTCGTTCTGCCCTAAATCCTGGTTATAGCGACATCTTGACGATTGCCAGGAATCACCGACCGTGAGGCTGAATCTTTGAATCATGATATTATTTGTTGAAGGGACTATCAATTCTGTGGGAGGATTGGTCGAGAAATCACGGAATGAATAAATCCTAACGACATACGCCATGGTATCAACATAAAGGTATGGGACGATGTTATATGGAGTTACGAATATGCCTTGTTCAAGTGGGAAAAGAGTATAATTCTCATGCTGTTCTGAACTGCCGACCTCAGTGTACATATAGGGAGGTATGGAGAGCATTTCAAAGTTGATATTCCCTACTTGAGCAGTTAGCCATACATCGACCGGGGTGGGGGAGTAAATACCCCCATATGCTCCCGTCATAGTTGGATTGATGTCCTCAAACCCGTAACCATAGCCAACTACATAGAAGGAACCCGGGGAATCCAAAGGAATTGTATATGTATTATCTGGATTCATTTGCGCGTATACGGCAGCACTGGGATTATCCACTGGAACTGCAGCTATTGTGCAACTCAACATGCCTAATGCCGGTGTAATTGTTCCGCTGATTGACTGTACGGGAGTTCCATTAAAAATAGGCATGAAATCAACCGTTCCTAGGGCAGGATCATCATTATGGTCGGTGATGGAAGCTGCAATGGCTAATGTATCCGCAGTCCCGAAATCATTGTTCTCAGCCTTTACGACGATGGAAGAATTCGTAAACTGATACAGGACAATGCTATGCAGGACATTGTTGGCATCGATATTGTTTTGAATTCTATTTCGTCCCCAATAAGTAATGACATCTTCGGACAAATCTCCAATGCATGGATTGGCATTACTTGCCAGGTAGAATCCTGTGAAATTGCCGGTAATTGTGTTATCATAGAACATGGGGGTGGAAGATGCTCCTCCCACCATCACACCTGCTCCTGAATTCATATTTCCTGGAATGAAGTTATTGTTGATCTGGTTATGCTGAACCTGACCATCAGCGTTCAGCAGATACAAACCTGTATAATTATATTCTATGTTGTTATATGCTATTTCCGGAGCCATTGTGCCTTGAGCGGTGATATCCCACCCAATGATACCCTGCCACCGATTATGATGTATATGATTATTCTGAATATAAGGGCTGCATGAGGCTCCTGTTGATTGTATACTCAGTTGAATTGCACCTCGATAGGTGGAAGCCACTCCGTTGTTTGAAATATCACAATTATTGATATTCACATTTGAGTTTTCAACGATAAAGACTCCATTTTCCTTACTGTATTCTATCAAACAATGTGAAACCATGACGGTGGAGGGATTGGCAATACCGATGCCGTAACAGTTAATTCCTTTCGTATTTCCATAGAAATGGCAATTATCAATATTGACAGGTGCACCCAAGGTATTGACGCCATTCAGCGCATTACGTATATCACAATGGTTCAGAGAATTCGTCCCTGTTACATTTTCGAATTTCAAGCCGTTCCAGATAGCCCCTGTATTATCAGCGGTAATTCCAAAATGGATGCTGTCACTCTCGGTTCCTACAGCACTTAATTGTCCAAGTACGTCGATCTGGTAATTCCCCTGTGATTGAACAATGACTCCCGGATTGACAGTGAGAGTTTGTCCGGCCGGAACGGTCACATCACCGATCAGGATATAGGGATTATTCTCTTCAGACCAGGTCCCGCTTTGATTACCGGATACCTGGGTTGACAATAACGCTGAAAAGCTTAACAATAATATCAGGAAAGAGACAAGAGTTTTCATGGTTCCTCCCTCATTGAATTCATATGAAAGTATACGTATAATAAATCTTGAAATAAGCCCGTCAAGTTGAAAATACAATCTTATG
>Ga0116171_10002357_pt1 | contig 17961 bp, 12 predicted proteins | sample AD_JPNHW2_MetaG_FD_89798 | JGI IMG/M metagenome (GOLD analysis project Ga0116171, IMG submission 89798) | Active sludge microbial communities of municipal wastewater-treating anaerobic digesters from Japan - AD_JPNHW2_MetaG | ecosystem: Engineered > Bioreactor > Anaerobic > Digestate | place... | reverse complement strand
TCGACCACGGCCTCGGCATTGACCCCCAGCACCACCGCGTCATCTTCCAGGACTTTGTGCAGGTCGACGGCACGGCCTCCCGGCCGTTCGGTGGGGCGGGTCTCGGCCTCGCCCTGGCACGCCGCTTCGTGGAGCTGCACCGCGGCACCATTGGGCTCGTCAGCTCCCCCGGGAAAGGCGCGACGTTCACGGTGACGTTGCCGTCTCAGCCGCCGGCCGGGACCGCGGCCCCGCTCGCGATCCAGACCCTGAGCCTGCCGGAGGAAACCGGTCGGCGAATCCTGATCGTGGCCGACGACCCAACCTCCTTCGAAGCGATTGCCGGGCGGCTGATGGCGGCCTCGTACCTGCCGGTGCGGGCGAGCTCCTGCCAGGAGGCCGTGCAATTGGCCCGCTCGCTCCACCCCGCCGCCATCACCCTCGACCTGATGCGGCCCGGGCCCGACGGCTGGGAGGTGCTGAGGTCCCTGAAGTCCGACCCCGCAACCCGGAGCATCCCTGTGGTGATCATCTCCGTGCTCGAGAATCGCGAGCTGGGGCTGACCCTGGGCGCCGACGACTACCTCCTCAAGCCCCTGGACGGCGATCACCTCGTGCATCGCCTCGCCGAGCTCCTGCCCCACCCGGTTGGAGAGCCACCGCGCGTGCTGGTCATCGACGACGACCCTCTCCTCCACAGCCTCCTGGACGCCAAGCTGGGGTCACTCGGATACGATCTCGACCACGCGCTGACAGGCCAGGCCGGAATCGCCCAGGCCCGGGTTCGGGCACCCCACGTGATCATCCTGGACCTCATGATGGAGGGTCTGGATGGGTTCGAGGTGGCTGGCATCCTCCGCAACGATCCGCGGACCGGCCACGTGCCGATCATCGTCTTCACGGCCAAGGACATGAACCTGCAGGATCGGGAACGCCTGCGGGGCAAGATCGAGGCCTGCGTCGAAAAGGGACGCACGAGCAACAGCGGCATCGTGCCGGTCATCGAGGACGTGCTGCGCCGCCGTACAAAGGAGGGCGACCGTGCCAGAAGCTGACACCATCCTGGTGGTCGAGGACAACGAGCAAAACCTCGAGCTCGTCGAGTTCCTGCTCGACGAAGCCGGGCTGAGGGTCCGCAAGGCTCGCGACGCAGAGGAGACGCGGGAGGCGTTGGCCACCGCGCAGCCGGACCTGGTGCTCATGGACATGCAGCTTCCCGGCACCGATGGCCTCTCGCTGGTCGAGGAGATCCGCCGCAACCCTGCCATGACGTACCTCCCCATCATCGCTCTCACGGCTCACGCCATGCGTGGTGATCGCGAGCGGTTCATCGCTGGCGGGTGCGACGGCTACATCGCCAAGCCCATCAACGTGGCGTCATTTGTCGAAGAAGTGCGGGCCGCCCTCGCCGCGGCGCGCGCGCATCGCCCGGGCGAAAGGACGGCATGACGAGCGCCGCTGGACTGGGGACAGGCGGCTCGGTCCTGGCCGTCGACGACCAGCCGGAGAACCTGGCCCTCGTCGAGGAGGTGCTCTCGGACGAGGGCTTCCGCGTCCGCCTGGCCGCGGATGGCGAGGCGGCCCTGGCGGCAGTGGCGACCGAGCTGCCCGACTGCGTGATCCTGGACGTCATGATGCCGCACCTCGACGGCTTTCAGGTCTGCGACCGCCTCAAGAGCCAGCGCGACACGCATTTCGTGCCGGTCCTCATGCTCACCGCCCTCTCCGACGTCGCGGACAAGGTGCGCGCCTACGAGCTGGGGGCCGACGACTTCCTCAACAAGCCGGTCAACATCCACGAGCTGACGGCCCGTGTCCGGTCCCTGGTGCGCATCAAACGGCTGCGTGACGAGCTGGACACCTCGGAGAGCATCGTCGTCTCGATGGTGCAGGCGCTCGAGAGCAAGGACCCGCTCACCGCAGGGCACTCGCAGCGCGTGGCGACCCGGGCCGCCACCCTGGCCCGACGCCTGCGCCTCCCCCCGGACCTGGTGGAGCTCGTCACCAAGGGCGGAATGCTCCACGACCTCGGGAAGATCGGGCTGCCGGAACGCCTCCTCAGGCCCGAGCAGTTCCTGCAACCGGATGACCTCGAGGAGTTCCGGCAACACGCCGTGCTCGGCGAGCGCATCCTGGCGCCGTTCCTGACCTTCGCGCGCACCCGGGCGCTCGTGCGCTGGCACCACGAAAGGCTCGACGGCTCCGGGTATCCCGACGGACTGACCGGCAAGGACTTCGACCTGCCGACCGAGATCGTCGCCCTCGCCAATGCCTTCGACACCCTTGCCAGCTCCCAGGGCAAGGTCGCGGCCCTCCAGGCGCTGCGGGACGCCGGCGGGCGTGGCGAGTTCCACCGCGACCTGGTCGAGGAGCTCGCTCCCGGCGTGACCGAGAAGACCGACCCGGGGCAGCTCTGGCACGAGCTGTTGCCGCTTCCCGCCGGCGACCGGCCCGGGCGCATCCTGCTCGGTGACGACCTGGTGTCGAGCCGCGAGTTCCTCTGCGGCATCCTCCGGGACGAAGGCCACGACGTCACCTGCGTCAACTCGGCCGAGGCCGTGCTCGAGGCCGTTGAGGCGGACAAGCCCGACCTGGTCATGATCGACTTCCACCGCCAGGGCAGCAACGGCTTCGAGCTGACACGGACCATCAAGTCCCGGCCGGAGACCGAGTTCCTGCCGGTGATCCTCGCCGCCGCGCAGCGCGAGCTCTCGGATCAGACCGACGGGCCGCGGGCCTGGGCCGATGACTTCCTGATCCTGCCCATCAACCGCCTGGAGCTGATCGCCCGTGTCAAGTCCCTGCTGCGCATCCGTCATTACTTCCGCGGCCTCGAGGAGCATCAGAGTGTCATCCTCTCGCTGGCCTCCGCGTTGGAGACCAAGGACGCCTACACCCGCGGGCACTCCGAGCGAGTCGGCGTCCTGGCCGCCCAACTCGGGCGCGCGCTCGGCCTCGCCGACAACGAGTGTCACCAGCTCCGCATCGCCGGGCAGCTCCACGACATCGGGAAGATCGGCATTCCCGAATCGGTCCTCAACAAGGAAGGTCGGCTGGACGCGACCGAGCTCACGACGGTCCGCCTTCACCCGGATCTCGGGGAGATGATCTGTCGTCCCCTCAAGACCATGCGACGGCTGCTCGAGCTCATCCGTCACCACCACGAGAGGTTCGACGGGAGCGGTTACCCGGATGGCCTGCATGGCGAGCAGATTTCCATCGGCGCGCGCATCCTCGGCCTCGCCGACGCCTACGACGCCCTGACCTCGGCCCGCTCCTATCGCCAGAGCTTCACGCCGGCCCAGGCGCTGGCGCTGCTCGAGCAGGAAGCCGATGCGGGCCGCTGGGACCCGCGCGTCTTCACCGTCCTCACGACGATGGTCCGCCGCGAGACGCCGTTGTGATCCGGGAAATCGGAGAAGAAACCACCTCTCGCATCGGAAAGGGGCCGAAGCGCCGACCTGCCGGGTGGCCGGGAGCCTTTTGGTCGGCTCCTACGGGGTGGAAGCGACCCCCAGCTCACGCAGCAACATCACCGCCCGAGGCCCCGCCACGGCATCCAGGGTCCAGAGCAGGAACCGGATGTCCACGCTGATGTTGCGGTTGAGCTCTGGATCGTAGCCGAAGTCGCTGGCCACCGCCTCCCACACGCGGTCGAAGTTGAGCCCCACCAGCTCGCCCTTGCCGTTGAGCACGGGCGAGCCGGACGTGCCGCTCGTGGTGTCGAGGTCCGCCAGGAAGGCAACGGGGACGTCACCCAGGGCCGCATCTCGCCATCGGCTCGCGTCCCCCCTGCGTGCGGCTATCAGGAACCCCTCCGGGAGCGCAAAGGGCGGAGCCTCACCTGCCTTGGCAAGGAGACCATGCAAGGTCGTCTGGGGGAGCATCTGCACCCCATCCCGGGGTGAGTACCCAAGGACGTGCCCAAAGCTCACCCGCAGGGTGTCGTTGGCGTCCGGGGACACGGGCCCGCCGACGAAAGCGTGGACAGCCCGGAGCCAGGCCGGGCGCAGGAGCGAGATCTCACCTTCCTCGTGCTCCTGGCGCTGCTCCGCGGCTCGCAGCTCGTCGTCAAGGACGAAGGCCAGCTCCAGCAGCGGGTCACGCCGCAATCGCAGCGCCGCATAGCTCTCGTTGAACATGGTCCGCTGGGAGGGCCAGTCGAGGACCCGCGTCGGCGCCAGCAGGACGTCGACCCGACCGGCAATCGCCTCCCGGCTGCGCGACGAGCCCAGAAGGCGTTCGACGGCCGGGCTGCGGCTCCCTTCCGGAAGGGCGGCGAACCGGCCAAGGAGATCCACCATCAGGGACTTCTCGGTCGCGAGGTCAAAGCCTGTCTGACTTTGCTCCATGGCCTCACGCAGACGCTCGCGGTTGCGTTCCATGTAGGCGGGCTGGCGCTCCATGTCCGGCTTGCCGCGCTCATGCGCCCAGCGCGCCAGCGTGAGGGCGAAGTAGAGGGGCAGCGGACCGCGCTGCATCGAGTCGAGCAGGAAATCCCGCCGCCAGGTCGCCCGGCGTTGCTCGACGATTCCCGCCAGAGAATGGTGGGCGGCGACTGCCTCTCCCATTTCGGGGCGGTTGGCCGCCCAGGCCAGCACCCGGTTCTCCAGGGACCACTTCTTCTCCACCAGGTTGCCGCGGGACAGGCCGGCAATCTGGCCGCGGGCGTTCTTGGCGACGTTGGCCATGGACTGCACCCGATCCGCCAGGGCCAACCGGGCCGACTCCTCCCGAGTTGAGGCCTTCTCGAGAATCGCCTGCCAGGCTCCGTAGAGCTCGGCCCGCAAGGGGAAGTACAGCGCCGCCCGCTCCCCCATCTCCGGTGCAGTCAGCGAACGGAATGACCGCGAAGGGTAGCCGGCCGTGAGCACGAAATCGCCCGGCGCGACCCCGGCCATGCTCAACCGCAGGGTGTGCCCGGTGCGCAACGGCACGTTCTCCCGGGACGGCTGGGCGGGCAACCCCTGTCGGTTCGCCCAGATGCGCAGGAGTGCAAAGTCGCCGGTGTGGCGAGGCCAGGTCCAGTTGTCGATCTCACCCCCGAAGTCTCCAAGCGCCCGGGCCGGCGCGTAAACCAACCGGACGTCCGGGTACTCCAGGTTCTCGACCAGCACGTACTGCAGACCGTCGTCGAACGTCGCCACCCGGCAGCGCCGGCCGGGTTGACGCTCACACTCTGCCACCAGGCCCTTCTGTCGCTGGGCGATGGCATGAGAGCGGGACAGGCCGTCGGCTCCCGGCGGCACCGCTTTCTCGATCTCGGTCGTCACGTCGGTGAAGCGCATTGGCACGAGGGCCGCCGATCCGTACCCCGGCAGCTCGGCGCCCCGCTCGGCAGCCAGGAACCCGGAGCTGATGAGGTCGGCCTGGGGTGTGCTCTGCTGCTGCAGCATCGAGTAGACACAGTGGTGGTTGGTGAGCAATAACCCATCTGGGGAGACGACTGACGCCGTGCAGCCGTCGATGTCGACCACGGCTCTCAGGAGGCCGCTGCCGGTGGCCGGATCCCAAAGGGTACTCACCGGTACCCCGAGCCCCAGATCGGCCAGCGCCTGCCGGTCCAGTTGCCCGAGCTGCTGGGGCGTCCACTTGCCTTCCGCAGCGAGAACACCCGCAGCAACGAGTGCCGCGGACACCATGGCCAGGGGGGTCCTCATACGCATGAGCCTAGTCTACCAATAGCCGGGCCGATGCGATGCGTTCATCCGTTCGGCGTGCGCAACCGGACTCGCGTTGGGGTCGCGCTTGACGCTGCACAGTGGCTGCGCCATCCTCGGGGCAAGACAATTCGTCGAGGAGGATCCGATGCCAGCCGACACCTACACCGAGGTTACGAGCCGTTCCTGGGGCAGCAAGTTGGGCAGCTCGATCAAAGGCGTTTTCGGAGGGCTGGTAATCGCAGCGCTCGGCGTGGCCCTCCTGTGGTGGAACGAAGGTCGGGCCGTGACCACTGCCCGTGGCCTCAAGGAAGGCGCCAGCGTCGTGGTGTCCGTGGCACCGGATCGCGTCGACGCTGCCAACGAAGGCAAGCTTGTGCACATGACCGGCGTGGCGGCCACCACCTCGATGCTCTCGGACCCGGACTGCAGCATCCAGGTCCAGGCCATCGCCCTTCGACGGACGGTCGAGATGTACCAGTGGAAAGAGGAGAAGAAGTCGGAAACCAAGAAGAAGCTTGGAGGTGGCGACGAGACCGTCACCACCTACTCCTACTCGCGGGTGTGGTCCGAGGAGGCCATCGACTCGGGCGCTTTCAAGAAGCCCGAGGGCCATGCCAACCCTGCGACCTTGCCGCTTTCCAGCGAGATCTGGCGGGCCAACCAGGTGATGCTCGGCGCCTTTTCCATGGGCAGCGGCCTGATCGGCCAGATGAAGGACTTCGTGCCGCTCCCACCCCCCGACCCGACCCGCACGAGCGTCCCGGCGGCGCGTGGACGGCGCGCCCAGGTCTCGGGAAGCTCCCTCTACCTCGGGCCCGACCCCGGCAACCCGCAAGTTGGCGATCTCCGTCTTTCCTTCTCCCAGGTCTTGCCGGCCACGGTGAGCGTGATCGCGCAACAGACCGGTGGCTCGCTGGCCGCATACCAGACCAAGGCCGGCCCGGCGATCCAGATGCTGAAGACGGGTGCCTTCCCCGCCGAGGCCATGTTCAAGGCAGCGATGCAGAGTAACCGCATGATCACTTGGCTGCTCCGCCTTTTCGGGTTCTTTCTCGTCTTCGTCGGCCTCAAGGCCTTCCTGGGACCTCTCGTCGCCCTGGGCGACGTCGTGCCCTTCATCGGCAACATCATCGGTGGCGGAACGAGCCTGGTGGCATTCCTGGGAGCAGCCGTGATCTCCCTGGTCGTGATCGCACTGGCGTGGCTCGTCTACCGGCCGGTCCTGACAATTGGCTTGCTGGCCGTGGCGCTGGTGGCGCTGGTGCTGATCCTGAGGCGACGCAAGGCATCGCCGCCCCCGCTGCCCGCAGCGCGCTGATCGCCCTGTCGACCTCTGCCTCTCAAGAAGTGAAGGCATGGCGGCCCTCGCACTGACGCTCGGCTCGTTTCTCCTCATCCTCGTGCTGGTACGTGTGAAGGTTCCCCTGGCCATGGCCATCCTGGGCGGGGCCGTGGCGGTTGGGCTCGGGTTCGGCCTGCCGCTCGGCAGGGTGGCCACGGGCGTCGTGCGGGGGGCTACGCAACCGCTCGCCCTGGGGGTCGACCTGACGGTCATCTTCCTGCTCGCCATCTCTGCGCTCATGCAGTCGTCCGGGCAGATGCAGCGGATCGTCGACTTGGCCCGCAGCATCCTGCGCCGCCCCGCCATGACCATGGCCGCTCTGCCGGCCCTTATCGGCCTGCTGCCGATGCCGGGCGGCGCTCTCTTCTCCGCACCGATGGTCGCCTCCGCGGCCGGACCGGACCGCGCCGGGGGCGACTTGCTGTCGGCCATCAACTACTGGTTCCGTCACATCTGGGAGCACTGGTGGCCACTGTACCCGGGCGTCATCCTGGCGATGACCCTCACCGGCACCGACCTTGCCACGTTCGTCGCGTTCCAGATGCCGCTCGGGGTGGCCATGGCCGCATCCGGCCTGGTGCTATTCCACGGCATCCACCCCGAGCTGCATGCCAGCGGTCCGCCTGCCGGAGCCGGAACCTGGGGGGCCTTGCGGCGCGAGACCTCGACGATCTGGGCCATCCTCCTGACCTGGGGGCTTTCCACCCTCGCCCTGGCCGTGATGACTCATGCCGGGTGGCTGGCCGCTCCTCCCGAGTGGTTGCAGCGTTTCGGGCCTCTCGCGGTGGCCATGCTGGCCGGCCTGGTGGCGACCATCCGTATCAACCACCTGGGGGCAGGCGACGCCATGACGGCCTTGCTCCGGCCTTCAGTTCTCTCGTTGGCCGGGCTCGTGACGACCATCATGATCTACCAGTACATCCTCGCCGATGCCGGGGCTGCCCCGCGCATCGCCGCGGAGATGGCCGCCAATCACCTGCCGCCACTGCTCGTGGTGGTCCTCCTGCCGGCCATCGCCGGGCTCATCACCGGCGTCGCCTTCGGCTTCGTCGGCACCAGCTTCCCGATCGTGCTGGGCATCCTCGCCGCCATGCCGGGAGCTCCGCCGGTGCGGCCCTACGCCGTGCTCGCCTACGCGTGTGGGCACCTGGGCATGATGGCCAGTCCCCTCCACCTCTGCCTGGTGGTCTCCAACCGCTACTTCTCGTCGTCCTACTGGCCAGTGTACCGGCGCCTGATCGTCCCGACCCTGCTACTCGCCGTCTTCGCAGCCGCCTACTTCCTCCTCCTCCGCACCTTCATCGGATAGCGGACCAGCATGTCAGCCACTCAGCGAATCAGCCCATCAGGCAAGACACGGAGGACAATCACCTCCGGGGTGGGCGGGAGAGCTGATTGGCTGAAGCGCTGATTCGCTGACAAGCTACCCAAGGACTTTGAGGTACACGACCTTGTCGTCGCCGGGGGCGTAGAAGTCCGGAAAGACCGCCGCCTCGTGATACCCGAACCGCAGGTAGAAGTGGCGGGTGGGGGCGTACTGCTCGCGACCCGACGTCTCGACGTAGATGCGGGTCGCGCCGAGCTGCCGCATGCGTGCCTCGCAGACCTCCACCAAGCGTCGTCCCACGCCCTGTCCGCGGACACCCTCCTGCACCGCGATCCAGAAGAAGTCAAAGCTCGACCTGGTGCAGGCAATGGGCCCGAAACAGCCGTACCCGATCACCTCCCCGTCCTGCTCGACAAAGACGAAGTGGTAGCCGCTCGCCTCTCCCTCGGCGAGGTGCTCGTCGACAAGCCCCACGGCGACGTCGATCTCGTCGGGATTGAAGAACCCCGAGGACATGACGATGCGCCGCACGGCGTCGCCATCGGTGGTCCTCACCTCGGTGCGAAAAGTGAGCTCGGACATTGCACTCTCCTCTACAGATCAGCCGACGGCCCGGCCGCGGCCGCCACGGCGGGAAGGTTACAGTCGCGCACGATGCGCGCCACCACCTCGGTCGCTCCCAGGCCGACCTCGCGGGTGGCGGCCAGAAATCCCGCGTCCGGTGAGATGCACGGATTGGCGTTGACCTCGAGGATCCAGGGGCGCCCCCTTCGGTCCAGCCGCACGTCCACCCTGGCGTAGCCGCGCAGGCCGAAAAGGCGCCAGCAGCGGCGCGCCAACGCTTGGAGTCGTCGGTGCAGCACGGAGTCGCCCGGACGGTCATGGAAGACGCGCGTGGTCCGCTCGTACTCCGCCGCCTCAGAGTCCCACTTGGCACGCCAACCGACGATCCGCGGCGACTCGGGGTCCCACTCGGCGAACTCGATCTCGGCCGGCGGCAGCGCACGCGGCCCGCGCGGGCCCGCCACCACGGCCAGGTTCAGCTCTCGGCCATCGATGAACCGCTCGGCGAAGAACTCGGTACCGAAAGCCCGTGTGCGCTCCCGCCAGAGCACGAGTAACCGCTCGGGGTCCGCCGTGACGCCGTCGTGATCGATCCCGACCGAGGCGTCTTCCCACACGGGCTTGAGAATGTATGGCCCGGCGAAGGACACGATCCCCCGGGCGAGCTGGGTCGGCTCCAGCCACGGGGCCGTGGGCAGACCGGCCAGGCGCAGCATGCGCTTCGCCTCCAGCTTGCTGGTGGTGAGCAGCATGGCGGCGGTCGGCGCCCCGGTGTATGGCAGCCCCAAGTGCTCGCACACCGAGGGTGCCAGGTGAATGAGCCGACCGCTGCCGTCGACCGACTCCACGAGGTTGAACACGAAGGCCGGATCGAGGTCATGGACAGCAGCCGCGAACGCGGTGACGTCGAGGTTGAACGAGATCGGACGGGGGTCCCAACCGAGCTCCCGCAGGGCCGCCGCCACCGTGTCGATCTCCTCGAGGGTATCAAGATCGTCAGCCCTCGACGCGGCGTGGATCTCCCCGTGGGCAATCACGGCGCAGCCGCTGGAGAACGCAAACGGCCACCGCTGGGTCGGCCCCACCAACATTCTCTAGACCTCTCTCCCCGGCAGTCGGCGACAGGCCGACTCCATGATCGCCGCCAGCAAGTCAGCGAATCTCCAGCCGGCCAGACGGCCCATGATCGGCAGGTCCGAGTGGATCGGGTGCATGCCGGCGAGCGGGTTCACCTCGATGAAGCTGGCCTGCCCCTCGGCGTCCTCCCGGAGGTCGACCCTTCCGGCATCGCGGCATCCGAGACCGCGCCACACGGCCAGCGCCAGCGCGGTCGCCTCTCTCCCCAGCCGCTCGCTCGAGGGGACGAGCCGGTAGGAGACGAGCTCCTCGTAACGCTCCTTGTTCTCCAGGGAGTAGACACCGGCCTCCGCCTCCGCCCCGAGTAGCACCTCCATGACACCGACGACACGGGCGTGCGCACCGGTCCCGACGATGCCCACCGTCACCTCGCGGCCCGGCAAGTAGGCCTCGACCAGCACCGGCTGGCGGAAACGCTCGAGCAGCTCGGCGCATCGCTCCCGCAGTGCCTGGCGATCGCCGATACGGGAATGGGCGGAGATCCCCTTGCTCGTGCCCTCGGCGAGAGGCTTCGCGAAGGCGGGATAGGGCAGATCCACCCGCTCGACGTCAGCCGGTCCCTCGACGACGGCAAAGGCCGGGGTGGGAACGCCCAGGTCACGGACCAACCGCTTGCAGGCAGCCTTCTGGAGGGCAAGGGCGAGCACGAACGGGTCGGAGAAGGTGTACGGGATCTGATACGCGTCGAGCAGCGCCGGCACGAGCGACTCACGGCCGAGGCCGAACTGACCTTCGGCGATGTTGAAGACAAGGTCCCAGCGCTCCCCGGCCACCAGACAAGCCATCAGAGCGCGGGCGTGGCCGATGCGCTCGACCCGGTGCCCGAACCCTGTCAGGGTGTCTGCAATCGCGTCGATGGTCTCGGCACGGTCGAACTCCGCCGTCTCCTCTCGGGAGAAGCCGAGTTTCAGGTAGTCGTCGCGCAGGTCGTAAGTGAGGCCGACGCGCACGCCTAGGCCCTTCGCCTTCGGCCGCCGTTCGGTCGCTCTGCTCGGTCGTCAGACATGCGAGGGGATCTTACACTGTCGCCGGGTCGCGGTAGGTGTACTCGCCACCCTCCCAGTTGCGCAGGGTCACCGTGCCATCCACGTACGACATCGTGGTCTGGGGATGGAGAGGCACCTTGCCTCCACCCCCGGGGGCGTCGATGACGTAGCTCGGCACGGCATAGCCGCTGGTGTGGCCACGAAGGCCGGCAATCAGCTCCAGCCCCTTGGCGACGGTCGTGCGGAGGTGGCCGGTCCCCACCACCGGGTCACACTGATACAGATAGTACGGCCGCACCCGCAGCTTGAGCAGGCCATGGAAGAGCGCCTTGAGCGCCGGCACCGTGTCGTTGATGCCGCGCAGGAGCACGGTCTGACTGCCGAGGGGAATGCCCCCGTCAGCCAGACGGTCGCACGCCTCGGCCACCTCGGGCGTGAGCTCGGCGACGTTCGAGAAGTGCAACGAGAGCCACACACGGTGCTTGCGCAGCACCGCCACGAGCTCGGGCGTGATGCGCTGGGGCAGGAAGGCTGGCGCCCGGCTGCCGATACGCACCATCTCGACATGCGGAACGGCGCGAATCCGACCGAGGAGCTCGTCGAGCTTCTCGTCCGAGAACAGCAGCGGGTCGCCGCCGGAAACCAGCACGTCGCGGACCTCCGGGTGGCCGGCCAGGTACTCGATAATGGCGTCCAGGCGCCGTGCCAGTGGGTCGAGCTCCCCGTGCGCGACCAGCCGCGACCGCGTGCAGTACCGGCAGTAGGCCGCACAGGTGTCGATCGCCAGCAGCAGCACGCGGTCCGGGTAGCGGTGCACGAGCCCAGGCACGACGCTGTCGTGCTCCTCGCCGCAGGGGTCAACCATGTCGGTGGGACCGACGATGGCCTCCTCTTCACGCGGCACGACCTGCATCCGCAAGGGGCAGGATGGATCGTAGGGATCCAGCAGCTCCGCCAGGTAGGGTGTCACGGCGACCGCCAGCTTGCCGTGGCACATGGCGAGGCCGCGACGTTCGCTCGGGGTCAGACGCAGGAGCTGCTCGAACTGCTCGGGCCTGGTGAGACGATGGCGCATCTGCCATCGCCAGTCATTCCAGCGCGCGGGGTCGTAGGTCCCGCCGAGAATCCGGCAGACCTCGTGGCGCCGCGCGCCTGCTATCAGCGGTTCGACAGGGGCAGTGGTTTCTTTCATGGCCTCTTACCTCCACACGGGGAGGGTCTGGTTGGGAGACAGTTTTCGACAGCGCGGCTGATCACTGGCCGGACACCGTGCCCGGTCAGCACCGGACGCCACGCCCCTGGGGGCTCATCGAGCATCGTCTCGCTATCCCTGGGGCGCCATGGCGGCGGAAAGCCGCATTCTGAAAGGTCGAAGAAGGTGTGCGAGAACTCGCACACCGGGGAAGAATGCGTTGGAATCGGGTAGAGACGCCTCTGCTGTCTCGCGCGCGTGTCGGAAACTCACGCGCGGCGAGCTACTTGGGGGGTGGTCAGGGGAAGCGTTGGTCTCCACGCCGCACAATTTAGTCCTCTTCTCCGCGTTGTCAAGGGGTCCGGGTCACCTGGAGCTGTGTCAAGCTGGCGCCGTGCAAGCTGCAGCCTCCATTGTCTTCGCCGACCACCGGCTGGTGGCCGTCAACAAACCTCCCGGGCTCAGCCTGGCGACCAGCCGGGCAAGCTCGAAAACCGCCATCGAGCGCTTGCTGTTGGCCCTCCCGGAGGCCGACCGCCTGGCCTGGGGGCTGGAGGCGGACGGGCTCTGGCTCGTGCACCGGCTGGACGTCGGAACCTCGGGGCTCGTTCTGGTCGCACGCGACGCCGAGATTCACCGCGCCCTGGCCCAGGCGATGGCCGCACGGCGGATCGACAAGACGTACCTGGCGCTGGTCTGGGGGCGGCCCCGACCTCCGGCCGGCGAGATGGTGTGGCCGCTTGCACCCGATCCTTCCGACCGCCGCCGCATGCGCGTGGCCGCCGGGGGCAAGGCGGCGAGCAGCGGCTACCGCGTGTTGGCCGCGGCGCCACATGTGGCGCTGCTGGCGCTCGAGGCCCACACCGGAAGAACGCACCAGCTCCGTGTTCACCTCGCCCATGCCGGGCACCCGATTGTCGGCGACGACCTCTACGGCGGACCGCGCCACCACGGGGTGCGGGACCTGCTCCGACGCCGCTTGCTGACGCCGGATCACCCGTTCCTCCATGCCTGGCGCCTCGCCCTGCCCCCGATCGACGGGCCGGAGCTCGTGCTCACCGCGGCCCTCCCAGGTGACTTCGCGTCGGCCCTGGTTGGGCTGGGTGACCCAGTTCTCGCCGCGGCCCGCGCCGAGGGCTGCGTCATTCCCGAGTGAAGTGGTAGGGTTGCTACAATCGAGTCGTTTGAAGGAGGGCTCCATGATCACGACGATCCGCCAACATCTGGGTGACAAGGTCGGGCTGCTCGACCACGTGTGCACCGGAATCCCAAAGCAGATGCTCCACTTGCCGGGCCCTGACTTCGTGGACCGCATCTTCGTCCCGTCGGACCGTCCGGTAAACGTCCTCAAGAGCCTGGCCGGCATGTTCGGCCGGGGGCGCCTGGCCGGCACCGGCTACCTTTCCATCCTGCCCGTCGACCAGGGCATCGAGCACTCGGCCGCCGCGTCGTTTGCGCCCAACCCCATCTACATGGACGGAGAGAACATCATCCGGCTCGCCATCGAAGGGGGCTGCAACGCGGTCGCCTCGACCCTCGGGGTGCTGGGTTCCGTGGCTCGCCGCTACGCCCACCGGATCCCCTTCATCGTCAAGCTCAACCACAACGAGACCCTGACCTACCCACTCACCCACGACCAGACCATGTACGGCACGGTCGAGCAGGCGTTCAACCTGGGGGCGGCGGGCATCGGGGCGACGATCTACTTCGGCTCCTCCGAGTCGCGCCGCCAAATCCAGGAGGTCTCGGAGGCGTTCCAGGCGGCCCACGAGCTCGGGATGTTCACGGTCCTGTGGTGCTACACCCGCAACTCGGCCTTCAAGAAGGATGGCGTCGACTACCACACCTCCGCCGACCTCACCGGTCAAGCCAACCACATCGGCGTCACCATCGAGGCCGACATCATCAAGCAGAAGCAGCCCGAGTGCAACGGCGGCTACACCGCCATCGGCTTCGGCCACACCAACAAGCTGGTGTACGAGAAGCTGGCCACCAACAACCCCATCGAATGGACGCGCTGGCAGGTCGCCAACTGCTACCTGGGCCGCATGGGGATGATCAACTCCGGTGGCGCCTCCGGCACCAACGACCTCGGCCAGGCCGTGCTCACCGCGGTCATCAACAAGCGCGCCGGCGGCACCGGGCTCATCTCGGGCCGCAAGGCCTTCCAGAAGCCCATGCACGAGGGTATCGAGCTCCTGCACGCCATCCAGGCCGTCTACCTCTGCCCCGAGGTGACCATCGCCTGAGAGGCCGTGGATGCGTCGCGCCGGTGGGCCCCGCCAAGGCGGCCGGCCCCAGATGTAGGCTTGGACTTGGACTTCGGCTTGGACCTGGACCCCAACCGGGACAGCAGGGCGGTGGAGACTCCTTTGCCAATCAACTTGCTCCGGGTCGCCCTGGGGCCGTTCCTGCCCAGGCCGATCCAGGTCCAAGCCCAGGACCAGGTCCAGGTTGGCGCTGGGGCTCGGAGAGACCGAGCATGCGCAGCACTGTTATTTCTTCATGGGCTGTGAGGACGACAGTACCCCCGCACTGATCCGGCTTCTCGTGGGCCGACTCCCCCCGGGGTCGGCTCGATTCTTCTCGACTTCCCCGGTTTGTGCTACGTTTCGCAAGCTCGACCGGGCCACCTCGAGGTGACTCCCCCGGTCGCCGGGAGGTCCCTCCATGCTTCGCAAGCCCGTCGTCCTCATCACCGGTGCCAGTGGCGAGATCGGCCACGGCCTCATCACCAGCCTTTCCGCCAACAACCATCGGCGCATCATCACCCTCGACGTCAAGGCGCTCGAGCCCGACCTCGGGAAGCTCGTACATCAGGAGGTCATCGGATCCATCCTCGACGTCGCTCTCCTTGAGCGCATCCTCGCCGAGTACGAGGTGGACCTGGTGTTCCATCTCGCGGCGCTGCTTTCCACCCGCAGCGAGTTCACGCCGATGGCGGCGCACCAGGTCAACGTCGAGGGCACACTCCACCTGCTGGAGTTCTCACAGCGGCAGGGCGAGTCCCATGGCCGTCCGGTGGTCTTCCTGTACCCCTCGTCGATCGCCGCCTACGGCCTGCCGGACCTGGAGACCAAGGACCGCGCCGGCCGGGTGGTCGAGGACGACTTCAACGTGCCGTCGACCATGTACGGGTGCAACAAGCTCTACTGTGAGCACCTGGGACGCTACTACGCCCGCCACTACAAGCGGCTCGCCCCCGAGACCCTGGCCGGCAAGGTGGACTTCCGCGCCATCCGCTTCCCCGGACTCATCTCGGCCGTCACCGTGCCTTCCGGCGGAACCTCCGACTTCGCTCCCGAGATGATCCACGCCGCGGCCCAGGGCAAGGGGTTCCCGTGCTTCGCGCGCCCGGACACCCGCATCCCCTTCATGGCGATGCCCGACGGGGTCGCCGCGCTGTTGCAGCTCGCCGCCGCGCCTCACGAGAATCTCACCCGCACCGTCTACAACATCGGCGCCTTCAACCCCTCCGCGGCCGAGATCGAGGCGATCGTGCGCCAGGCCTTCCCGTTCGCCGAGATCTCCTACCAGGTGGACGTCAAGCGCCAGGGGATCCTGGATTCGTGGCCCGCCGACGTGGACGACTCGGCCGCCCGCCACGACTGGGGGTTCGCGCCGCAGTACGACCTCGGCCGGGCCTTCGACGAGTACCTCATCCCCACCATCCGGCAGCGCTACCGGTAACGCCAGCCGCCAGCACCAGATCCGCCTGGGCACGAACCTGGACCCGACCCCGGCAGCACCGACCGCCTGAAGAGCGATCCGGAGCAAGCCGGCCGGTGGGCGGATTCTCCTTCGAACAGCCGAAGCGCTCGAGAACTCCGACCGGGTTCACGAAGGCCTGCGGTCGGGTGGGCGGGGAATCTTGAGCCTTGAGCCTGGGGGTCATCCCGCCAGATTCTCAGGGCCTCACGGGCTCGAGGTGCCAGATCAGGTGCGCGTACTCATGGATCGCCCGATCGGAGGAGAAGTCGCCCATGCAGGCGACGTTGCGGATCGCCATCGCGGCCCAGCGGCGGCGGTCGCGGTACGCCTTGCCGACCCGATCCTGGGTGTCGACGTAGGAGCGGAAGTCAGCCAGGTGCATGAAGCGGTCGCCGTGCTCCATCACCATCGACCAGAGTTCCCGGAGCAGCGCCTTGTCGCCGCCGACGAAGAGTCCGTCTCGAATTGCGTCAAGGACCGAGCGCAGCTCGGCGTCGCCATGGTACGTGTCCCAGGGGTTGTAGTGCCCCCAGGCCCGCATCTCGGCGACCTCGGGTGCTGTGAGGCCGAAGATGAAGATGTTGTCCTCTCCCACCGCGTCGCGAATCTCGACGTTGGCACCATCCAGGGTGCCGATGGTGAGGGCGCCATTGAGGGCCAACTTCATGTTGCCGGTGCCCGAGGCCTCCATCCCGGCCGTGGAGATCTGCTCGGAGAGGTCGGCGGCTGGGATGACGAGACCGGCCAGTGTCACCCGGTAGTCCGGCATGAAGACCACCTTGAGACGGTCACGGACGTCCGGGTCGTGGTTGACCACCTCGCCGATGGCGTTGATGAGCTTGATGACCAGCTTGGCCATGCGGTAGGAAGGCGCCGCCTTGGCCCCGAAGATGAAGGTGCGCGGGGTGATGTCGAGACCGGGGTCAGCCTTCAGGCGCAGGTACAGGGCGATGATGTGCATGGCGTTCAGCAGTTGTCGCTTGTACTCGTGCAACCGTTTGACCTGCACGTCGAAGAGGCTGTCCGGGTTCACCGTCACCCCGCACAGCTCCGCGATGCGCGCCGCCAGGTCCACCTTGTTGGCCCGCTTGATCTCCCCGAGTTGCTCCTGGAAGGTCGCGCTCTCGGCGAACGGCAGGAGGCTGCGCAGGCGCTCGAGATCGCGCATCCAGCCATCACCGATGTGCTCCGTGATGGCGGACGCGAGCCTGGGGTTGCAGGAGAGCAACCACCGCCTGGGAGTGATGCCGTTGGTGATCGAGACGAATCGCTCCGGCCACATCTCGGCGAAATCCCGCACCACGTGCTCGCGGAGCAGGCTGGTGTGTAGCTTGGCGACGCCGTTGACGCGGTGCGAGCCGACGATCGCCAGGTGCGCCATGCGGAAGCGGCGCTCACCCTCCTCCTGGACCAGCGACATCCGACGCAGCCGCTCGGGGTCCCCCGGGTAAGCGGCGCTGACCTTGTCGAGGAAACGCTTGTTGATGTCGAAGAGGAGCTGCACGTGGCGCGGGATCAGGCGCTGCATGAGCCAGACCGGCCAGGTCTCGAGTGCCTCCGGCAGGAGGGTGTGGTTGGTGTAGGCGCAGGCTGCCCGGGTAATGCGCCAGGCACGCTCCCAGACCATGCCGACCTCGTCCACGAAGAAGCGCATGAGCTCGGCGACGGTCAGCGCCGGGTGGGTGTCGTTGAGCTGGAACGCCACCTTGTCCGGGAACAGCTCCCAGCTCTCGCCGTAAAGGCCCCGGAAGCGTCGCACCACGTCCCGGACCGTGCAGGCAACCAGGAAGTACTCCTGGGTAAGCCGCAGCTCGCGGCCGGCCTCCGCCTCGTCGGACGGGTAGAGGACGCGGGTGATGGCCTCCGCCCGCTCCCGACCGGCCACGGCACGCAGGAAGTCACCCTGGGAGAAGATCTCGAAGTCGAACTCGTCGGGGGCCTCCGCCTTCCACAGGCGCAGGATCGAAACCGTAGTGGTTCCGAAACCGGCCACCAGCACGTCATAGGGCACCCCATGCAGGATGCGGGCGTGAGACCAGCGTGCGGCCGGCGGGTCGTCG
>Ga0116171_10002356_pt1 | contig 17966 bp, 14 predicted proteins | sample AD_JPNHW2_MetaG_FD_89798 | JGI IMG/M metagenome (GOLD analysis project Ga0116171, IMG submission 89798) | Active sludge microbial communities of municipal wastewater-treating anaerobic digesters from Japan - AD_JPNHW2_MetaG | ecosystem: Engineered > Bioreactor > Anaerobic > Digestate | place... | reverse complement strand
CAAGATTCGCGACGCCCAGAAGGAAAAAGTGCCTTACATGCTCGTGATTGGCGACCGCGAAATGGAAGCCGGCCAGGTGGCTCTGCGCCGGCGGAGCGGTGAAAACCCTGGCGCGATGAGCGTGGAAGAATTCCTGGCCCTGGCACTGAAGGAAATTGCTGAAAAGATTTGAGATTTAGGGTTAAGACGAGGAGCCCGCATCAAGCGGGCTCCTGCTTTTTAGAATTTGGACAAACCTGTGAAGGTTCAGCCGCGGGTTATTTGATAGGCAAAAAAGAAGGTGGAGGTCTTCCACAACTACGATTTGAAGGTCTTCAGTAGAAAATTAACGTCAAGTTTTCCAACGCCGTGTGTAAGTTTGCCAACAAGTGTGAGTATAAAACTTGGCAAACTTGTCAAACTTGGACTTTTTGTTGGCAATGTTTGGAGGTACAAACAGTTTTTTTCAGAATATTTTTTATTTTCCAGAGATTTGTTATTGTAGATGCGACCCTGACCTGATCCACAGTGAGAGTCCATCGGGCGAAGGTTGCATTCCCGGGACTACTTCCCTGGAGCAGGTACCCCTGCAATGTCTGTCTGGAACTGGATGAAGGATGATTGGCGGGAAGGGAGATGGAGACCTTCGGTCAAGCTCCTCACGCGGTCTTGTCCCACACCTCTGCGCTTCGGGGACGCTTCGCGGGACCGGCAAGAACAAAAACCGCGCGGGACTCATCATCCCGCGCGGTGCCATTATATCTACTTGAGGGCTACACCTGCCACTCACCATCTTTGAGCAGGACGATATTGCTTCCGTCCGATTTAATGCCTGTCACGGTCACGTCTGGGCCACCGACCATGAAATCCACGTGTATCATGGAGTCGTTCATACCCAGTTTACGGTTTTCCTCGTTGCTGCGCTCGGTGCTGCCTTCCAGGTTTTCACTGTAGGCCGCGCCCAAGGCAAAATGACAAGAGGCGTTTTCGTCAAACAATGTATTTTTGAAAAGGATGCCAGTGTTGCTGATGGGGGAATTGTGCGCCACCAGGGCGGCTTCGCCGAGGCGTTTGGCACCCTCATCCATTTCCAGCAGGTCGGCCAAAATTTGCTGGCCAACTTCGGCGCCAAAATCCACGACCTGGCCATCCTTGAAGGTGAAATGGAACTTATCGACGATTTGGCCACGTACGGAAAGGGGCATGCGCGCGCGCAGGGTGCCGTTCACCTTGTCGGCGTGTGGCATGCAGAAGATTTCTTCGGTCGGGATGTTGGCCATAAAAACGTCGCCATCCTTGCTGAAACCCGAACCACCCACCCAGATGTGGTTGGGTACAAGATACACCTCGAGGTTTGTTCCCGGGCCGTGGTAATGCAGCTTTTCAAAGCGGGCATTGTTGAGGAAATCCTGCCTGCGCTTGAGCGCGGCGTCGTGCTCCCACCAGGCTTTCACCGGGTCTTCCTGGTCCACGCGAGTAGCCATAAAGATGTTCTCCCAAAGCTTGGCCAAGGCTTCTTCCGCGGGCAATTGCGGAAACGCGGCTTTGGCCCAGGCTGGACAAGCCACGCCGGCCACGCACCATTTGACCTCATTTTCCATCGTGTAATGTTGGATGCGCTTGGCCGCCATCCCAGCCACTTTTTGCCAACGCGCAATGCGGGCGGGGTCAACAGGTTTGAGCAGGTCCGGGTCTGGGGCGACCAGGGACAGCACGTGATGGTGGTCCTGGAAGAGTTTTTCCATGTAGTCCACCACGTAGTCGGGGTAATAGCCGATGGCGTCATCCGAACCGTATAAGAAGCGGTCCAGGGTGATGGAGTCGTCGCCAAATTCAAGGCGGATGTCCTTGACGCCGCGTTGGTAAGCCTTTTTAGCAATATGCCTGACCAGGGGCAGGCAGTCTTCGGTCATGCGGATAGCGAGGTTGTCGCCGGATTTCAGGTTCAGGCCAACGCTGACGAGCAGGTCGGCATACTTTTCGAGGTTCTTATCGAGGTCCATGGTTTATCTCCTTAATTGTTGATTTTACACTCAAATTTTCGAGTGTGGACGGGGTCGATCACACTTATTGGGTAAACGCGCAAAGCTTGGAACATCCCGGCATGTTTTTCCTGGAAAAACGTTGACTATTCCCGTTCGGCTATGGTAATATATTTCCAGACCCGCCTTGAGGCGGAGTTCTATAAATCCGTACTATTTTCGAGGAGAATAAAAATTAGCAGTAAATCAGAATATCGCATTAATGAACGCATCCGCAGTGAACGTGTAAGGCTTGTGGATCAGAATGGAGAAAACGCCGGGATTGTCTCCATTGATGAAGCCCTAAATCGCGCTGACGCAGCTGGCTTGGACCTGGTTGAGATTGCCCCCAACGCCGACCCGCCTGTCTGTAAGATCATCAACTACAGCAAATTCCTTTACGAGAAAGAAAAGAAGGAACGCGAAGCGCGCAAAGCCCAGACAGTGATTGAAATCAAGGAAATCCGTTTGCGCCCCAAAACCGGTGAAAGCCACCGAAGTTTCAAGGTGGACGACGCGCGCGGCTGGTTGAAATCTGGCAAGAAGGTGCGCGTGACCATCCGCTTTAGAGGGCGGGAAATCACCTATCCTGAGTTGGCCTTGGAAGATCTGCGTGAAATCGCTGAAGAGCTGAAGGATGTGGCGGAAATTGAACAGCCACCGAACATGGAAGGCAAGACCATGTTCATGATGCTCACGCCCAAGAAGTAAGCCGGGCGGAAAAAGGGGTGTTGACTCACCCTGAATTATGGTATAATCCAATTTTGGTTAATTAACCAGCGGCTGCGGACGTTTCACAGCCGTTGGATTTTCTTAGAGGAGTTTGATCGTGCCCCGCAAACAGAGTAGTGGAAAGTACAAGCTAAAGACTCATAAGGCTACGTCAAAACGCTTCCGCACCACCGGCACCGGGATGGTCGTTCGGACCAAAATCGGTAAGGGTCACTTGCGCCGCAATACGTCCAAGCGAACCAAGGCTTTGCTCGCTGAGACCATTGCAGTCAAGTCCAACAGCCTGGTGAAACACATCAAGCGTTTGGCACCCTACATGAGCAAAAAGGACTAATTTAGTCCGAGTCAACCCGTTTTAGTGTGGCTGCTGGGTGTGCGCAACTGGACTTGAAAAGTCCGACGCCCAGGGGACCGCAAAGGAGTAAATAGCATGGCAAGAGTAAAGAGTGGACCGTACCGCCGCCGCCGTCACCAACGGCTGATCGCCCATAACAAGGGGTACGAAGGTACAAGACATCATTTGTTCAAGCGCGCCAATGAATCTTTCATGAAGAGCCAGTGGTACGCATATAACGACCGCCGCAACCGCAAGCGTGATTTGCGCCGGCTTTGGATTGTTCGCATCAATGCTGCCGCGCGTCTGAATGGCCTGACCTACAGCCGCCTGATTAGCGCGATGCGCCAGTCCAACGTCATCCTGAACCGCAAGGTTTTGGCTGACCTGGCCGTGCGTGATCCGCAGGCTTTCGCGAAAGTGGTCGAAACCGCGACCGCGAAATAACCACCTCCTAAGAAGCAAAAGACCCCTTTTTGGGGTCTTTTTTTTGCTTGGATTCCTGCAGAACGACGTGTGTTATTCCTCAAAATGGAATTCTATGGAGTTAGGTTGTGGTACGTTCAAATGCAGAACGCACCCCCCACAAAAAACCGTGATACACGATGGATGCTTCCATAGATGCCAGGGCGGGCCAAAATCACCCGGAATCGCACTGGTTGGCATACAATTGGGGGATAAAACTTGGAGGTGAGGATATGGAAGAGGGTAACACGGCAACCCGGGACACGCTGGGTTCCAGGACCTGGATTGTGATGGCGGTGCTGGCCATCACCGGGCAAATTGCCTGGGCAGTGGAAAATTCCTGGTTTAACGCTTTTGTCTACGATACCATCACGCCAGATCCGCGACCGGTGGCCTGGATGGTGGCGGCCAGCGCGGTTGTGGCCACCTTAACCACCATCCTGATGGGCACACTAAGCGACCGCACGCGCTCGCGTTGGGGCCGGCGCAAGCCCTTCATTTTGGTCGGGTACGTGTTGTGGGGGCTGATGACGGTGCTCTTCCCGATGAGCGCGTTTGTAAAGCAGGCCAATATCGCCGTGCTGATGGTCATCCTCTTTGACTGCCTGATGACTTTTTTCGGTTCCACCGCCAACGACGCGGCGTTCAATGCCTGGACGGCTGACGTTACCCCGAACGACAAGCGTGGCCGGGTGGAGGGTCTGCTGAGCCTGTGCCTGTTCATCGCCCAGCTGATTTCCATTGTGGCCGCTGGTGTACTGATCGAGCAGGTGGGTTATTTTGTTTTCTTCTACGCGTTGGGTGGTCTGGTGATGCTGGCCGGCTTCCTGGCCGGCAGCCAACTGCGGGAGCCTGCCGCGACTGCGGACGAGGTCGACCGAAAGCCCTACTGGTCTGAGATTCGGTCCCTGTTCAGCTGGAGCACAGTGCGGGGCAACCCCACGCTGTTCATTTTGCTGCTGGTTAGCATGCTTATGGGCATTGGCTTCCAGGTGGCCTTTCCGTACATGATTGTTTACATAAACCATTACATTGGGGTGAGTAAAAGCGAATACAGCCTCATCGGCGGGGCTGTCATCATTGGCAGCGCGCTTCTTTCACTGCCAATTGGGGCATTGGCCGACCGCTGGTCCCGCAGGGCATTGCTGGCGCTTTCCATCGTGCTATCGTGCCTGGGGTGTTTCACTTTCTCGCTGGTCAGAACGGTACCTTTGCTGGCACTGTGCGGGTTGGTCTGGCAGGCTTTCAACATGGCCGGTGGCATCGCGTTGACGGCCTGGCTTAAGGATTTGTTGCCAGCTGAAAGCCGTGGGCGCTTTTTGGGCATCCGCATGATTTTCTGGGTGGCACTACCCATGCTCATCGGCCCGGCCATCGGTTCAGCGCTTATCCAGCGCTATGGGGTGCCGGCTGTGTTGGAAGGCGTGAGTGGTTTTGTGCCTGTGCCCATCATTTTCCAGGTTGGCGCGGCGCTGGGCTTGCTGGCCATCGTGCCCGTGCTGTTTTTCCGGAGCCGGTCCAGGCTGGGCCGTTTCCAGGCCACGGAAGCTGCGTGAACAGGATGGAAGCCGAGGGAGCCCCGAAAGCAAAACCGGTGAGGTTGAGCACCCGCTGGCAGGTGGACGAACCCATACCCCTGCCGGAGTACCCGCGGCCTCAGCTGGTCCGTGAGAACTGGCAAAACCTGAATGGATGGTGGAAATTCGCCTTCCTACCAGCAGAGGCCGGGCAGCCTGCCACGTGGCAGGGACGCATCCGCGTGCCTTACGCGCCTGAGTCCGCCCTGAGTGGGGTGGGGCGGGTGCTGCAGCCGGGAGAGAGGCTCTGGTACCAGCGGAAGTTCACGGTTGAAGCGGGGGCAGGGGAGCGCTTGCTGTTGCATTTTGGCGCGGTGGACCACGACTGCCAGGTCTGGCTGAATGGAGATTTAATCGGCGAACATCACGGCGGATACCTGCCCTTCAGCTTTGACATCACAAACGCGCTCGATAAAGCGGAAAATGAAATTGTGCTGGCCGTGCAGGACGCGAGCGACAGTACTTCGGACCAGCGGGGGAAGCAGACCCTGAGGCCGGGTGGCATTTGGTACACGCCGGTTTCGGGCATTTGGCAGACGGTGTGGCTGGAACTTATGCCGTTGGAATACCTGCGGTCAGTACGATTAACGCCTGCGCTGGCTGGAGGAACGCTGACCATCAACGCGGACGTGGCTACGGAGGGTGGGCTGGACGGGCTGGTTGTGGAAGCGGAAGCCAGGCTGGACGGGCAGGTGGTGGCAGAGGCGGAGGGCGCGGTCGGTCAGGACCTGGTGCTGGGCATCCCTGACGCGCGGGCGTGGCACCCTGACCATCCGACGCTTTATGACCTGAGGTTGCGCCTGAAACGCGCCGGTAAAGTGCTGGACCAGGTGGAAAGCTACTTTGCCATGCGCGATTACAGCCGGAAGCGCGACGTGGATGGATTTTGGCGGTTCACGCTTAACGGGCAGCCATTGTTCCTGTTTGGCCCACTGGACCAGGGGTACTACCCGGATGGACTGTATACACCACCCAGCGAAGCCGCCATGCTGTATGACCTGGAATATGCCAAGCGGATTGGTTGCAACATGGTCCGTAAGCACGTCAAGGTGGAGCCGGCCCGCTGGTACGCGACTTGTGACCGATTGGGGCTGATTGTCTGGCAGGATTTCCCCAACGGTGGACGCGTGAGCGCTGCCAGCGTGGCCCTGAATGGGTTTACCACTGCCTTCAGACGCGATGACCGCCAGGGCTACAAGCGCTTTGGGCGGGAAAACGCGGCAAACCGGGCTGCCTTTGAAGCGGAACTGCGGGAGATGGTGGCTTGCCTTTACAGCGCTCCCTCCGTGGCTGCCTGGGTGCCTTTCAATGAGAGTTGGGGGCAATTCGACGCGATGCGGATAGCCAGCATGGTGCGCGCGCTGGACCCGACACGCCTGGTGGACCACGCTTCAGGCTGGTTTGACCAGGGGGGCGGGGATTTCAACAGCCAGCATATCTATTTCAGCCGGCTCAAAGCGCCCAGGTTGGACCACCGCCTGTTCGCGCTATCGGAATTTGGCGGGTACAGCCTCAAGATTGCTGGCCATGTTTGGGATGAGAATAAGAAGTTTGGGTATCGCTTTTTCGATACACCGGCGGAATTGACCCGGGCTTACCTGGCTCTCTTGACCGAACAGGTGAAGCCGCTTATCCGTCAGGGGCTGGCTGCCGCTATTTACACCCAAACGACGGACGTGGAAACCGAAATCAACGGGTACCTGACTTATGACCGCGAGGTTGAAAAAATGGACACGAACCTGCTGCGGCAAGCGCACCAAGACTTAATCCAGTCGCTTTCCTCCTAAACAAAAAAAACAGCCCTCGTGATGAGGGCTGTTTGACAAAGACGACCGGCTTAGGGCACTTCCGGTGGGGTGAACTCCAGCAGCGTGTTGCTGAGCGCGTCGGATACCCACACGTTCCCCTCAGCCGTGGTCGCAATTCCACTGATAATGCCCATCATGTAGGTATTGTCGTATCCACCCCAAAGTTGTTTGAAGACGCCGGTGGAATCAAAGCGGATAATCCGGCCGGCGTCCGGGTCGGTGATATACACATCCCCGTCTTGCGCTAGCGCGAGGAAGGGTTTGTTATCCAGGGAATCAGAGGTCCAGGCATCCACATCCCAGGAGGCAACGCTAAAGTAATTCACACCGCCCCCATCCGCCATGAAGACCTGGACACGATTATTCCAGGTGTCAGCCACGTAAACCAGGCCCTCCGCGCTCACCTCGATTCCAACCGGTTCGTCGAGCTTGCCTACTTCCATGCCGATACCCCCAAATTGGGAGAGGTAATTGCCCTGCGAGTCAAAAACCACCACGCGCTGTTTGCCGGTATCGGTGACGAAAACGCGACCCTGGCCATCCACAGCGATACCACGCGGACCCCAGAAGACGTCGACCAGGCCATCCACCACAAAGCTGCTCCACATGCGCACGAACTGGCCATCCGCGGTGAAGACCTGGATACGGTGGTTCCAGGTGTCCGCGACATACACATTCCCATCCGGACCGACCGCCACGCCCCAGGGCTCATTAAAGGTGCCTTCCGGCGCCAGGCCTTCCGCGGCGTTGGCGTAGCTGCCCCAGGCGTTGAGGAACAGGCCGGTGGAATCCAGGTGGACAATGCGATGGTTGCGCGAGTCAGCCACGTACAGGCTGCCATTGGGTGCCACGGCCACGTCGCGCGGGGCGGCAAAAGTTGATTCACCGGCCACGCTGATGACCCGCCCTGGATCGAGGGTGATGGTATTCGCGGCGTAAGGGTCCGTCTTCGGCTCAACGGGGGTGGGGCTGAGGCCAAATTCCCAGACTTGCGCGGCGATGTCCTTGCGGATGTACATCTTCATCGTGTCCGATGGCGACCAGGTTGCCAGGGTGAGCGAGGGGTTGTTGTAGGCGAGGGCGTACTGGGTGTAATCCCTGTTGAACCAAAGCTGCCAGAGCCCAGCGCGCTTGGCCGGGTCTTTCAAGTCCGCGAGGACCTTGCTGATGGACCAGTTGCGGTAGATATCCTCGTTGGGCCACCACATACGTTTGTAATCGAAGGCGTAGTAATCCTCCCCGACGACTGGCTTGATTTTATCTGTCAGCTCGGCGCCCACCAGGATGATGGGGTAATCCTTGAGCGACTTGGTGATGTTGGCGTCAAAGTCGTAGCGATTGGGGAAATCGCGGCCATACCACCAGAATGGATAGCGCACATTGCGGTCGTAGGCAAACTTGATGGATTTGTCGCCATATAGGCGCTTGGAAATGGTTTCGACCTGCTCCAGCACATCCTTCATATCGCGGGTGGAATGGGCGTAGACCAGGAATTCCTTGGCGTTGTCATAATTGATGTAGGCGGCCCGGTAAGCGGCGCGGAACGTGAAGACAGCCATGATGGCAAACGCGGTGAGCAGCACGAGGCGCGAGAGATCGCGCGTCCACTGCTTGAACACGAAGAAGAGTGAGACACCACTCGCGAGCACACCAACGGTCGCGAGCAGGAAGGTGCTTGTGCCCTGCAAATGCACCAGGTCCTTGCCCTGGAATGGCGGGTTGTTACCGAGGAGGGAGCCGGCCAATTTGCTCATGGAGATGAGCAGGACAAAAGCCAGGATGAGGGTGAGGAAGGCTTTTTGACGGCGCAGCGAAGCCCAGTTGACCGATTCTACGACGTAGCCAACGGCCCAGCCGGTACAAAGAATCATCGGCATGGTGATGTGGGTGGTCAGCCAGGGCATGCGCTCACCAGCGAGGGAGAAAGCCAACAGGCTGATGAGAGACCAAAACAGCAATAAAACGAGCGTCGGTAGGCTGGCAGCTTTGCCGGTGTCTTCTGGCGGGTCGCGGAAAATCCGCGCGAGCCAGGGAATATAGGGCGCCGGGACTGCTTCATCCATTGCTTGAGGGGTAGAGGCGTCGGGGTCCAAGTCCAGGTCTGCGTCCCAACTGGATGGTTCCGGCGCGGGAGCGGGCGCGAGAGCATCCTCCGGTCGTGAAAGCATGGTTTCCACTTTCGCGTTTTCCTCCAAAACAGGCCTTTGGCTGGTTTTGAACGGGGAAACAAAGGGATGATCAACGCTGGCGGTGAACAAGTGGCGGGAGGCACCAATGACCAAGGCGAGCAGCGTGCCAAGCGCGGGCAGGAATTCATAGATGGGGATTTGCACCAGGGCATAGTAGTAAAGCGGCTGCGTGCCACGTTCTACCGCCTGCTGGCTGAGCCAATAACCCAGGGCTCCGACCAGGCCTTTGAAGAAACCTTCTCCATGCGTGAAAAAGGTGGTGTAGAGGATGATGAAAATACTCCAAAAAATGGCCATGCTTTTTGGGAATACTTTTTTGTTCCACAAGAGGCCCAGGAAGAGCGAAAGTAACAGCAGGATGACAAACACAGCGCCCGAGCGCATTATCCCGGCTTGGGAGTAATCCTGCGGGTCAAAACCCAGGATGCGGATAGGCAGGGCCGTAAGGAGGGGCAGGATGAGGACCAACTGCAGCACCACGAGGTCAAAACTGCGGCTGTGGCGGATTTGCTCCCAGCCCAAACCGCGAATGAGCGTGAGGATGACCGAAACGGCCAGTGCCAGCGCCAGACCGGCCGCGGCCAGGAGCGGCAGCTTGGAATTGATGACCATGCCAACTGTAACAGTCGCCTGGGTGGGTTCCAACGGGGTGGCTGCCACGGCCGGGGTCTTGGTAAGTGCGTAAACCCCCATGGTGAGCACCAGCGCGAGTATGGTGGCCAGCGTGAGCAGGCGGAATTGGAAGGCCGCGCGGTCAGTTTTCCAGCGCCCGTGGTTCATCTCGACGAGGAAGAGCAGGGCCAGGAAGATGAGGGCTTCCGCGCTAAAAATGAAGGAAGTCGCCTTGTCGGCGTAGTGCATCGCGGTGATAAAGGTCAGCCAAAGCAACCACTTGGTTTTGCCCTCCTCCAGGTAACGCAAGAACAGCCAGAGCATGACCAGCCCCCAAAAGACGATAAAGATTTCATTGCGGGTGTAGCGGCTGTAGAAGAGGATATAGGGCGAAATGGTGAAAAGCAAAGCCGCGATGAGCGAACCCAGCCTTCCCAGGTAACGCCGCCACGCGAACAGCGTGAAGAGGACAACCGCGATGCCAAATGTTGCTGCTGGAACGCGCGCGGAAAAGTCGGAGTCGCCAAAAAGGAAATAGGAGAGGGCCAGGGCGTGAAACTGGAAAGGTCCGTGCGTGACGGGGTCGTAGACGTAGTTTTCAATGGTGTAGGAGGGGACCACGTGGTTGATTTCGTCATGGGACATGGTCCGGGCACCGAGGTCATAAAGGCGTGTCACCAGCGCCAGGACGATGATAAGCACAATCAGCAGTTTTTCAACGGTGAAGCTGGACCACCAACGGGTGAGGGGCTTATCCAACCAGGCGTCATTGAATCTTTTTTCTGGCAACGGGTCTGTTTCGGCGATCATTAAGCTGTCTCCGCATAGTCATGATGGCTAAGGTAATAGAAAATACTATACTCTGCTCCCAAGCAATCCGCAAGGCTGAGAGGTTGGATGTGATGGCACGGGTAGGGGACGGGACAAAAATGGGCCGTGCTGTCAACACGCCGGGGGTTGGGAAGGCCAGGGAGCGTCCGCTGGGGCTGGCTTTGGGTTACAATTTGAGCATGAAACGTGACGGAGTGGCTGCCAAGCTTATTGTGGTTTGCGCCTGCCTGGTCGCGCTGGCAGGGTGTGCCAGGCCCAAGCCTGCTGCCACCCCGCTGGTGCCGACGCTGGACGTGGAGGCTTTGCGGCAGACCTCGGTGGCGCAGGTGACCCTCTCCGCGCTGCAGACGCTCGCGGCGAAACCCGTGGACACATTGACGCCGGAAATTCCAGCAACGCCGGCCCCGCCCACGCTTATTCCCACCATCGCGCGGTCGGCGACCCCGCAACCCACCGAGACGCCCCAGGGCGCCTGCAACCGGGTGGGAACGGGAACGCCATTTGACCTCACCATCCCGGACGGTACCGCGGTGTTGCCTGGCCAGGCGTTCACGAAGACCTGGCGGCTGGTGAACGCGGGTACATGCACATGGAACCGGCTTTACAAGCTGATTTTCTTTTCGGGCAATTCCATGAACGCGCACCAGGAGCAATACCTGAGCGTGGATGTGAAACCTGGGGACGCGATTGACCTGAGTGTCAACTTTACCGCCCCAAATGACACTGGACAATACCAAAGCAATTGGATGCTGCTCAGCGCAGATGGTGAGTATTTTGGCCTCGGACGCAACGGCGATGGCCCCTTCTGGGTAAAGATACAGGTGGTGAAAGCGTTCACCCCGACACCCTGAAACTAACGAAAGCAGGAAATTATGACTGAAGCTTATCAAACACTCGACCCCGAAAACATGCTTGGATACATTGATGCCCTGCCGGATGACCTTGAGAAAGCCTGGTGGTTGGGCCACCAGCTGCCCCTGAAGGCCATGGCACAGCCTGGTGCGATTATCATTTGCGGGATGGGAGGGTCTGCCATCGGAGGTGATTTACTGGCAAGCTACGTGGCTGACCGCTGCCCTGTGCCCATCATCGCGCGGCGGGATTATGGCCTGCCTGCCTGGGCGGAAGGAGAGCAGGTGCTGGTGGTCTGCTCGTCCCATTCGGGCAATACCGAGGAAACGTTGGAAGCCTTTAGAGCCGCGCTGGAAAGGGGCTGCTCGCTCTTGGCGCTGACCACGGGCGGAAAACTGCGGGACCTGGCGGTAGAACATGGTACGGATTGCTGGATTTTTGAGCACGAGGGTCAGCCCCGCACGGCCATCCCGTATTCATTTGGGTTGCTGCTGGCATTGCTGGACCGGCTTTCCATGGTGGGATTGCTGGATGAGGACATCGCCGATGCGGTGTCCGTGATGCGCGAGCGCAGGGACGCGGTTGGGATGGAATCCGGGCCGGCCACCAACCCAGCCAAGCGCCTGGCCGGGCAACTGATGGACCGGAATATCGCCGTCTTCGCGGCAGGCGAGCTGGAGGTCATCGCGCGGCGCTGGAAGACACAGATTAATGAGCTGGCCAAGGCCTGGGCCTGCTTTGAGGGCTTGCCCGAGATGAATCACAACACGCTGGCGGGGCTGGTCTTCCCTGAGTCCCTGTTTGAACGCACTTCGGCCATCTTCCTGCGCTCCAAACTTGACCATCCGCGCAACGCGTTGCGGTTGCAGGCCAGCATGGAGTACTTCCTGCAGGCGGGCATCGGCACGGATGCGGTTTGGGCCAGTGGTATGTCGCGCCTGGCGCAAATGTGGAGCCTGCTGCAGATGGGAGATTACGTCTCATATTACCTTGCGCTCAATTACGGCGTGGACCCAACACCGGTGGACGCGCTCAGTGCATTAAAGCAAAGGCTGGCCCATTCATAGGCCAGCACTTGGGTGGTGGAAACAGCGGGCGGTTTTGGCCGCCCGCGTTTGGTTAAAAAATTGAGCGAATCATGAGCATAAAGCCCAGGATGATGAGCGGAATGCCCAGGATTGCGCCAATTACCGTGGCACACAGGACGATTCCCAGGATGATGACCACCATCCCCAGGATGGCTCCCAGCAAACGGCCGGTAAGTTCCAGGATGATAGCGACCAGCTTCCAAATCAGCCAGAATGGCCACAGCAGAAACGGCACTTTCTTTTTCTTCTTGTCTTCCATGTTGCTCCTTTCCATCTCGCCTGTGTGGCGATGGATAAGATTATTATAGACAAACCGCCAGTGGGAACCCATAGATAATCTGCGGAACATAGATCAAATAAGGTGACGGACTGCCTGGAGGGACGGGGATTAAGGCAACAGTGCTGAGGATGAAAGCGAAGTTGGGATTGAAAAAGGGGGGCAAAAAGGAGCCAATTCGGGCGCAAAAAATGCCCTGTTGTGAAAACAAATTCTGTTATAATACGCACTCACCACGGAGAGGTCGCATAGCTGGCCTAGTGCGCTCGCTTGGAAAGCGAGTACAGGGATGACCTGTCGCGGGTTCGAATCCCGCCCTCTCCGCTGTTTTTATTTAAGGGCCATGCTCGGGGTGACTGGGTGGGGAAAGAAGTAAAACATGCCGCTGGAGGATCTTCCAGTAGAAGGTTTGATACAGGAGCTTGATATCCTTCTTTTGAGTTATGCTTCAATTAAGACATAGTGGAGCGAGGAAAATGGGAAAGCCAAGAAAAATGTTGAGCGATTGGGACGTGCCCTATCTGCAACCCCTCATCAGGCTGGTTGAAACACAGAGCAAAGTGACCCTGGCGCATTGGGCGGTGGATTACAGTGAAAAAGTGATGCTGCCGATTTGGTCGGAAGCATTCCCCGGGGACAGCCGGCCCCAATTGGCCCTGGAAGCGGCCAGGCAATGGCTGGACGGCAAAATCAAGTTGCCCCAGGCCAAGACCGCTATTTTGGCATGTCACGCAGCCGCCCGGGAGGCGGAGAGCTTCCCAGCCGCCCAGGCCGCGGCGCGGTCTGTAGGGCAGAGCGCGTCGGCCATTCATTCCGCCCGACATTGTGTTGGGTTGCCTTTGTATGGGGCGTTGGCGGTCGCTTATGACACGTTGGGGAGCGACGCCCCCAGGAACCTGTTGGAAGCAAGGGCGGCAGAAGAATGCGCGCGGATGCTGGAGGCCTTGAAAGCCATCGCGGTTGCGGACGAGCCCAACCCAGGCATAAAGGATTGGAAATGCTGAGACCTAGCAGGGGCTAGGATGACGAAGGAAAGCAAGCAAGTGCTTTTCGAAAACGATGAGATAGTTGACCGAGAAGATGGACTGCCAGGCAGATTACCTGAAGATACAAACATTGTTGGAGCGCTCGGAGGGCGATTCAGAGCGATTTGTGGCATCCTTGCGGCAGGAACGCGTCCCGCACCTGAGCTACAGCCAGGTCACTTCGGTGGAGTTCTGTGAGCGGCGTTATTACCTGGAGCATGTGCTCCACCTTGAACCGTTTCCCATGCCGGAGTACTTCACCAAGGGCAAACGCCTGCACCAAGCCATCGCGACCTACTACATCTCCCGAGCAGGGGGCATCGATTATGCCCGCGATAGGGCTTTGGAATACCTTTGCGAGGAGGGGGAGTCAACTTCGCAACGACAGTTAGAAATCGCGTTGAGCGTGCATTTCGCGAATAGTTGGGACCATTGCCAGGTGCTCGCGGTTGAACTGCCTTTCGTGATGCGGCTTGCGCCGGGATTGCCGGCGTGTGTGGGGGTGATTGACCTGGTTTTACAGCATGACGGTCGCGTCATCCTGGTGGACCACAAGACCGGGCGTGATTTTTACCCCTATGATGAACTGCAGATGGCTATCTACGCGGAGTTCATCCGCGAGCAACTCAGCAGCCTGCCTTGTGAGTTTTATTACGACCATTATCGTTGGGTAAACAACCTGGGCCGAATCCGCAAACCCGCCTTTCAGCGCACCAAGGTGAATATCGATGGGCTGGACTGGCCGTCCGCGCTGGAAAGAATTAGCGTCGCTGCTGAAAAAATGGAAAAAATCCACAGGACTGGCAGGTCCCAGCGGGATGGGCCTTGCTTCATGTGCCCCATGCGCGGTCCCTGTTGGGGCTCCTACGGGGGTGCTTAGCAACCTGGGGCTGTTTACTCAAGCCTATTGGGGCTTGACCCGACAGGGTGTTTTTAGTTGTGAGCGATGATCCAATCCAGCATGCTGGCGATGACCACATCCTTCTCAGGTTCGTTGTGGGTCTCGTGGTATAGACCTTCCCAACGCTGGTAAGTGAAATCCTGCGTTTTGACACGCTCTGCCAGGACATCTGAGCCTGCAACCTTGGCAATCGAGTCGGATGTGCCATGAGCCAGGTAAAGGGGAAGCTGCCACATATCTGCGTGCTCAAGCACGTAAGCGGGCGCATCCTGTAAAAACGCTCCCAACAAGACGCTGGCCTTGTCATGCACAAGTTCGTCCTCGCGGTAGGCACGGACCACGTTTTTATCACGGGACAGACCATCCACATACAGGTTGCTGGGCACCACCAGGTGCGGAAAAATGGGCTTGAGGGCTTTAATAAGCAACTTCTGGACCGTGGAAAGTGTGGACGTATCCAGGGGCGGGCTGGTGGCAATCACACCCTTGAGCATGGGCTTGTACTTTTCGGTGAAGGTTAACACTTCGAGGGCTCCCATGCTGTGACCATACAGAAAAATGGGGATATCGGGGTTGAGACGATTTGCGTAGGCTAGCACCTGGCCGATATCAGCCATGAGTTGCTCTTCGGAATTGATAACACCCCGGCGCCCCTGGGAGAGGCCGCAACCGCGCTGGTCAAACCCGACCATGCAGAGCTCACGCGCGTTCATCTTTTCGGCAACGTGGTTATAGCGTTGGCAATGTTCGCCGATACCGTGGACGAGGACAACGATGGCCTTGCTGGTGGATGGCTCCCCCCATACGCGCAGGAAGAGTTCCAGGTGGTCTGATGTTGTAATAGTTGTGTCGGTAATGGTCATGGGTTGGGGTCCTCCGGGGATCAGACGGCGTAAATCACGTATTGCTTTAGAAAATCATCCATGCTTTGATAGAAGTCCAGCAGGGTTTCTGCTTTACGGAAGCCGTGCCCTTCCCCTTCGTACAGGCGATAGATGTGGGGTACATGGTTGGCCTTGAGCAGGTTCACAATGCTCTCGGACTGTTCCATCAGGACGACGGTATCCGCGGTGCCCTGGAAGATGGCAACAGGGTCATGGATTTGGTCGGCATGGAAAATGGCTGACCATTCCTGGAAGTGCTGGGCAGCCCCGGGCAGAGTGCCAACCAGCGAAGTGTTGTAGTGGCTCTCAAACTTGTTGGATTCCTGCTCAAGCGTAAAAAGGTTGGAGACGCCATAGGAGCAGAGCCCGGCTTTGAAGAAACCGGGATGATGCGTGAGCGCGTTTAGAACCGTGAAACCGCCAGCACTGCCGCCCTTGATAACCAATTTTTTCGGGTCAGCCAGACCGGCGTTAACCAGGGCCTGGGTGCCTTCGAGGGTGTCCATGAGGTCTAGCGGACCCCACTGGCCACGTAAGGCCTCGCGGTATGACCGGCCGTAGCCCGTGCTGCCACGGTAGTTGACCGCGAAGTAGGCATAACCGCGGCTGGTGAAAAAGGAGGCGTCAAGGTCGAAGCCAGGCATCACCTGCGACGTAGGCCCACCGTGGATGTGGACAATTGTTGGGGGCAAACCCTCAGCCTGGTAATTACGGTTCGCAGGTGGGTAGTAAATGCCGTGGACCTCTATGCCGTCAGAGGAAGTCCAACTGAATGGGCGTGGGGTGGGAAGGTCTTCGGCATGGAAGGCGTCCGACTGGCTGCGTGCGACGGTTGTGCGCTGACCATCCGTGATCGTCACCAGGCGGGAGGGGAGGCTTGGGGATTCAGCCAGGAAGGAGAGCGCGCCCGTACTGGAAACCGAGGGTTGCGAAATCTTGGTGAATGCACCTGTCTCGACGGCGGTGTCGGCACGTGTGGCCAGGTCCAACCGGCGAAGTTGAATGGTCCCCAGGTTATTTACGAGGTAATACAAAGCGGAGCCATCCCGCTCCCAGGCAATCGCGCGGATGCCCTGAGCCCAGGCAGGGGGTAGAAGGGCCTGCCCATCCACGAGGATGGTTTTGGCACCTGTGGTGAAATCAAAGCGTACCAGCTGGTCCCACTCACCCTTGTTGGTGAGGTAGGCTAGTTGGGTGCCGTCGGGTGAAAAGCTTGGCTGGAAAGTTGAGATGTTCGCGCCACCATCCAACTGGTGGACCTCGGTTAATTCGCTGCCATGCGGGTCAAACAAACCGAACATCACGCGCGTGCCGTCCCAGGGCATGTTGGGATGGTCCCATTCCACCCAAGCCAGCGCGCGACCATCGGGGCTGAAGGCAGGCTGCATGTAAAAATCCGCGCCATGCGCCAGGATGCAGGGCCAGGTTTGGCCATCTAGCGGGACCGCAGCCAGCACGTCCCGACCTTCGTAAGTGTGAATGAACACCACCCGCGTTTCATCCGGGGAAAGCTCTGGGGCGGCACTGCTACCGAATTGGGGGGTGAGAGGGCGGGGCCGGCCAGGGCCAAAGGGGGCAAAGTAGAGGCGACCGTTGCGCTCGGTGAATACCACGCCATCCTTGCCGGCCGTGAACTCCCCACCGCCGTAAAGAATGCCTCCAGCGGGGTTCAGGTCGCCGGAAAGATTGAAGGGAGCCTCGGGGCCAGCCTTAGCCCACAAGCTTGTTTTTCCGGATTGGGATTGGGACCACACCAGGTGGTGGCCATCGGGCGACCAGCGGGCATCATTCAGGCGAATGCCCTGGCCAATCATGGCGCCGGTAATGGGGGAGGGCCATAATCCGTAGGGAAGGTTCTTTTTCGCTTGAGTCATCGTTCACCTCTCTTCTTATTGTTGGCAATGATATCATCGCTTGGGCTGGAAGGCCGGCGTAGTATTGGGAAGTCTGGTGTTGACGCCTCAGCGAGCGCGTGCTAAAATAGCCTCTCGCGGGCGCGTAGCTCAATGGTAGAGCAGTGGCCTTTTAAGCCATTGGTTCAGGGTTCGATCCCCTGCGCGCTCATTTTCCCACATGTGGGGGTATTGACCTTCAATTGCCCCTGCATATGGTGGACTAATCGGCCGTCTCTTCCCCCGTTTTCTTGATAGTCCATTGGTTTAATTAAGGTTCTGTGATAAGGTCTTTCTACCTGAATTCCCAGCAAGGCTGGGATTGACTTTTTAATTATACCTTTTCACCCGATCTGTAACAGTTTTCTTCCAGTTTTCGTGTTTGCCGTGCTTTTTCCTCCTCCCTAGATCCCCTTCTCTACAAACCCTATATTAACGATTTTCCGAAAGTGGAAAATTTGCCCCCTCATTTTCCGCTTTTGACATCTTGTATTCCGAT
>Ga0116171_10002353_pt1 | contig 17979 bp, 18 predicted proteins | sample AD_JPNHW2_MetaG_FD_89798 | JGI IMG/M metagenome (GOLD analysis project Ga0116171, IMG submission 89798) | Active sludge microbial communities of municipal wastewater-treating anaerobic digesters from Japan - AD_JPNHW2_MetaG | ecosystem: Engineered > Bioreactor > Anaerobic > Digestate | place... | reverse complement strand
TTTGGCGGGGATCTTAAAGCAAGGAAGTTCTTGACGCAGATAAAAGAAATCGCTAACAAAATGATTGTCTGCAACATCCACAGATTCTTACTATTTCTCTTCTTTGAGGTTTTCTACAGAGCATATTTTTCTTTTATTATGATAGAAAATTTCAAAAAGACAATCCTATATGCCATAAAAATATTAAGATTAATTAGCGATCATATCATGCTGAAAAATTTTCATGAATTCCGTGATCCAATTCATACATTTATAAAAATGGATTCAACGGAGAAAAAAGTATTAGAATCATTTCCTTTCCAAAGGCTTCGCTATATTAGGCAATTATCAACAACGTATTTGCTATATCCTGCAGCAAATCATTCTCGTTTTGAACATTCTCTTGGTGTTATGGAATTGGCCAGTCGTGTTTTTGATACAATTACTGATCCCGATAATTTGAATAAAGAAATTTCAGAATTAATTCCAGAGATTCGTAATGACGATGCAAAGAGATATTGGAGACGGGTTTTACGGATGGCAGCATTATGCCATGATATCGGGCATCTTCCATTCTCTCATGGAGCAGAGAGTGAATTGCTCCCAGAAGGGTGGGATCATGAACAGATTACAAAGGACTTGATTGTCAGTCCTGAAATGAAGGAAATTTGGTCTGCAATCAAACCCCCCCTTACTCCAAATGATATCGCAAAACTTGCAATCGGTCCAAAAAAATTGACTACCGAGCATTTTAGCGATTGGGAAGCTCTTTTGTCAGAAATCATTGTTGGAAACTCATTTGGGGTAGACCGTATGGATTACTTATTGAGAGATTCTCATCATATTGGTGTCGCATATGGTCAATTCGATCATTATCGTCTAATTGATACAATAAGAATACTCCCTTCCCCCCCAGAAGGACCGGATGAAACTGGAACCTCCAAAGAAACAACCCTTGGAATAGAACAAGGTGGATTACAATCTGCTGAATCATTGCTTCTTGCGAGATATTTCATGTTTTCACAGGTCTATTACCACCGTGTTAGAAGAATTTATGATATTCACCTTCGGGATTTTCTTAAAGAGTGGTTACCTGGAGGATATTTCCCAATCAATATCCATGACTTTCTAAGACTGACTGATAATGAAGTGTTATCTGCAATGTATAATGCATGTCTTGATGAAACAATACCTGGTCATGATTCAGCCAAAAGAATTATTGAACGCTCTCATTTCAAAAGGGTATATGAATATACTCCGGATAATAAAATTCCAAATGAAAAAATAAATCTAGATGCTCCTGGTGACATCTATAAAGCACTTAAAGAAGAATATGGTGAAGACAAGTTACGATTTGATCAGCAAAAACCTAAATCTGGAGCCAACGATTTTCCTGTTCTTCGAAGCGATGGGAGGGTTGTCTCAGCATTATCATTATCAGAATCCTTGAATCACATTCCCCCTGTTCGCGCAGAATTTATATTTGCTCATCCAGATATCAGCAATGAGGCAACCCAATGGGTGGAAAAAAATAAAAAGAGGTTTATTGAATTAAAAGGTGAACAGTAATGGAACGGTTAAAAAATATTGCAATCCTTTTGCAGTTAATTGATGCTCTTAAGGAAAATGGAAGCTGGTGTGGAGAAACACATGTACAAAAAGCGACATATTCGCTTCAGCAGCTCAAAAGCGTTCCATTGAATTTTAATTTCATCCTGTATAAACACGGTCCGTTTTCTTTCGATCTTAGAGATGAATTAACTGCAATGCGTGCAGATGGCCTTATTTCACTTCAGATCATGAATGAATCTTATGGTCCTCAACTAAGAATTACTGAACGCGGTCAAGCAATTCTAAAATTATTTGCCAAAACTAGTGAAGAGTATAGGAACAGTGTTCAATTCATAGGGTCAACACTCGGGAACAAAGGTGTTGTTGACTTGGAAAAACTTGCAACTGCGCTTTATGTAACAAATGATATGAAAATAAAGGGTACTGATGAACGTGTTCAAAAGATTGTACAGCTGAAACCCCATATAACACAAGAACAGGCTGAAAAAGCGGTGCATGACATTGACATGCTTATCAAATCGGCAAATACATAATCAAGATTATTCTTTACAGGACATCACCCAATATTTACCGGTCGCTGCTAGTATCCAGAGTAGTATTTCTGTTGTAACCTTTCGTTAAAGTTCTCTATTTATGCTTCACTTATGATCTCAAAAAATCAAAGGAGTGGTCACCCCCCACCTCCCCCACCACAAGGGTGGGGGTATACCCCCCTCTTGAAAAAAAGATGGAGGGGGGGTAGGGCCCCTCCCCCCGTCTCGTTGGTCGCGAAAACCCCCCGCTTTTTGCACGGGTATTTCTCATATTTCGCGTGGAACCCCCGTCGTGAACATAAGCTTTTCCGGATTTTTGGAAATGTAGGTTACCCCCTCCTTAGGGTCTGGAGGGGGAGGGGGTAGCCCCCCTGTTTGCCCAACGCATAGGGAGGGGGATGATCCCCTGCTGGGCCGGCAGGAGGGGTGGGGGTATGCCCCCTCCTTCAATCCCTTTGGTCGCGAACCCCCCCATTTCCAGCAGGCTCCTTTCCTGTATTTCGCGTGGAACTCCCGTCGTGAGCACGGGGCTTTTCCGGATTTTTGGAAATGTTGGTTACCCCCTCCTTAGGGTCTGGAGGGGGAGGGGGTAGCCCCCCTCCTGGAAAAAATTTGGAGGGGGGCAGGGGGCCTGACCACTGAAACTCACCACGCCTCTCCCCCCCACTCCTCATCTCATACTATCCCTTCCTCTCACCCCTCCTACGGCGGGTCCCGTTCCCAGCTCCCAAACCCCAATCGCAAGTGTTCAATGGCGATCTCATTGGCATGTGTATCCGGATTCGGGACTGCATTATACTCAGTCACCCAGCAGTCGGTGAGATGATAGGAATACTCAACATCCCCGTTCTCATCGCATACGTCAATTGTAAGCGGCCGCTTGTATTCCGGGAGAAGGGATCCTTTGCCCGTTGCCGGGCCATAACACCGTACCATACTGACCCACTGTTCAAACCCGATATCAAAACTGATCCCCCGTTCAAGGTTGATGAAAAACGGGGTATGCTGGCCTTCCGGCCCTATTGTCCGTCGAGGGCCGTCACTTTTTTGCAGGGCTGGCCCTGTCAGTTTCACCGGCAGTGGGGAGACCTCCGGGAAGCCGGCGACATACCGGCCCCTCCATTTCACCCGGAACCGGAAATTCCTGTACGGGTCGTCCGATAGGGACATGGGAATTCCTCGCTCGTTCCTTACCGCATGAGATAATGATTGTTACGTTTAATGCAAAAGTCGCTGGAGGAATGAAGGGAGACCTGGCATCTCCCATGTTTGGGTAGTTTAAACCGACATCGTATTTTTCTGGTTATTTTCGCACGACCCACGCACCCGGTATCCATGAGCGACACATGAGAAGTGAAGTACTCGTGCTTTATTGGCACAACAGAAAGTCCGGCTGCCACACCCCGGTCATAATCCCGGTTTACTGCAATCCAAAATGGAGGCCTGCGGGAAATTGAGCACGGACTGGCAAACTTGTGTATTGATATGAACCGTATGCAGAGCGGGAAGCCATTGTAAAGAAAGGAGAATAAAAAGGAAAAACTCTGGCGGGCACGTTTCAGGTTTTTCCCGTGAAGGAACAAGGCCAAAAAAGTATTTGGCCGGATACTGTCGATTATGATCCGGGAAGGCGAAGAGAATGCCTGAAGATACCATGACATTCCGGGATGACGGAAATCCGGGTCCGGTGGTTGCAGAAGCCGGTGAACCGGATATCCCGGTACTCGCCCGGCACCACCGGCTGATGTTTGAGGAGATCTGGGAAAAACGGGGGAACACCTCTCCTGAAGGGTGCATGCAGGCGATGGAGGAGCAGTATAAACAGAAGCTCCGCGATGGGTTCCGGGACGGAAGCTGTCATGCCTGGGTAGTGAGGAAGGACAGCCGTATTGTCGCGAGCGGTGCGTTAAGCGTCGTGCCGTATGTCCCCGTTCCCTACGATCCGGGTTTTTACATCGCCTTTGTCCACAGCATCTATACTGAAAAAGGGGGAGCGGCACCGGAAATATGCAGACCGGGTGATAAAAACAATATTACAATACTGCCGGGAACGGGGGATCTGCCGGGTTTACCTGTTTGCAAGCGAGGACGGCCGGCCCATATACGTGAACAACGGGTTTACACCGGTAGAGAATGCGATGCTTGCCGTGCTAAAATAGCCGGTGAGTGGAAATCTTTTTTTTTTCTTTTGGCATTCCCGGCAACATTTACGGCGGAAAAAAGTATTGGGTTTACCAGATGACCGGCCTCTCGCTCACGTTCCGGTACAGTGCGTCGCCGGGCTGGATCTCCGGGAACGCGTCGTAGAACTGCGGCACGTTAAAGAAGGCGCCGTTTACCCGGTATCTCCCGTTTGAATGGGGATCGGTATACACCTGGATTCGCAGTGCCTCCTCGCGGAAACTCCCCCGCCAGGTATGTGCAGCCGAATAGAAGAATTCCCGCTCTTTGCTCTTTTCAGTCAGTGCATCAGGTGACTGGCTCTCCTGCGCCTTCCACGCGTCATAGGCAATCGTTATCCCTCCGAAATCCGCGATGTTCTCGGCAAGCGTCAGGTTACCGTTGATGGAAAGCCCGGGAAGGACCTGGAAGTTGTTGTATTCCTGCACGAGCAGTTGTGTACTGTTGTCAAACCTCTGCTTGTCTTCCGGCGTCCACCAGTCTTTCAGGTTCCCGTCCTTGTCAAACTGTCCTCCCGCCGTGTCAAACCCGTGCGTCATCTCGTGGCCGATAACCCCGCCAAGAGCCCCGTAATTCTGTGCAGCATCCGCATCCGGGTCAAAGAAGGGCTCCTGGAGGATCGCTGCCGGGAACACTATCTCGTTCCTGTTCCAGTCATAGTAAGCGTTCACCATCTGCGGGCTCATGAACCAGATTGTGCGGTCAACCGGTTTTCCTACCTGTGAAAGACCAGAGGAACCGTGGATTAAATTATATGCCGATGCCGAACGGACATTTGCAGCATACGAATCGGACAGGGTGAGACCGGAATAGTCCGTCCATTTGTCCGGGTATGCGATCTTCTGTCCCATCGCCGCAAGTTTTTCGCGGGCGGCAGTCTTTGTGGAACTGCTCATCCAGGTCAGGTTTGCGATCCGGTTATCGAAAGCCTGCTTCATCGATGCAAACATATCTGATACCATCCCCCGGGTCCGGGGGTCCACGTATTGGGCAACATATTCCCTGCCCACGAGATCGCCAAGGATATCGCTCTCCGTGTGCACGACCCGTTTCCACCGGGGTTCCATCGCGGTAACGCCGTTGAGCGTCGTGCTGTAGAACGCGAAATGCTCCTTTTCAAACCCTTCGCCCAGGTACGGGGACATTTCGTTTATCAGCTCGTACCGCAGGTAGACTTTCCAGTCGTCAAGCGGCGCGGTCTTTAAGAGAGTGTCAAGCGCCTTTGCAAAACCGGGCTGGCGGACATTGACCTGGCTTACTGTCCCTTCTCCCGGAATGGATGCGAGTTTTTCCCACCCGGTTGCAGGATACTGCGCTTCCAGTTCGGAAAGGGTAAACAGGTTTGTGGTCTTTTCCGGGTTCATGTTGTCTTCGGCAGTGTTCTGGGCCTGCGCCAGGGTCTTTTCCATTGCATAGACCGTCTCTGCATCGGCCGCAGCCTGCCCGTCGGTTTCCCCGGCGAGCTTGAAAACGTTCGTGATATGGTTCCGGTAGGCGTCCTGGATCTCCCGGCTCTTTGTATCATTCCTTATGTAATAGTCACGGTCCGGAAGCCCGATCCCGCCCTGTTCGAGATACGGGATCATCTCGCTACTGTTCCGGGGATTGATATCGGCCACGTAGTAATATACCGGGTTGGACCCGTGTTCAAGAAGAATGATCGTGGCGTTGGTAAGGTCGCTTCCCGACTGGATTGCGTCAATCATCGCAAGGTCCCCGGAAAGCGGGGCAAGGCCATCCCGTTCGATTGTCACGTTGTCCATTCCCGCCCGGTAAAACTGCCCGATGAGGGTGATATTCCTGTCTGCCCCCGGGGTGGCGTTTGAGGCATTTAAGAGGAGGGCATGAAGGTCGTTGTCCACCTTGTCTTCGATTGAATCAAAAGTTGTGTAACTCTTTTTGTCGGCCGGAACCGGGTGTTCTGCAATCCATGCATCATTTACATACGCATAAAAATCGTCGCCCGGCCGGACCGACAAATTGAGAGCGTATCCGCTGTCGGGTGCCGGTGTCCCGGTGACCGGTGCAGCAGTGCCGGTCCCGGCGGGGCTTGTGCATCCCGCTGATACAAGACCGATGATAACAATCAGTAACAGTGCTAAACGCTTCACAGTGGGTAAATATTGTTTTTAACGGGATTTAATGAGCAGGGGCCTTCCCGGGTTTTACTCCTCCCAAACTACTAAATATAACGGTTACCAGTTTCACTCATGGCAGACATCTCGCACTTTATGATCCCGGCAGATAACGTAGAGCGGGCACGGCACTTCTACACGGATCTTCTTGGCTGGAAGATAGAATCGTTACAGCCGTCCGGGGATTCGATGGGAATTGATGCGATGCAGTACCACGATATCAAAACCGGGGCCGCCCGGCCGGGTGCCTTGAACTCCGGCGGGTTGTACAAACGGCAAACGAAGGAACCGGTCATCAGTTTCGTTGAAGTTGATGACCTCGATCTTGTCCTCTCGAAAGTAGAACGCCTTGGCGGGAAGATCATCATGCCAAAATCAAAAATCCCGGGTGTAGGACAGACCGCGATGATCCTTGACTCCGAAGGGAACTCTATCGGGATCTGGACGCCACAAAAGAAATGAACCGGGGATTCCGGTCATCCAAAAGACCGATTGTTACGTTCCCGGCCGAATCCCGTCAGGGTATCTTCCGACAAAGAAGAAAGGGGAGCCAAAAATTACCGGTGGTTCCCTGACGGATTAGTGCATATCATGGCGCAGGATCTTCGCTTCCTCTTCGTAGTCCGGGTGGATTTCCTCTTTTATCAGAAGTGCGATGACAAAGATGATAATCCCGAGAACAAGCGAGAGCGTAAACGCGAGATCAAAGCCGGCAGAGAGCACTTCCAGCTGGATATCTTTCGGGGATTGCAGTGTCACGGCATGGGACTTTGCAACCATGATCACAGACTCGATTAAGAGCAGGTTGTAGATCGCAATCCCGATAGAGCACGGCGCCTGCCTCTCGAGGCTTGTCAGGCTTGAGACCATCCCGGCCTTTGTTTTTGAAACCGACATCATGATAAGTGACGTCAGCGGTGTGACAAGCAGCCCGAGCCCAAAGCCGATAAGGGCAAGGCTCACCACCACAAATGCCGTCGAGATATGGACATCCAGCATGGTCATCATGTAGTAACCGATGATCATGGGGATACATGCGATAATGCAGAGCCGGCGCGGCCCGGTCCGGTTGAATGCCGCGCCTGCAATAATGCCTGAGATCATCATGGCAAAGGCAAGAGAGGATAAGATCAGGCCGGCAGTCGATGTATCGTAATTATGGACGTACTGAAGGAAGAACGGCAGGAGGTACTCGATTCCGGAGAAACTCAAAAAGACCAGTCCGAGCAGCAGGTTTGCCAAAAAAAAGTTCCTGTTCCGGAAGAGCCTGAGGTCGAGAAGCGGGTCAAAAAGACCGAGTTCACGCTTGACAAACCAGCCAAGGGTGATAATGGTTAATGCGGTAACACCAAGGATCACCGGGGATGTCCAGCCGAAGGTTTCGCCTTCGGAAACGACAAAGACAAGCGAAGCAAGCCCGACGAACACGAGGCCTGCCCCGGCCTTGTCAAAAGCGGTGGGATCTGTTGTCGGCTGCGACTCCGGAATTACCTTTGCGCCAAGCAGGATCGCAATAATCCCCACCGGCACGTTGATGAAGAAGATCCAGTGCCACGAAAGGTGCTGGGTCAGGACCCCTCCGATGGTCGGTCCGATTGCGGTTCCAAGGGAGGCACAGAGCATGACGATGCTCATCGCCTTTCCTTTCTGCTCAGCCGGTATATAGGCAGTGATCATGGCAGCAGCGACCGCCATAAGCATCGCCCCTCCGACGGCCTGTAATACCCTTGACAGTACAAGTGACGGGAACCCTCCGATAAACTCTGGTATAAATCCGCAGAAGAACGACCCGAGGGTGAAGACAAAAAAGCCGGAAAGGAAGATCTTCTTGTATCCAATTGTATCCGCCATCTTCCCGAAGATAAGTACGCAGCCTACTTCTACAAGCAGGTAGGATGTGGCAACCCAGCTTACGGTTGTCGTTGTGATGCCAAACGTCTCGGTGATCGCCGGGAGTGCGATATTTACTATTGTCCCGTCGAGACTTGACATGAATACTGCAAGCGAGATGGAAAGGATAAGGAGAAAATAACCTTGTATTGCATTGTTTTTTTCCGGATTTTCCATTTGTTGGGGTTGAATATACAGGTAGATGAGTGTTGCGGTTAGTTTTGAGGGCGGTCCGGGCAGTTTTCCCGCACCGGTGCGTTTTCCGCATCCCCCTGACAAAAATACCTGCTAAAAATCCCCGGAATCCGAATCCGACAACAAAGCGTATATCCCGGCACCAAGAGAACAAGAGATAGTGGCATAAACCACAAACAACGAATATAAAAGGAAGTGATTTCTACGTCAAAAAAGAACAACAAGGCTGCTGCTGCCGCAAAGAATGCGCCGGCTGACAAGTCTGCTGCAAAGAACCAGAAGAGTGCATAAACCCTTTCATTTTTTACCCGTTTTTACACTACCTCTGTAAAAACCGGTCAACCCGGTAAAAACCATCATGATATTTAGATCCCCGGTCCGGTTGACCGGACGGGGTTCCGTCGTAAAATTGCGTAAAAAGTGCGTGCCCGTTTTTATCGCATCGCATTCCGGCGCATCAGTGTCATGACACCGGGCTTTTCCGGTTTCTGCGGTTTACTGACAGGCATACCGAAACCTCCCATCTCCATCTGCGGCGCACTAAACATCTCCGTGTTCAGCCGGTTTCCAATCTCGTCGAAGATCCGCTTGTAGGCAACGCAGTGCGGGTCGACGCCGTTGATCCTCCCCGGAGTCGGTGCCATTGCGTTGTATGGACACCCGCCCCGGCAGTACCTGATATGTTTGCAGCTCCCGCAGGCTGTATCCACGTACTCCTTAAACGCGAGCATCAGTTTTCCCACGTCAGAGTCCATGAGGGTCTCCATCGACGGGTGGTCCGCGACGTTTCCCATCACGTATTCCGGCATTCCGACAAACCGGTAGCAGGGGTAAATGCTCCCGTCGGGCCCGATGGCAAACGTGCTCCCCATGCAATCCACGTACGTGCAGACGCTCCCCCGACGGGTAAAGACACACCGGCAGAGGTCGTTGATGTTCATCACGTCGATCTCGCCCATGTGGTCAAGTGCCTTGTCAAGAAGATACACCAGAAGTTCGCCATACTCCGTCGGTTCGAGCGCCCACTCCTTCGGGTTCTCGGAACGTATCGAGGGCAGTGCCGGGTGCAGTTTCAGGGTAAACCCTTTTTCAAGGAAGAACCTGAAGATCTCGTCCCGGGATTTTACTGATTTGTTCGTGAACGTGCAGATAAACCGCACGTCAAGGCCATGCTCTTTTGCGATCTCGTAGCCCCGCATCGTTTTCTGGTAATAGCCGTCCCCCCGCTGCGAATCCGTGATCGCCTCCGGACCGTCGATGCTTGACCCGAGCGGCACATGGTAAGCTGCAAGGACTTCTGCTATCTCCGGGGTCATCCGCCAGAGGTTCGTCTGCATTGCAAACTCAGGGTGCATCTGGACAAGCTCCTGCGTGAGCATCGGGAGCACCTGCCGGTAGAAGTCAGCGCCGGCAAGCAGTGGTTCCCCTCCGTGGAACGTGAACGTGACCCGGTCTTTTTTCATACCTTTTAGCCATGTCACGATCTCTTTTACCGTGTCCACGGTCATGACCGGTGAACCCTCTTCAGAACTCCAGCAGTACTTGCATTTCGAAGGGCAGCCCAGCGTCGGGATAATCATTACGTGGAACGGGTTTTTCATTACTGTTTTTTCCCATCGTCAGGGTATATTTGTTTTCACCTGGGTGATATCCTGTGAACCCCCTCTTGCCTGATTCCAATCGTTAGCCGCGGGAATTTTGGATCATTTGTATAAAGGGATGAAGATCCGGCTTTTAGGGAGTGGGTATCCTGATCCGGTCCTGTTTGTTTCCGGATGCGTACATACCCGCCATGCCGTTATGCCTGACCAGGTACCGGCACTTTGGTGGATCAGAGGGGGAAGTCCTCGGTATCTGTTCAATCCTTGTGACGATGTACGGGAACCGTCCAAAAGACGAGAATTCCAGCCGGCGCAGGAACCCCGATACGGTGTTGCACTGGTAGCGGGTAAGGCCGAAACGTTCGCGTAATTCCTGCACCGTGACCCACCGCTCGTCGGTATTCTGCTCCTCCATGAACTGCTCAAGCAGTTCCGGTATGCCGGAATATCTCCTCATAGGCTTTTTTTGGTTTCCTAAAAATAGTCCGGGTTCTGCATATCCGGCCGTCAGGCCGGTTCGGACTCGATCTGCTCCACGAGATTTCTCATGACGCTTTCAGTTGCTTTATACGTTGGGGAATCTGCGTGGCGCAGGATATACGGCCTGCCCTCGTCGCCGGCTTTGACAAGTTCCGGGTCAAGAGGAATCGCGCCAAGATACGGTACGCCAAGGTCTTCTGCGGCTTTCTTTCCGCCGCCCTTGCCAAAGAGGTTGATAACCTCGCCGCAATGGGGACAGCACATTCCGCTCATGTTCTCGATGATCCCAAGGACCGGCAGCTCCAGTTTTTCAATAAACTTAGCTGCTTTTATCGCATCCAGCACCGCCACATCCTGCGGGGTGGTTACCATAACGGCTCCCCGAACATTGGGTGCGAGCTGGGCAATCGAAAGGGCTTCGTCGCCGGTGCCGGGCGGGAGGTCAACAATCAGATAATCAAGATGCCCCCAGTTCACTTCTGCAAGGAACTGCTCTATGGCTGCCATCTTCATCGGGCCGCGCCAGACTACCGGGGTAGATGTATCCGGGAGCAGGAATGCCATGGACATGACCGAAAGGTTTCCGGTTACATGGACCGGTTCGAGGGTTTTTTCTGTTACTACCGGCCGCTGGTCTTCGATGCCAAGCATTTTTGGGATATTCGGGCCGTGGAAATCGAGGTCGAGAAGACCGGTTTTTTTGCCATCACTGGCAAGGGCGGATGCAAGGTTCACCGAAACGGTGGATTTTCCAACGCCGCCTTTCCCGCTTAAAACAAGGATGACGTGTTTTACATTGATCTTTGCTTTGGGTGGCAGCCCTTTTGGGGCACTATGCTGCTGTGCAGATGAACAACTGCTGCAGTTCTGGTCGCATGCCGTTTTGTCAGGTTGTGTATGTGCTGTCATGGTATCGTAACTGGTTTTTTTAGTGGTCATTCGGATCTTTCATCATCGGTGACCTGTGCGAGGACATCCGCTGTCGGGCCGATATCGATGATCTTCCCGCCCCGCATCAGGGCAAGCCGGTCGCAGATATCCCGAACAAAGTCCATATCGTGGGAGACTACGACAAATGTCTCGTCCATCTCATCTCTCGCGTGCTGGATTGAGTGTTTCACGTCCTGCTTGGTGAGGGGGTCCATGGTCCCCGTCGGTTCGTCGAGAATAACAAGGCGGGGTTCTTTTATGAGCACCTGTGCAAGCGCGACCCGGTGCCGCTCCCCATCCGAGAGCTCCGCAGGGAACCGGTCGAGGATGGCCTTTGACTTTTCCGGAGAGAATCCTGCCATTCCGAGAGTGACAATCGCTTTACGCATGGCAAGTTCCTTGGGGAATTCAAGGCCGATTGAGTCCGTCAGGTTGTCGAGCACCGTGCGGTGGGGGAAGAGATCGTATTCCTGGTGCAGGAGGCCGATATACTCTTTTGCCCGGCCGCGTTCGGTGATGCCGGGCTTGGTCATGTCGACAAGGTCTTCACCGATACGGATATTCATCTCGCCGCTTGTGGGTTCGATAATCCCTGCGATAATCTGGGAAAGGGTAGTCTTTCCCGCACCGCTTTTTCCGATAATGCCGAAGATTTCTTTCTCTGCAACTTCAAACGAGACCGAGTTTACTGCCCGGACAACCCCCCGGTCTACCGAAATATACCGTTTCATGACATCCCGTGCCGTAAGGATGGTTTTCCCTAAATCCGGGTTATCTTCGCGTTCTTCCTTCCCGATGCCTTTGGTAAATGTCCCGATAATCTCTTTTGGGGCGCCCATTGCGGCAATCTTCCCGTCGGATAGAAGGATTGCCGTATGTGCCATGTCCTCGATGACCTGCGGGAAGTGGGAGGTAACCACCATGCCCATCCGGTTTTTTACGGCAGCATCGTTCAGCATCGCGTGGACGAGCCGTGCAGTCTCCGGGTCAAGCGTCCCGGTTGGCTCGTCGGCAAAGAGCATTGCCGGGTCTTTAGCCAGCTGGCGGGCGAGAACCACCCGCTGCTTTTCTCCTCCGGAAAGATCGCGGGCGATATGCATCATCCGGTGCGAGAGCCGCACCTGGTCGATAAGATCTGCCGCACGGTTGATTGCCTGTTCCTGCGGGTAGTTGATATCGTCAAGCGCATGGAGCACGTTTTCGATCACCCGGTCGTCCCCGTAGAGGGCAAACGTGCGCTGGAACATGATCGCGGTCCGGTACATAACGCGGGACTTCATGCCGTCCGATTTTTCGTCCCAGAGATCGACATCCACGGCTGCAAGAGTGCCGCCGCATACCGGGCATTTTTCACCGGCCCGGCTTTTCACATCCATAAAGGAGCACCGGTCGCAGGCTGCCATATGATAGATGATCGAGCCACTTGTGGGTGGCTGTTCTACCCCCCGGAGCAGGTGCATAAGTACGCTCTTTCCCGCACCGCTCCTTCCGATGACCCCGATGATCTCGCCTTCGGGAATCTCAAAAGAGACCCTGTCAAGGACCCGGGTATCGCCAAAGTCCATGCAAAGGTCATGCACGCTGATAAATGGTGTTGACATGCTATTTTCTCCAAAAAAGTCCGGTTATTTTTTCCCGGCACCTTGTCTGGGCGGTACCTGTATCTCGTTCTTTTGTGAACAGCCCTCGGACTGTTGCTTGCAGGGCCCGCGTCCCCTCCCGATCACCCGTCCCCGTTTCAGGGGGCCGGTCCCGTCAAAGTCTGGCATAGGTCCACCTTTAAACTTATACGGGAATTATTACACATATGAGCATAAAGATTTAAGGATCCGGATCGAAAAGGGGTATGCGGTGGGGGTACCGGTGTGCATCTCCCGGCAGCTTTCACAGGCACCGGCGCACCAGCAAATCCCACCTGAAAAAAAAAGTGATTATTACCTGTGATTATTCTCCCGGGGACATTTCGGGCACCGGCCTTCAGCTGCTTTTGTGCACCCGGCCATCTCAATTCCTTTCCCGTTTACCAGCGCATCGGCAATCTTCCGGCGGGCTTCATGAAGATCGCGCCATGCAGTCTTCCGTGAAACACCAAGTCTTTCTGCTGCCTCTTCCTGCTCAAGACCTTCGAGATCGATGAGCCGTATGAGTTCGATCTCATCGGGCAAAAGGGAGATCTCATTTCCGCTCTCCTCCGGATGACAGCAGGGCTTGTAGCAGCGCGATTCCGGTGCGCTTGTAACAATGCGCCTGAGGCGGGGTCTGCCCCGGCGGGGGCATTCCTGTATGTCATTAGTTTCGTCAGTTTCCATATCCGTTGACTTTTTAATTATTCATCGTCGTCGGGCATTAACATTATTACCGGGAATGTTTCAGGTACTTCTTTTTCACTGGATCCGGAACGTACCGTTGCGCCACTTTTTCCCGTACAAGATAGCGCCTGATGATCCTCCGGTACGGCTGGCTGACTTTGATATTTTCAATCCGGACAACCGTATACCTGCATGCTACAGATGGATTGTTGTAAAGCCTGCGAAAAAACCCTGAAATGGCGTGAGCTGTTGATGTGTCCAGTGACATGCTGGTTCTGAACTCCTGTACGGTAGTCCAGCGTTCGGCAGCATGGTATGTGTTCATGAACTGTTCCAGAAGATCCGGGAAAAATGCCGGTGCATCGCTCATAGAATCGTCTGCCATAAGATTTGTCAATGTATGCCGGGAACCGGAATTTGTTACACCAGTCCCGGCCCGGCGCTTGTGCCGGTGATAATGATTGAGCGCGTTGTTTTGTCTCTGCATACATTGCATGTGGAAATAATCCGGTGAGGTTAAGTTCGGTTACCGCCACGCTGCATTGACAGGGATTGTTTTCGGGAGTACCGGTGAAAACAAATGGCTCATCCTGTTCTGGCAGTATGGATTACCGGTATGCCATACAGACAATATTACACATATGCGCAAAAATACTTAAACCCTGATCACAGGACATTTCTGTCAGGTTCCAGGACGGCTTTTTTTCCGTTAAACCGGTATCCGCCGTCGGGTACCTGCATGGTAAAGATTACACCCTGACCATACGTCCCGGATTCACGGATCGAAATTCCGGTGATCGAAAGGATCTCGCGGGTTAAAAATAACCCAAGACCGGTGTTTTTCCCGAATCCTTTGTCAAATATCTTTGTTTTATCAGCATCCGGGACCCCGACCCCGTCATCCCTGTAGATAAGAAAAAGACTCTGCCCCTCTTTTTCGCAGGTGATGGAAATCTGCCGGATATGTTCTCCATGCCGGATCGAGTTATCGACAAGGTTTTCGAACACTTTTCTAAGCAGAGGGTCGGCATACACTTCGAGATCTCCGGTAGACACCGAGATAAAAACACCGGATGGTTTCATGTCAGACGAAATGCCGGATACAATCTGCGTCACGTTCTGCCATTGAGGGGAATTAACACCAATGTCCTCGTATTCTTTCGTAAACTCGATCTGGCGCAGGATGTTGTTTGCTACGATCTCTTCTTTGGCGATAGTGCTTTTCACTCCGGGATCCAGGTCTATCATTTTCGAGAGTTCAATATACATGAGCAGGGCCGTAAGCTGGTTCTTGATATCGTGTCGTGTGATGCTTGAAAGCAGGTTTAATTTTTTGTTTGCGGCAAGGAATGCATTCTGCGAGGCGTCGAGCTGTCCGTTTACTTCTTTTAACTCATGGTTCTGCATGAGGACCTGTTCATGGTATTTCTTCATCTCTTCTACGACAGTCCCGGCAATAACCGCGACGATAAGAAGCATAAATGCACGAAAGAAAGCATCCCATGGGATCGGGCCTTCAAGAACCAGGCTCACGGCAACGTGGAGACTCCCGAAAATGAGTGCTACCCATATCGCCTTACGGCCATACCAGAGTGCGGCAACAAATATGATCAGGTAGAAGAAATGCGTATACCCGGTATTGATGCCATACAGGCAATGCACGACGCTTTCCAGAATAAGGCCCGTGACGATAAGAAGCACAAATATGGGGAATTTTAGCGTGTCCGGGATGTTATACCTGAACTTTGTCGTATTACTGATACTCACTCTTTCCCCCGGTCAGATATAGCTTCAGATTTATAGGAAATCTGCGTTATTTATGTCTCACGAATTGTAACCGGGAAAACTGGCCGCAATTCTTTTGGTTCCAGCCGTTAAAAAAAAGAGTTTTTTTTAGTGACAGCGTGATCCATGCCCGCAACAGTGGGCAGGATTATGAACATCTGTCTCGGAATGACAGCAACAGGTGGCTCCAAATTTTTTCGGGGACGTGCAGGACTCCTTGTGGCTGGGGCTGCCCGGCTTGTGCAGGTGTGTTTCACCGCAGGCGCAGGTATGCGTATAAGAAGACTCGTTTTCAGTTGAAGATGATTGTTTTTCGTGTGATGCGGGTTTTGTGTTTTCAGGCATAAATTCACCAAACTTACGGGTGTCGTAAGATTATTACTCATATGCGCACAAATCATTTAAATAATTTGGTCCGGGCAGGGAAATGGAAAGACTCTTTTCCCTGTCCCTGAAAGATAATCCACTATGTCATCCCGGCTCACTCTGACGGTACTAGTGGATAACAATACCATAACGGACCGGTATTTTAATGGTGAACCCGGGCTTTCGTTCCTGCTCGAGACTTCCGGAAAGAAGATCCTTTTTGATACCGGTTATTCGGGTTTGTTCCTTGCCAATGCAGGAATGATGGGGATCAACCTGCGGGATTTGGACTATGTAGTGCTCTCGCATGGCCATCTTGACCACACGGGAGGGCTCGTTACTCTCGTCCGGCACCTCACGGAAGCAAAGATTGAGGATATAGTGCACCGTGTGCCACAAATTATTGCCCATTCCCGGTGTTTTTACCCCAAAGAAAAAATGCCGCTCAAAAATATCGGCTCGATTCTTGACGAAGAGGAGATCAGGCGCCAGTTCCCTGTGAACCTGTCCGACAAACCCGTCTGGATCACGGACGATCTTGTCTTTTTAGGCGAGATCCCGCGAAAGTTTGTATTCGAGCAGACCGATCCAAAAGGCAGAATCATTCACCACCCTTCCGGCATATCAGAACCAGACCGGATGCTTGACGATTCAGCGCTTGCGTTCCGTTCTGGTGCAGGGCTGATTATTATCACCGGCTGCTCTCACGCCGGGATCTGCAATATTACCGAGTATGCCCGTGAGGTCTGCGGGGAACAGCGGATACACGGTATAATCGGCGGGCTCCACCTGCTGAAACCTTCACCGGAACAACTGGAAGGTACGTGCCGGTACCTTGAAAGTGTCAATCCGGCAGCAGTGCATGCCTGCCACTGTACGTCGCTGGCATCGAAACTTGCCCTTGCCAGCTGCTGCCCGCTCAAAGAGACGGGTGTCGGGATGAAGATTGAATGGTAGAACATGGCTTTTTTTATTTTTCAGCATTGGATTGATTGTCAGTCTCTCGAGTCAGTCTCCTGTTGATATGCCGGAAAAATTTCCAGTGAAGCAGCAGGTGGATAATGAGCAGTATGGCGAATGCAAAACCCGCAATGTCATGGTACAGGATCCAGTCATGCCGGGCTATGCCCATGCAGACCCGGCCAGGCTTCTTCCGCTCCCGGATGGCAGGTAAATATACAATACCAGCCCGGTGATGAGCATCGGAATAAAGGTGATCAGGCAGAGGATATCCACCCATACGTTGATGACAGCAGGTTTCATCGCAAATCCCCGTAATTGTCTAAAGGGGCCGGGTATACCTACCCGGTAACAGCAGGATCTCTGACTTACTTTTTTGCTATCTTTAACAGGATCTCTTCAGGAAGTATCTTTGCGATGCTCGTTTTTGTCGGACAACGCCCCGGTTTCAGGCCAAGTTTCTTTGCTTCCTCTTTGAGCACTTTCAGGTCGACATTTTTTACCAGTTCACCCAGTTCCTTCTGATCCATAATGTATCGATGAGTGAATATACATCAGGAAAAATAAGGTTTACCTTCGGGAAGTATACCGGAACAGATGCCAGACCGTTGATAGAAAGTATCGTATTTTATGAAAAATATCCGAAAAAAAAGAAAAAAATTTTGTTTTGGGGACGATGTGCTTACCTTGCGGGGATGATCAGTGAGCGCTCGCCAGCAGGCATGAACTCGCGGATTGCACCCTTTGCGAACTCGCGGCGGGGTTCGGAGAAGTCGAACTTGAGCGACGGGTCGGCAAATGTGATCTTCATGAGCGGGGACAGGGTCCAGGCATCCTGGCGTCCATAGTGAGCGGCAGCTGCAATTGCTGCGTACTCTCCCTGGTGTCCGACGTTCATTGCGTAGTTCGGGTAGTTCGGGCCACGGAGTTCGCCGATACAGCCTTCGTCGGGCCGGATGGACATACAGTTCGCGGAACCGCACTGGTCCTGCAGGTCGTAGCCGAAGAAGCCGAGACGTGACCAGCCTTCCTTGTGCAGGAGCATCGACATGTACCAGCCGTT
>Ga0116171_10002352_pt1 | contig 17983 bp, 18 predicted proteins | sample AD_JPNHW2_MetaG_FD_89798 | JGI IMG/M metagenome (GOLD analysis project Ga0116171, IMG submission 89798) | Active sludge microbial communities of municipal wastewater-treating anaerobic digesters from Japan - AD_JPNHW2_MetaG | ecosystem: Engineered > Bioreactor > Anaerobic > Digestate | place... | reverse complement strand
TCCAAAAAAGGGGAATAGGGATTTTTCTAATATTTTGGCTCCCTTGAGGTTAAGTACTTTAAAAAACAGTTTTGTTATCTCAGAATTAGCTTGACGGGATATGCCGAGTATGGTAATATTTTTTTAGGAGGTTACGTATGACACACAAAAAAATGGTTTTATTTTTGTTTTTATTAGTGTTTACGTTGCCTACTTTTCTTTATGGCCAGGAAAGCCTTACCATAACTACGTATTATCCCTCTCCCTTTGGTTCTTACCGTGAACTTCAATCTATCGGTGGAACAAGCTGGACAACTGCGAATTGGCGTACAGCTTTGACAGTGGGAAGAGCCAGTGGCTCTGCAATTCGTTTTGTCAATTCTGGCGCTGGTGCGAGGGATTTTGGTATTGGCGCTAGTACTGCTTCAAATTTTTATGCTTGGTCGACAGCCGCAGGAGGAGGGACTGGGTCGGCAGCGGTATATTGGATGATGGTTAATGATGTCGCCGGTGTCGATACAATTACTTTCTATGGCACCGTTCGATTGAATAGTCCCGCAGTGGCTACGGTTGATCCTTTGAATGGCGCAGGCGGTTATGTTTGGAGTCCTCGCTATCGACAGAACGATGACACATAGAAAGGGGAATATGCATAACATTATTACAACAGGAAGTATTGATGGGAAACAATGCGCATTATTGCAGGTGAATACTGAAATATATTCTCTCCAAACTATTTATGCAGCTGGGTATACTTTTTTGGATAGAGCATATATTCTTATTGATAAAGGCAAGAATAATAAGATTTTAAATGTAATGATTTTTAATAAGAATAATGGTGACGTACAAAAACTAGGAATGGAATTTTATAACGAATTGATAAATTATGCGCATTATTTTTCTCGAGTAGAAGGGAATGCGGGAATCATTAAGACCATTATGCAAAGAGTCCTTTTTTCCGTTAATCCTAAATTTTCAGAAGAAGCGGAAGAGCAGGAGATTCAGGATCTTTTAAAAGAACTTGAAAAAGAAACTCCGAAGAAATCGGCAAAATCATGATACGTTTTCCGCTTGTTAAACACGGAAATAAGTGGATATTATCTCTTTCCCGCTCGATATATTCCGATAACTCTATCGCGAGTTTGTTGAAGGAATTCCCTTCTTTAGTCTCTTTAAAAAGAAAATCTCAAAAAAATAAAATTGAATTGCTAGTAAAAAATAAAGAAATCCATGTTGCGTTAGATGTCGGTAATTTTCTTCTGTCACATAATCGATCAGTATGAAAAAATTAAAACAAAATTGGGCATTGTTGCCGCATAATTTTCGGCGTATTGATAGTCATTATCTGGTGAGTTCCTTGTGGGGCGGGTGGGTAGTTTTGAGTGAAGACGAGTTCTTGAAAGTAAACCAGTTTGCTATCCGGGAGAATAGTGCTCTTTTTCGAAAATTAAAACGCAGTAGTCTTGTTATTGATGAGTCTACATTTCTAGGTTTCGTGGAAAAATATCGTGCGCAACACGCCTCTCTTTTTTGGGATGCCGGCTTACATATTGCTGTTGTGACAGAACAATGTAATTTTTCTTGTCGATATTGTCAGGCTGATGCTACTTCGCGGGCAAATCAGATGGGGTTTGAAGTTGCCACTAGAGTATTGGGTTGTTTGTTTGCTAGCGCTAATCAATCGGTCCGTCTTGAACTTCAAGGAGGAGAACCGCTTCTGAATTGGCCTACTGTTAAATTCCTTGTGATTCATGCTCGACGACAAAACAAATTTGAAAAGAAGAACCTTTCCATAAGTTTGGTAACGAATTGTTCTCTTTTGGATCAGACGAAATTGAACTTTCTCGTTACACATGGTGTTGAAATTTGTACGTCCTTGGATGGGCCGCGTGAGATCCATGATTTGAACCGTATCTTTACCTCGGGACAAGGGACTCACGATATGGTTGTATCGTGCCTTGGCAATATCAGGAAAGCGTATCGTAAACGCGGGATAAAAAATCCGTTTATCGGTGCTTTACCTACCGTTACAAGGCAGATGCTTGAGTATCCAAAATTACTTATTGATGAATATCTGCGTCTAGGCTTTGATGTTGTCAATTTGAGGCCTTTGAGTAGCTTGGGGAGAGCAGGGAATAACTGGGAACAAATCGGGTATTCGCCTGATGAGTTCAATGCCTTTTGGCGAGATGCTATGGATTATATCATTGCGTTGAATAAAAGAGGCATACGGATAAAAGAGGGATTGGCTGCGCATATGTTGACAAAAATAATCGGGCGCAAGGATCCTTTATACGTTGATTTAGACAGCCCCTGTGGAGCGGGGAGATCGCAGTTAGCATATTCTCCTAATGGAGATGTTTTTACCTGTGATGAAGCTCGTATGTTAAAAAATGATATGTTTAAATTAGGTAATGTTCTGCATAATTCATACGGTGAAATTGTAAAAAACCACAATCTTTTTTATACATCCCAGTCATCTCTTTTGAATCTATGGGATTATAATTCTGCCTTTTGTGCTTGGTCCGGTACGTGCCCCGTTTTAAATTATCATGAGCAGTGTAACCCTGTTGTTAAAATTACACAGACTGCTCGGTATAAGATATCTAATTTTCAGTTCGATTATCTTTTCCGGAACATACTGCATGATAAAGTAGCATATAGAATATTTCAATCCTGGATATTGAATAAGGAGTCCGTATGCCTAAGAAAAAAAGTTGTAAAATAAAGTCCGACGTCAAAAAGTTACATAACGCTTTGAAAAAAGATTTGAAGACTTTTTTGAGGGATGAGAGTGGACAAATGAGCAGAGAGAATATTCTTAAGATAGGCATGGGTACTATTACGGCTTTGACTATGTTTTCGGGATCTGCTCAAGCTGTTCCGCCGCCCTGTGATGGACAAGTTACTCATTTAAGTGATAATACCGTACAGTGGGTTGATGCCGGAGGAGGAGTAAAAAATCTTGTCCCGAGTCATACACATCATCAGGCACATTGTTCGTATTGAGATTATGCAGGGAGGTTGGAGAAATGTATAATAATTTTTTAAAGTGTGTGCTAGTATTGAGCATTTGTTGTTTAGCCGGGATAGCGGAAGGTCAGAATTCAAATGCGGCTGTTAAAGTGCAGTCTGATGACTCTGTGAAAAAAAATGTTAACGAGCGTCTGAAAAATGCATCGTGTTTTGTTGCTTATAAATCCAGTCGTTTAGGGGACGCCTCTTTGTGTTATCAGCTTTCTCAGGATAATGTTCGTGATTGCTGGGAAATAGTGCAGAGTATAAAGAATAAGCGGTTTGCCGCGCAGAACCGTTGCGATGAATTGCCAGCTAACGCTTTAGATGCACGTGAATTATGTTTTGCTCTTAATGGAAGAGGTTGTGCATCAACACAAGGGTACAAAAATGCTATTTGCCAGGGTGTTTTAGATAAAGATGCGAAAAAAATCATTAATGGTTTGATAAACCAAAACTCAGGGGTATTTATTTTATCTCCTGCAAGTGTGGCGGGTGAAATTCTTTCTTTGTACTATGGGTATAAAGGGAATAGTGAAAGGGATTGTTTAAAATTTTCAGATGGGAGTTTACGTGCTCAGGCTGAGTGTAATGTGTTGTTTGGAGCAAACGATTTCGAAAATAATTTTGACAAAATAAGTAAAGATATCCTTATTGTCATACAAGCAAAAGATAATAAAAATATGGCTCAATGTGACCAGATTTCAAATCCTCAAATTCGGAGGATATGCAAAGATAGAAGCGTTATTTCTCTTGATGATGTCGTGCGAGATATCTGGAAATAATATACATTTCCCCTCCAGTTTTTGTTCCTCATAAATATATGCGTTCTCTTAAGATTGTCTTTTATTTCACTCACAAAGAGAGCTTGGGCCATTCCAGCCGGGTTATAAATATAGTACAATTTCTCAAGCGGAAGTATGGAGGCCGGGCTTCGATAACGGTTTTTCAGGCAGGAAAAGAGCAGGAATTCTTGAACCTCCCTGAAGATGTTTCATGGGTACATCTTCCGAACCCCTTTCATAGTAAACGTGATTTTAAACGAGGAAGGTCTCGATATTGCATCCCCTTATCGGTGGTTGATCGCGCTCGATTTATGTTGGGGGAAATAAAACGAATCAAACCGGATGTATTTATTACTGAATTTTTCCCGTTTGGTCGGGAGATGAGCAGATTTGAGCTTCTTCCGGTCATCCAGTATTGTAAAATTAGAAAAACTCGCATTTTAGCTAGTATCGGATATCCCTATATTGTTCAGGATAATCTAAAGCTCCTGAAAATGTATAGTGATTTTTATGACGCTTTTTTAATCCATACACCGAAAGACATCGAATACCGCTCATTGCTCCGGTGTATTAATAATCCCGTGTTGAATTCTTTGTACAGAAAAATATTTCAGTATCTAAAAGATAAGATCTATTATACGGGATATATTGTGCCGTTGTATTTGCAAAATAAGGGATCGCTGAAGGTTTCATTTAAGAAACAACTCGGTATTGATAACAAGATATTAGTGCTCGTTAGTCGGGGCGGAGGAGTTATATACCCTGGTATAATAGTAGAAGCCATATATATAAGCAAATTTCTTTCAGACAAGTATTTTATTATTATTATTGCAGGGCCGAGTGCTAGCAAGAAAGAATTTCATTTATATAAAGAAACCATAAAAAGGTTAGGTTGTAAGAACATTAAACTATATAGATATCTGCAGGAATTCCCTCTTTTACTTAAAGAGGCGGATGTTTCTGTTAGTATGTGTGGTTATAATACGGCGGTGCAACTGTTATATAATGGTAATAAATCGGTATTGATTCCATCTTCCGTAGACCCTGAGTTGGCCAATGGGTATTGTTGTGAGCAGCTCAGTAGAGCCCAAATCTTAAAAAAATATTTAAGAAGTAAAATACTCCAATATGATTCGCTGAAAGCACCAATTTTAGCAAAAGCAATTCAAAATGTTTATAAAAGAAACATTACTGAGGATGCGGTTTCGCGTGATTGGTTCAATGGAGGGGAAAGAACCGCAGATTATATTATGAAAAACGCAGAGTAAGAAAGTGTCGGATTTAATGAATGATGTGAGGATTAAATATTTTTGGATTTTTGTTACCGAACGCTGCAATCTTTCTTGCCAGTATTGTTTTTTTAAAAATAGAACGATGCGGGGAGGAATTTCTCCAAAGAGTTTGGATGTTCTTTTACAGAGATTTCCTCAATTAGCTGAGTCAGAATTTGTAATTTCAGGAGGAGAGCCTTTATTGGAATGGGGCCTAACGAAACGCATTATTAGGAAATTGCGGCCTCAAACACAACGAAGGATCCTTCTTCAAACGAATGGCGTTTTATTGAAAACGGATATACTTTCTTTCCTTTCAGATTTTAATTGTTCTCTTGAAATTGGTCTTGATGGAGGGAAAACGTTCTCTGGTATACAAAGAAATGGTATCGTGAGGTATTATAACCGAATTGTAAAGAATATCGCGTTAGCAAAAAAGACAGGTATTCCTGTGACTATCACCATGACCGTTTTGCCTGATCGGATAAGTGGAATGTTTGATAATTTTCTTAAGATACTTGCGTTGGGTCCCCGAAGTATTGAAATTACCCCGGGCGCTTTTCTCCCTTGGACACATGATGCCGCCACTTGTTTTGCCGACGAATATAAACGGATTATCATCTATACTTTAAAGCATAAATTACATTCTGTGCTTAGTAATGAATACGATAGTAAGCTTGCGACTCCGTTTGTTGATTTAATTGTTTTGCCGGATGATTCTATTCTCAGCAATTGGGCGTTGCTTTCTTTGCCTCGTTCTAAAAAGAAGAGCATGCGTATGTTATATATTGATCGTGATACGGTTAAAATAAACGGTCCTTTTAAAAAACGGTACTCACCTCGATATAGGGAATTGTTTAAGGAGCAGGTTACCTATAGAGATTATAGCAATCTTAACTGTCATTGGGTTTATCACGAATTGTTCCCTAAGAATGCAGAAGTTTATTATCGTAATTATGTGATGGCTGGCAAATCGCTTGAATATTTTAACCGTTTAACATCGGCTGTCCGGAGGTATGCATGATCAGGATGGAGAATAACAGAATTGATAAGTTGTTGATGCCTCGATACTGTCTTGCGTTAAATACTATTGTTAAGCAGATGGATGGTTTAAATGATATCCAACAATTCCGGGAGAAGTTTGAAAAAAAATTTTGTACTTTTGTCGGCGGAAAACACGCGTTAGCTGTTAACTCTGGGACTGATGGTTTGCAGCTAGCCCTGCTTGCGTTAGGGATTGGTAAGGGGGATGAGGTTATTGTACCTGATCTAACATATGTTTCAACAGCCCTCGTTGTTAACTATGTTGGTGCAACGCCAATTCCTGTTGATGTTAAGCGGGATGATTTAACTATTGATGAAACGCTGATTGAAAAGGCGATTAATTCTACTACGAAAGCAATTATTGCCGTACATATGTTTGGACATCCCTGTAATGTGATCGCTCTTAGATCTATTGCGAAGAGGCACGGGTTGTTTCTTATTGAAGATGCATGTCAGGCTTTTGGTTCTGAATACAAAGGGAAAATGGTTGGTACTGAGGGGGATTTTGGCGTCTTCAGTTTTTCGTATTATAAACCGTTATCTTCCTTGGGTGGCAATGGAGGTATGCTTATTTTCCGAGAAAAAAAATTCGCAGCTACTATTACAAAATATTTAGAGCTTTGGGATGCAGATCCAAGGCATCTCAATGCCCGATTCAAATTTAACAGGATTTCCATATCTGATCTAATAACGACTCAAGTTAAGTTTGCGGCTGTGAGCCATATTTGTGGTTCCCGATTGAATATAAAGGCGTTTTATCAGAAGCGTCTTGCTAATCTTAAAGGGATCAAGGTATTCAGGGATAAAGCAGGCACAAAAAGTATTATGGAAAATTATTTAATTTTGGCAGAAAATCGCGATGCGTTATATGAGTATTTGCGAAGAAGAGACATTAGCTGTGATTTACCCTACATACCGATTCATGAAACGAGTATTTTTGATGGGAAAAATTCTAATTCAGATGTTTTCCCTGAAACAAAACGTTATTATTCTAAGGGGTTGCATTTGCCCCTGTATTCTTTAATGACAGAAAAAGATGCAGATTCGGTTGTGTCTTGCGTGCGAGCGTTTTATTTAAAAAAACAACATGAATGATTATCCGCATCGAATTCGTTGTTATAAAGGAAAAGATCTTAATTCTATTGCGGAGCTCTGGATTGAAGAGGAGTATTTCAAGGGGATCACGTTACAAACACTAAAAGACCATTTACGGTGGAAATACTCTCCCGTATTTACAACGCTGTGGGTGGCGTTGAAGGGAAGTCAAGTCATTGGTTCTTGCGGCATAATCGGCAGAAAACTTTATGGGAGTAAGGGACAAGAGATTTTAGGGCAGTGGGGGATTGATTCCTTAGTAAAGAAAAATAAATCTCAATCCCGTGATAACCTTGTTTTTTTTAGAGTATTTCGCAAGGCACTTTATGATGCATTTCGTAAGAAGGTCCCTTTTTTGGGGTTTTGTTTTCCCAATGGAACTGTTCGAAGAACATATGAAACGATAGGTTGGAAAAACTGTCCTATTTTTAAAGAATATTCCCTTGAGTTGCAATCCGATGATTGTGTTCAGGATTCATATCCCAGTAATTTTGGATATAAGGGGATTATATTAAAGAAAATTTCAAAATTTGAAGCTCACTTTGACAAGGTTTTGGCGTCAATAAGTAAACAATATTCTCTTGTTGGCGAGAGATGCGCGTTGTATTTGAATTGGAGGTATTTTTCGGCGCCATTAAATAAATATTCGTGTTTTATATCTTTAAAAAATAATAAAATTACCGGGTTTTTTGTTTTAAAAGATTACATTGCACATGGGGAGCATCACGGTGCTATCGTTGATTTCTTGCTCCCCCCGCGTAATAAACGACTTTTTAACGATGCTACGTGTGCTATACTTGAAATGTTTCGGATGATTGGTGTACGATATGTTCATGTCCATTTGACGTTTAAACCGTATCAGATTGTATTGAGCAATATGGGATTTTTTTCTAATGATATTGCTTTTTTAGTATTCGGTAAAGATGAACAGTTGCTTAAGAGATTACTTGCTAAGAAAGAGACGTGGTTTTTTACAGCTGGCGATGGTGATTTTGAAATGGAGAGTTAAGTGTTTGACTTGAAAGAATTCAATATTCTTAATAAACATTTAGGAGCTATTTTGGGATCGCCGGCACTCCTTCATAAAATAAAAGAGAGCCCATGGAATAAGGTCTATGCCGTTGATCATGCCTCTAAAAAGTACATATTAAAAGTTGGTTGCAGGCAGTTGGATGGATTCGACATATACAATGAGTATCGTGCGTTACTTTTTTTAAAGCAGAATTCTATAAGATCTATTCCTTCGGTGAAATATTACGGGAAATTTCATGGGCATGATTTATTGCTTACTCATTTTATCGTTTCAAAGGGCGCTATTAACGTATGCGCTGCTGGAAAGGCATTTGGTAAAATACATGCGATTCAAGGGGTTAGCAATTCTGATTGTTATTCATTTGCGATATCTCTTATTGATTGGTTAAACTGTCAATTGGAGAAAGTGAGCTTTATTCCATTAAAACAGCGCTATAAATCAGATCTAATTTTAAAAAACGAAATTGCTTGCGTTATCAATGTTTTACGAAGATCGTTGCAAAATAACGGAGAATTATTTAAGAATATCCCGTGTTCATTAATAAATATGGATAATAGCGGGAGTATTCTTATGAGAAATGGCAGGGTTTATATAGTTGACTGGCATTTATCCCGTTTTGGTGATCCCGCATGGGATGTAATAAGAACTTTTGAATATTATCAGTTGGATTCCCGAGAGAGAACGCTTTTTGAAAAAGGTTATTCTGCTTTTCAAACGGATATTCATGGCATGCAGAAGCGGATGCATTTTTATTCACTAATCAATATGATGATCCCGGTTTTCTTTTATTACGCCGATGAACCGGACTTAGTTCGATATAAAAATAACCCGTTGATTAAGAGTAATGTTCGAGTACAGGATTTTCTTTCAAATGTTTTCAAATCTAAAATTAAAAAAATACTTCTGCATATTAATGAAGCGCTACCGGGGTGAGATTTTGTTGGTGTGTGGTAATCTTATCGTAGAGTGTGTTTGTAAGTATATGCCGTGTTAAGGGGGCATGCAGAGAATGATCATCGGAGAGTCGTTTCGCGAGCTTGACGACTGCGTTAAAATCATCGACATCAAACCAAACAGGTAGTATGGCAATCTTATTACAGCATTTTTCTCCCGCATGAATTAAATCTTTGGCAATATGTTGTCTGCCCCAATCAAAATCTTTTAAAAAAGATATGTCTTGAGTGCTATTCATTCCGATAAGATAAAACCCTTTATCAAGGCAGGGTCCAATAACCATCGTATTTTTCTTAGAGTTTAGGATTTGAAAGGCTTTTTTGACAAAACAAACGGGTAAGTCGGGCGAATCAGTAGCGATACAGACAATATTTCTATAGCCTTTTGCAAAGATTGTTTTTGTGGCATCTAAAATTTTTGTTCCCAGCTTTCTTTTTGTCTGTAGTAACAAGTGTGAATAAGGTAAGTAGGTTGTAAAGAATTTTCTTCCTTTTTTGGGAGTATACGCTAAATAACATGTGGCATATTTTATTTTTTTATATTTAGCAATAGTATCTAGTATAAAACAGCGCGCAAGTTCATTCGTTTCTTGAGTATTAAGCGGAGGGGATAAGCGTGTTTTTGCGATTCCAGGTAACGGGGCTTTAGAGAAGATGATCAATGCATTCATGGGGATTGGTGACCTCATTTTGCCATAAGGAAAAAATAATGTATTTTATGAGCATAGATTGGGATTGTAGGTGATGGGGGGAAAGTGAAGTACTATCCCCGTGAGTATTTATTAAATATTTGAAATTATTAACAATTGCTTTTCGCCATAGGGGAGGTATTCCTGTTGATATTTTCCGTTTAAAAACGATTTCTTTCGGTAATTCATTTAAGGAGAGGGTTCTAAATAGGTATTTATCGGTTCCGTTATGCAATTTCAATGCCAGCGGCAGAGACATTCCTTTCTTAACAATATGGTAATCGAGGAAAGGAAACTTGATTGTTGCTTTGTTTAGCGCGCAGATTCTATTATGAACGGCTAATTCTTGCGGGACACGATTCAGAATAGAAAATAGAGCCGATTTTACGAGTATATTTTCTCGAGGTAATGGTGTTTTGCAATATCGCTTGCCGCGTAAATATTGCATTATAAATGTAGCAGGTGCTCCCCCGAATACTTCATCACTTCCAAAGCCGTGTAAAATAATATCGCAATGTTTGGCAATTTTTGAAGTAACAAGGTTCATAATTGGTAAATCGACGTCAAAAATCGGTTCATTCAAATATCGGAACGTTGGTTCAAATAGCCGCAGATATTCTTTAAATGATATCTCTACTTCATGATGTTGGGCTTTAAAATAATGTGCGATCTTTTCGCATTGTTTGAATTGTTCCGGAGAATGTTGTTTATTGCCAATGACAAATGTTTTGATTTGTTTGGCATGTTGAGAAGCAAGACTAAGGAGAAAACTAGAGTCTATTCCCCCGCTTATCATTATCCCTACCGTTTGATGCTTGTAGCGTTCAAAAATTTCTTGAAATCTTCGGTGGAGGCTTCTTTTAAGTTCTGCTTCTGATTGGTTTGATAACTTCTTGAAGATACACCCATAATGATGAAGTTGTGCTGATTTCTTAGAGAACGTTAAAAAATGAGATGGAGGTATTTTATTTATATTGTTAAAAAATGTGGAGGAGCCCGGTAGGTAATTGAGATGCAAGTATGTTGAAACCGCTTTTTGCGCAATTGAAGAATTGATTTCTTTTGCCAGGGTTTTTAAATCGGATGAAAAATACAACCTATTATTTTTGATCGTATAGTATAGGGGATAGTATCCTATTCCGTCTGCTTTTATGATGGTTCGATCTTTGCTGCGATCATGAAGAATAACGCAAATATCAGGGGAAGTCGCAAGTATAAAGTCTATCCCAAAGTCGTTGTATTGTTGTATCAAATATTCAGACTGTTCTTGATACGTCGTTTTTGAAAGATTGAAGTCATAGTTCCCCCAGAAACTAACGCTTACATTTTTTTTAGTGAAAAATCTATTTTTAAGCGTTTGTTCATCTGTTAGGCTAAACGCTATAGGTAATATTGTATTCATAGAATCAGGAAATGTTTCCAGTTTTTAAGAAACCATGGTACGCAAGGCATCGGGGGCAGTTTTGTTCAATGCCCTTCTTGATAATATCACAATGCGTTGAGTTGAGTAGTTTTTTTTCCCAATCTGGTTGATAGAGAGATGTCAGGGGTTTTTGATAGATACAGGGGTGGACATCTCCTGTCGCTGTAATAAAAATGGAATGCGCTGGTGTGTAACATTCTCGATCTGGATAGGTGTCTTTTTTAAGAAAAAGCAGGATTTCCTTAAGGAACGGTTCATTAAGAACAAATGATTTTTGAGCGCTTTTATTGCTGAGAAGACGTAAGATAATTTGGCGTATTAACTTTTTTTGTACCTGTGTAAAGGGAGGGATGGTTGAATTTCCATATTTATGGTAATAGTTTGAACATTGATTCTCAAAAAGTTTGGGCAAAAAGGAAACTTTGTGTTTTAAGCAGAATTCAAATAGTCGGGGGATATCCCGATAATTATGAGGTGTGATTGTGGTTTTTATTTGAAGTTTAACGATTGGATATTGTTTTATTATGGTATGTATTGTGAGCATCGTTTCTTTATAGGCATTGTTTTTCCCGCGGATATTATTATGAAATTGAGTCAAACCATCGAGGCTTATTCCTATTTCAAGGTTTTTCAGTTGTTTTTTATGATTTTTGAGAAACAGAAAAATACGATTACAGGCATAGCCGTTTGTATATAAACCTACGGATAAATTTCTATTCAGTCTTTTAAACCGTAAGATCGTATTGTAGATGGTATCTATATCTTTATGAAGAAAAATTTCCCCTCCTGTTAGGGCAATAGAACCAACAGTGAAATGCTCAGATAGCGTGGCAAACATTTCTGAAATAATCTGCGGGCTTAACTCTTTTTTGGGCTTTTCTTTCCAAATAGTGCAGTGAGTACACATAAGGTTGCATCTGTTTGTAAGAGCAATTGTAATGTCAAGTTCTTCTTGCCTTTTAGTTTTGATCAACTGAGAAGGGAGTATAGTTCGTATAGAATGGTTTTTGGAAATTGATCGATATAATTGCTCCAATATTTTAAAATCATGATTTTTGAGCGTCTCGTGATGGATGAGAATTCCTGAAATGTTAGTCCGGTTGGTTTCGAGGAAAGTTTGTTTTACTATTTTACGCAAATAATCACGAGTGTTGCTAGGGACTATTTTGATACTTGCAGGTAAGTCTAGAAAGTTCTTTTGTGAAGGAATGTCGATCTTGTTGCCACAAGAAACGATTTTAAAAGTTCCACGTGTTGCCAATTCATTTACTATTTTAATAGTATTTGTATTATATCCATGGAATGGTGGTATGAATATGGGAGATATGTGGTTGCCGAGCAAAGAACGTAATTGTAACCAACCGTTCATGATATCTTTTTTCTGTTGCCGGAAATTTCTGTTGTCTCCGAATTCATACTTAATGTTTCCTGATAAAGAATAATTTTTATGCATAAATCCATGTTGCGCTATATCGATAAGATCAGGATAGTCCCTTTTTGATTTTAAAAGGAATTCTTTCATGTTTTTTTCGAGTTTGGCAGGAATTACCGCATAGCAAATAGGTATGTTATAACGAAGGTGAAGTTGATGAAGTCTTAAGAATGCCGTAGTGATTGTATACACATCATCATCTCTAAAAAATAAGTATCTATGTTTGATCATTCTTCTTCCGTAAAAAGCGGGTCGTTTTTGAAAAAATCTTTGTAGTATTCTTGCGCTAAATATCTGCTGCCTCCTTTACACCATTGGAGATATGGACAGGAAAGGCATTGTTCGCTTAAATAACTAAATGAGCGTAATTTTTTTAAAAATGGATGTTTCCATGAATTCAGTATTTCTGTACCGAGATTGACATTTATTGAGTAGCTAGGCTTAAAATATCCATTTGAATCTAATACGAGGCGGGAATGGCCATCATCCGATACGGATCCGCGTAAAAATGTCTTGTCTTGAATATCATTCGTAACACAGAAGGGGAGTGCATTTGCAACATAGACTTCTTTTAAGGATCTTCCATTAAACTTTGAAATAAGTTTGAAAAGCTCAAGGAAGTTATCTTTTTTTAGAGCGTACTCAGGATAACGTTTAATTTGAAGCGGGGAAACCATAGGTCTGTAGAGTTCCCAGGTTTTTATGCCAATTCTATCCAATGTATTTGCGTAAGAAGCAAAATATTTAATTAAATCTCGCGATATGACTGTTCCAACCCGTATGTGAGGTATTTTTGACCGTAGGAGTTTACTGAGAAGGTATAATTTTTGTTTTAAACGATAATTATTCGTTTGATTCCTTGAACAATTTTGGTGAGTTTCGATGCATAAAGAAATAAGCACGTTGTCCGTATAATTTTCTAACTTCTCAATAGTCCGTTCATTTAAGAGGGAGCCATTGGTATTGAGAAAAACATAAAGACCTTTTAACTTGGCAAATCTAATTATAGAGAATAAATCTTTTCTTAATAGAGGTTCTCCTCCTGTAAATCTAATTTGTCGTATTCCCAGGGTTTTCATCTCTTCAACGGTGGAGACAATCTTTTGTAGAGGAAGCATAAGTTGCGATGGTTTATCAACACGAGAGAAACAAAAATTGCAACTTTGATTGCATCGTTTTGTAAGCTCCATAGCTATTTCAGAAGGGCAACTTTTAAGATTACAAGGTGTGAAACTTGAGTTACGAAGATCCTTCGCCTGGCAAAACCTTTTGTATTCACACCGTGAGCATATATGACTAAGAGTTAGGGAATCATTCTTATAACGGAGATCAAGCGCGTGGTCCAAAGCTTCGGGTATAAAACAAAATGGGAAACCGCGAAGTGTAATGTGGTAATTATTCTCTAGAAAGTTAAGAATAAAATAGATGCAATCTCTAAGCGGAGGACTGAATCTTGTTTTTTCACTTGCTTTTATGGTGAGTAAACAAGATTCCCTGGAGATTGTTACGTTTGAAGACGCCAGAAGGCTCGTCAATGTTTTTACGACACTTTTTTTAATACCGATTATTTTCATATAAGATACTGGTCACATATGAGTTGAGTTTTATCTCTGAACAATCATTGCAAATTTTCCATTCTTCGCACCTAAAATCAAAATTTTCCTTTAATCGTAGCCGTTCTTGCTGTGCTTTCGCCGAATTTAAAATCTTATAAAAAGAATTAGTATTGATGTTTCCTATGTTTGAGGTTTTTTGGTGGCAGCAAAAGTAAACATTACCGAGAAAATCTATGAAGCTTGAAAACCAGCCAATGTAGCAGCGGAAGTTTTTTCTGAACTTGCGCTCAAAATATATACTTCGATTGTGACGAATATCGGCAGGAGCACAGGTAGAATAACCTTTATTGAATGTTGCACTAAGTAACGTAGTAGCTAATTCTTTTAAGTTTGTTTCAGTACATCGATAAAGCTTTTTTTGTAAGCAAGTTTTAATTATTTGTATTAATTGGGAGCGATGCTTGAAGTCGATTGCCAGGTTTATCTGAGACCTGCTTAATATAGCCATTTTAAAAGTAATGCTATTAATTGGAAGTTTTTCCGCGAGTTTGAGCATGGGGATGATGCGAGTATAATTATCTTTTGTAAGAATGAAAAAGAGATTTATTCTTGGTTTAAACGTTTTAGATTGTTCTCTTAGTTTTCCCAGAGAGACTATATTGTCGAGTACTTTTTTAAACGCAAAAGGGGGAGCGCCCTGAAATGAACGGAATTCTTTTTCAGATGTCGATGATAGGTTAATATTAATTGTTTCGACTCTTGATAGATGAGGGATGGTCTTTTTATTTAACAAGATAGCGTTTGTATTCAGTTCTACTTCCATTCCATTCTGATGAGTGAATTCAATCATAGGAAGAGCGAAGGGATTCATGAGCGTTTCTCCAGCTGCGCTTAATTTGACACGATGTACGTGAAGTGCTTTAAAGTCTGAAATGAGTTTTTTGAACTGAGCTATCTTAAGTTGAATGTTTGGTCTCGTAGTTTTATTGAGCATCTGCCAAGCGCAACAATATTTACAGGTAAGGTTACAGGTATTGTTTAGTTCAATCGTTACGTGCTTGGGGCCGATAAAGTGCTTATTTGTTGCGCATCCGGAAAGCCGAAGAGTATCATTTTTATCGGTTAATTCAATGTTCATAGGATTATTAAAAAGGATTCTTGAGGGTTTGTAGTGTTTTCATGGTTAATTCAACTAAAGGGAACTCAACGGTAATTGCGCCCAAAAAAAGCAAGGGGGCAAAAGGTATCCGTGTTGAGGGAATACCACTCATTGGCGAAGACATTTTTTTAAATAATAAATCGGCAAATAAGAAGATGCAGGTAATTTGGAGCGAAATACGTATATAATTAAAGAATATCGTTGGGGTTAAGAAAATATGAGGTTGCACAAAGTAGCGTGTTATTGTGCTAGTCAGAAGTATGATAACCAGGGGACACATCTTATTACGAACTTTTTTCAGTATTGTATTGGTCAGTTGATAAAAGAGCCAAAGTATAGCCATATTTATTAACGGTGATTGGAACGCTAGTTTGTTAACGCCGAGCCAAATGATCCAAGAAAAAGAAAAAATAGTAATGAGGGTGTCCGGGATTGGCTTAAGCATTTCTTTGTAATCAAGTTTCGTGGTTGGTAATACTTCTTTGATTTTCCAGATAGCAAATATGCTAAAGAAAAGAAGAGACAGTAAAAATGTATTTATAAATAGTGAGATTGATGGAAGTTTGAAAAGAGCGGCGTTTTTTTGTGAAATTGAAAGAAACGAGAATACGATGAAAAGTTTTGCATCACCAGCTCCCCATAGTTTATTTTTATAGAGGATAAATGACAAAAGAATGGCGAATAAATTGCTCGTTAAGTAAAGTTTGAGGGAAAGGAGGGGGGGGCCGATATAAAAAAAATACATATAGACAAAAATAGCATATATCAGTCCCAGTAGCAAAGCTGTATTGCTTATATATCTTGATCTTAAATCACTAATACAAGAGACGATGCCTATGCTCAAAATCCCAAATATAAAGAAAATTTTTGGTTGCATGAGATAATATTATTCCGGGTCTATGGTGAAGTGTTTTTCCAATATATTTTTAGTTAAGTCTATTTTCTTTATGAATACATCAGGGTAAAATCGCCGTATAAATTCGTCCGGATGGAAACCTTTAAACCAAATAGAATCGGATATGAATCTATTTTTTTTTAAATATTCATACACAGTTGTCCCTGGGTATAATTCAAATAAATTAATGTTGATAACTACATTCTTGTGTATTTGTTGCATCGTTTTGAGGTTTTCTAGGAGTGATGTTTCGTCTTCTCCGGGATAACCTAATAAAAAAGTAACTTTACTGATCATGCCTATTCTATGCGTATAATTAATTATATCTACAGCCTGAGAGAGATTTTGGTTTTTACCCATGCGCTTGAGAAGTCTTGGTGAAAATGATTCCAAGCCATAGACAATTTTAACGCACCCAGCTTTTTGCATGGCGAGCAGTAATTTTTTGTCAATACAGTCAAATCGTGTGCCGCAAGACCATTTGAATGCACGTTTATTTTTGAGAAGTTCTTTGCACAGAGAATAAACCCTTGTTTTGTTCAATGTAAACGTGGGGTCAAGGAAACAAAAATGTTTAGTCCCAAAATTATTTTTGCAAGTTTCCATTTCTTTTATGATACAGGGAATGGATTTATAACGGACGCATTGTTTCCACATGAGGGCATTATTACAGAAGTAACAATTGTGCGGGCAACCTCTGGTTGTAAAAAGTAACCGGGTATCTTTGTAGGGGAACCCGTAGATCTGTATTTTGTTCATATCTATCAGATCGTATTGGAATAATGGTATTTTATCGAGATTGGAAATCGAAGGTCGAGGTGGGGTGGTATGAATGGCACCCGAGGGAAGACGATATGAGATTCCGCATATGCGTTTCCAATGTTTGAAAGAGAGTGCTTGTTGAAGAACGGTTGCAACTTCGCGAAAAGTCGCTTCTCCTTCGCCCCTGACAATAATATCTGCCGAATCTATTTCTTTTAGTATTTCGTTATGAAAATAAGTTGCGTGGTAACCTCCGAAAATAATAATAATGGAAGGCAATATATTTTTTGCTATTTTACTTAAATAACAGCAGCTTTGAAAATTGTGCGAGTTACAGGTGAATGCAAGACAGTCTGGTCTATATCGTTTAAGATGGTTTATAAATAAAATTGAAGTAAATTCCTTTTCGTGTAAAATCTCTATTTGGATATTGGATCTTTTCAGATAGGATGCTACAGATATGATCCCTGATGGAAAGGTAAAAAGGCTTTCCCATCCGTATGATAAATTGGTGGGGGGATAAGCGAATAATATTTTCATTCTTGATTTTTTAGATTCTAGTTAACTTTTTGAGGGGACCCATAAGTACTATTTTATTAATTATAACAGTTTATTTTCTTTCTTACACGATAAAATTTATCTTGATCAAAAGAATAATTTTTTTCGAAAATAATGACAGTATGTATTCTCGTCGTTAAAAAATTGTTAGATTCTTCTTCATTGCGCGTCTATTATAGCAAGAGAGGGGGGAATTTTTGTTTGACAGCCATGTTTGGCTGGGATATAATACTGACTCTTAACCCTTACCTTATTATACAATAATGAGGACAATCCGGAGGTTTCCATGATGAGTGATAAGAAAACAGCGCAAAAGCCTGTTTCCGGGCATTCT
>Ga0116171_10002347_pt1 | contig 17997 bp, 12 predicted proteins | sample AD_JPNHW2_MetaG_FD_89798 | JGI IMG/M metagenome (GOLD analysis project Ga0116171, IMG submission 89798) | Active sludge microbial communities of municipal wastewater-treating anaerobic digesters from Japan - AD_JPNHW2_MetaG | ecosystem: Engineered > Bioreactor > Anaerobic > Digestate | place... | reverse complement strand
CTTTATATTTGGGATCCGGTAACAGAATCCTCTTCTTTGGTTTTGATTTTCTCATTATCTTATTCCTTTAATGTTACTTTTTCGGCCTTTTGGCGCCATATTTGGATCTTCTCTGGGTACGGCCATCGACTCCGGAAGTGTCGAGAGCGCCTCTTACAAGGTGATAGCGGACACCGGGAAGGTCTTTTACCCTGCCGCCTCTGATAAGAACGATCGAGTGTTCCTGGAGGTTATGTCCTTCTCCGGGGATGTATGCGTTCACTTCTTTCTGGTTGGTAAGCCTTACCCTTGCCACTTTCCTCATAGCTGAATTAGGTTTCTTTGGCGTTGTTGTATAAACACGTACACAAACGCCTCTGCGCTGAGGACATGAATCAAGAGCCGGAGCCTTGCTTTTATCTACCAGTTCTTTCCTGCCTTTTCTGACTAACTGTTGAATTGTCGGCATATTTCCATTATTTAATATTAGTTTTTTACTCCAAAAAATGGTTTGCAAAGGTATGAATTTTATTTTTTTATTTGCAAACCAGGTCAATATTTTTGTTAAACAAAATTACATACATATCTCCTGCTTCCATGAAATGCCAGACCCGTGGCCTTTCAGCATGTTTTGAAACTATGTCTGGTCAAACTTTGATGTAAGTTATGAACAGGTGACTTCCCGACTTCTCCCGGAGAAAAATGCTTTTTAAACTTACCTGTGAAGGAAAAACCGGTACTCCTGCGTTTCAAAAAACTGGTGCAAAGAAAATAAATATTTTGCAATTCTGCACTCTTTCATGAGCTGTTTTTACAAAAATTATTATTTTTGCCACCCACTGAACAGAGATAATATATTAATATAGTCCCCCTTACCGATCCCCAAAAAGGGTGGAAAGCTTAAAAACTCTCCTGCTTTGGCGGGTACCAGGAATGGGGGTATGAAGAAGAAAATAATTTGTAAAAAATAATATAATAAGGTACAAACATGAAGACATACCAGACTGACCAGGTAAAGACCATTGCTCTCACAGGCAATTCAGGATCAGGGAAAACCATTCTGGGTGAAGCGATGCTCTTTAATGGCGGCATTGTCGAACGCAGAGGTACCATCGAAGGCAAAAATACAGCCTCCGATTACCGTCCGATAGAACATGAGAACGGTAACTCTATTTATTCAACAGTTCTCTACACCGAGTACCAGAATAAAAAGATCAATATCCTCGACACACCGGGACTGGACGACTTCAGCGGCGGGGTGATCTCTTCACTTTATGCAGCCGACTGTGCATTATTGCTTATCAATGTGCAGAATGGCGTTGAAGTGGGAACAGAGATACACTTCAGGCATGCGGAGAAAGTCCAGAAACCGATGATAATAGTTATAAACGGGCTCGATCACGAGAAGGCAAACTTCGAGAAGTCTGTCGAAATGATGAAAGAGCGACTGAGCAACAATATCATCCTTGTACAATATCCTGTCAACGAAGGAACCGGTTTTAACGCTGTGATCGACCTTCTTAAAATGAAGATGCTCCGTTATGGTAAAGACGGGGGAAAAGCAGAAATAGCCGATATACCTGCCGATCAGCAGGAAAAAGCAGAAGAGCTGCACAATGCCCTGGTTGAAAAAGCAGCAGAAAGCGACGAGTCTCTCATGGAGATCTTCTTCGCAAATAACACACTCACCGAGGCAGAAATAAAGAAAGGTATTGCAAGGGGAATTCTTACCCGCGGGCTCTTCCCTGTATTATGTATCTCGGCAAAGCAAAATATTGGTGTCGATACACTTCTGGATTTCATCATCAGCGAAGCACCCTCCATCAATGATATGCCGGCTCCGAAAAACAGCAAGGGCAACATTGTAAAAGCCGATCCTGCCGGTCCTGCTTCAGTATATGTCTTCAAATCATCAATCGAAGAACATATAGGGGAGATCAACTACTTCAGGGTTTATTCAGGCAAGATAACTGAGAACCTTGATGTTGTGAACTCCAATAATTCCACCAAGGAGAGGCTTTCACAGCTTTATGTTTGTGCCGGCAAGAACAGGACAAGAGTTCCTGAGCTTCATACAGGTGATATAGGCGCTTTTGTGAAGCTGAAAAATACAAAGATGGATCATACCCTAAATGCTCCGGGCAACGACTGGAGATATGAAGGTGTTCAGTTCCCGGCGCCGAAATACAGGACAGCCATAAAGGCCCAGAGCGAGAGTGATGATGAAAAACTGGGTGAAGCGCTCAACAAATTACATCTCGAAGATCCCACAATTATAATTGAATATTCAAAAGAGCTTAAGCAGATCATTGTCCACGGCCAGGGTGAATATCATCTGAATATCATGAAATGGCATCTCGACAATATCTATAAGATTCCTACGAACTTCAATCTGCCCAAGATCCCGTACCGTGAGACTATCACAAAGTCGGCGCAGGCCGATTACCGTCATAAGAAGCAGTCGGGTGGTGCCGGCCAGTTCGGGGAAGTGCACATGATCATCGAGCCTTACGAGGAGGGATCACCTGAGCTTACCACGATGAAGATCGGAGGAAAGGACCTGAAGCTTTCTGTGAGAGGCAAAGATGAGATAGAGCTCGACTGGGGAGGAAAACTCATATATTGTAACTGTATTGTAGGAGGATCAATTGACGCCCGTTTCATGCCTGCCATATTAAAAGGCATAATGGAAAAGATGGAAGTCGGTCCGCTTACCGGGTCTTATGCCCGCGACATAAGGGTATATGTATATGATGGCAAGATGCACCCTGTCGATTCGAACGAGATATCGTTCAGGCTTGCAGGCAGGAATGCTTTCAGCCAGGCTTTCAAGAAGGCGAATCCCAAGATCCTTGAACCTGTTTACGAAGTGGATATTATGGTTCCGTCGGATCGTATGGGCGATGTCATCAGCGATCTTCAGGGACGCCGCGGAATGGTCCTTGGGATGTCGAGCGAAAAGAGGTTTGAGGTTATTAAGGCAAGGGTTCCGCTTGCCGAGATGAACAAATACTCAACAGCACTCAGCTCAATTACGGGTGGCCGTGCTATGTACACCATGAAATTTGCAGAATATGCACAGGTTTCTTCTGACGTCCAGGAGACTGTTATAAAAGCATATACGGAAGAAGAGGAAGAAGAATAGTATCTTTTACCTCATCCCCCTTACCCCCCTTTCCGCGGAGCGGAAGAAGGGGGTTATTTTTTCGAAACATTTTCTCTTTAACTGAAAAAGCCCCTCTCTCTTGGGAGAGGGGTTTGGGGAGAGGCTATTTCGGATTTTTCAGCCTGTTTATTGTCTTCAGGGCTTCATTCCTTACTTTCTCAGAGTATTTATCCGATGAGGCGATCTCCCTGCAGGTCTTTTCGATCTCCTTTTTATTATAGCTGTAGTTAAACCATCCGAAAGCTTCGATTAAAAGCAGAAGCTGCTGTTCGTCAGAACATTTCAATGCAAAGCTGCATAATGAAGGTATGCCCACATGATAAGGCATATTCCTTAAAGTTTTAATTTCGAATATTTTTGTCTTTGCAGGCGTATCAGGAGAGCAAATAGCTTTAATGGTTTCGCTGGTGGAATTGCAATCAGCCTCGATTCCTTTTTTGACCTTCGAGTAGATTTTACCTGAATAGTTTCCTGTCGTGTCGATATTAAGAAATGATTTGTCAAGCTCACGGAGAAGGGTTTCCTTATCGAAAAATCCATAAAGTGAATTCATCTGGAACACCTCACGATCTGAGATATTAGGATTCCCGGCCGATTTGATCAGTGCCGGAATAAGACGGGGATCTCCTGACTCAGAGGTAAATATCAGTGCAAAACGTCTTACCAGTTCATAGGAATCTTCCATGGCTGCCGATAGAACCTCAATAAAATTGTCATCTCCAATTGCTGCGAGGTTGATCAGGCATTCCATTCTTGTAGTTCCGTAAGGAGAAGCGAAATATTTCTCTTTCAGCAGGTTACTGGTACCGGGATACTTGTTTTCCGATAATTTTCTTAATGACCATGCCTGTACGTCGGGATGCGGATATGAAGCAAGCTTCAGCAGCTTGCTGTTGCTGGTTGCGGCTTTCATAAGAGTCTCATAATCAACTTTACCGGAAGGTGTGAACCTGAAAGTCGGATCACCAATTATATGAGTCTCGGTAAAACCGTTAAACTTGTTAAGTTCACCTATCCTCATTCCGAATCCCAGCAGGCCTGCCATCTCATCCGGAAACTTATCCTGCAGTGAATTGACTGTATTGGCCATTGCTGCAATAGTACCTGAATTGCCAAATACATAGTGTCCCGAAATATATTCATCGAGTTGGAATGAACCGTTAAAGCAGGCATCGAACATAATAAACCTCGGTCGGGGAGTATAGTTTTTAAGATCAGCTGCAGAAACATCCATGTCGGCATAGTAAACTGAATCTTTGAATGTCTGGTTTTTATCATTTGCCAGATCGAACCAGGCTTCAGGAACGCCGAGCCATTCCATATAGTTCTTTTTTGCCGCATCCTTGTCCCTGGCGTCGCGAACCTTGGATCTCAGGTAGAACTTAATACTTTCCACACTACCCTGAACACCCATGGCGGGGGGTTCACCGTCGAGAAGCTGAAGGTCGGTATCGCCATGATGATGAAGGAGTGCAATATCAAAATCCTGGCTTGAGAGCGTTGATAGCAACCTGAATTTTATATGATCGTCGAATGAGAAATCAATGAATTCAAGGCCGTTCTTCTGCCTGTTCAGCTGCGGAAACTGCTGGAGCAGAGCTGCTTTCTCATCGAGCCTGGCTATCATCGACTCGGAGTTATATCCATGTCCGGCAAAGAACAACACCTCATCGACAGGATTGATTTCATTATGTGCTGCCACAACCTTCTTAAGGTAAGCCTTCAGTAAAGAAAAGTCCTTGTCCCAGGGGATCCTTATCCGGCCTGTATAAATATCAGGCGTAACTGTCTGCGGTGAATCATGCCTCAAGCTGTAGTAATGAAGGTGTTTGAAAACAGTATCATGTTTCAGGTAGTCGAATTTCAGGTCAAAATCCTCGTAGAATCTGTCTGATGTAACCGAGGATCTTTCCCACGGGTATCTTTCCTGGTCCATCTTAAAAGCTGATGTCATGTGCTGGGCATCCCTCAGCATCGGAACAGGAATATCGCCAATAAATACAGCGCCTTCAAAACCTTTATTGCTATTATACAATTTCCTCAGCTCCCTGCGGATTGAATCGGGGTGACCCCATTTATCTATTATGATAATGTTGGTCAACCCTTCCTTCAGCAATGTTTGCGAATAAAGTTCAATCTGCTCCCTGGCACCTTCATAACTGGCTTTATCGGTGATTATGGCAAATTTCTGTGAAAAGAGTGCTGTTGTTCCTGTAAAAAGAAGTAAAACTGTAAGCATACAGTTTCGCAGAATATTATTCATTTTCATATATCAGAAGATTAATCCGAGTGTTGTACCAAGAAAGAAATTATTTGCCGGGACGGATAGGTCTTCAGGAAACCAGGTATATGAGCTGTTAAGGTCGATATAATACTGGGGAAGGTTCCTGAACCTGGTAACCCTTATGAACTGCAATTTAAGGCTGCCCTCAAGAAAATCTGATGATCGGGCGATGTAATCGAGCTGCTGGAACTCCGGCTCGCTCCATTTGGTTATTGTATATGTCTTATCGCGGAAGATGTTTGTCCGGTACATAGCTCCTATTTCCGGGATAAGAATATTTTTATTGAATACCAGGAATTTTTTAAATCCGGCACAAGGAGTAATGTTCATTACCTTTTGTGAACCGTTGGTTTCTACAGGATAGTGTGATGATCTCATATAGTCGCCTGCCAGCCCTGCCCTGAGCCTGTAGGATTCCATTTCACCATTATAACGCGAGAACCTGTATTCCAGTTTACCTGAATAATTTGCAGTTATATGCTTGCCTGTTGCTTTTTTGTCGGTAATAAGAGTATCATAACGGTACGATCCTGCTATAACCGTCTCAAAATGCTGCATCATTTCGGTACCGTTTATCCGCACCATGCTGAACAAGGCATCTAGCTGATGAAGACTTTTGCTTTTCTTAATTAGCTGAGCATCCCTTACCATAAGAGTTTTTCTGGCAGAAATGCCGTCGGTAAGCCTGTTAGAGCTCCCGTACCTGACCTCTTCATTCAATGAATTAAAGCTGACTGTCAGGAAGTTAGTGAAGGTATTCTTTTCAATCTTAGCCTGGAGCTGCGTATTAAATCCGCTGCCATAATAAGTATTCGAATAACTATAGATGTTCAGTACAGGTTTATAATAACCGTACCCGAGGAACTGCATCAGGCTGTATTTTGCATCTTCAGTTACGCTGACAGACACGTCATTATTGGTAATCACAGGCCCGCCGCTGATCCCTGCCATAAAACCATTTGAACTGAAGATCAGTCCGGGAGTAATGGTAAGCAATGAGATATCATTTTTGTTCCTTGGATCTTTAAGCTTGGCTCCTGTGTAATTCTGGTAATCAGCTTCAATTCCGAATCTCAGTTTTTTCGAAAGGGGCATTGCTGCAGATCCTTTCAGGAGGAATCCCTCTTTTTGTTGTTTTCCTCCGATCGTATCACCGAGAATATAGAGATTATCGCGATCAAAAACCAGGGTATTATTATAGAGAAGATCATTAAAATGGTCGTTCACATATCTGAATGATCCGGAGAAGAACAGTTTGCCAAGCTTCTTATATCCTTTTGTCAATGCGCTGAAGGAGTTTGTCAGTCCGGGTTCTGCAGGGTAGAAGATACCTTTTTTATCGAGTGTATAATTGACTTCAACGAGGTTAATCGCATGGAAGTTTTCGAAGAAAGTGATTCCGGCAGGGTTTGATGACCTCATCCACAGGTTCAGTTCTGTAATATTTTCAAAGAATAGCCTGCTCCTGCCTGTTTTGAGAGTATCGGCAGATGTTGCCTGATGGGTAATTACCATTGTCAGGATGATCAGAGTCAATGCCTTTCCTGCGGGTATCTTCATAATATAACCATTAAAAGGTATTCCGGGAGGCAGGTGAGCCTGCTTCCCGGAATAAATTACCAGTTATCTGGCATCAACAACCGACGGGTGAACGAATGGAGTTGGTGTCTGTTCGCCCAGGAAGTCGTTGCTTGAATTATTTGTGTCTTTGTAGAATACCTTGCCGCTGATGATCTTATCCACTTTACGGCGGACGCTTTTGCTTACATAGGTTCCGCTGCAATATACAAATCCTGCATCAAGTTCAGTATGCAGTCTTTTGTACTGTTTGGTTGGATCGGCCTGGACAAGCTCAACAGCATCGATGACCCATCTTTTATCAACCATCATATACTGGGTTGTTGATGTTGATCCCGGTTTTGTCCTGAAATTAAGGGGATTGCTTGCAAATGATGCATAATCGGTTCCTGTGGGTAATCTGTACAGTATCACGGACTGGCCGAAAACACTTGATAACCAGTCAAACATCGTCGTTGATGTAGTTGTAATAAGTTGCAGATTCGGGACTGCAGGGGTATCAGTATCCTTTCCTGATGATGAAACATAAGTTTCCCATTGTGCAGCTGCGAGGTTGACAGGTGAACTCGGGTTGCCGGCAGGATCTGTCTGATGATTGATACCATCCTGTGCCAGTACGATGCTTGTTCTTGCAGCTAAAGGGTATTGCTGACCTGTTCCAGGCCACATCCAGGTATGGAAAACCAGAGGAAGAGAATCCATGAGGGCTCCACCGGTTTTTACCCATGGCGAAGCAGAAGCACTGCTTGTAGGATCGAGCAAACCAATGCATAGTCCGTCGAGGTACATTACCTCATCGCTGTTATTGTATATCTCCCAGAACTGGTCAGCATAATAAGTAGTGCTGGATGGCGTTCTTGATCCTGTGTAATAAATCTCCTTAAATACCAGGCCTCCCTCAAGAGAAACGGCGACGAGTGACACCTCACATGACAACACAGTTTCATTTACTGTTACAGATCCCTCAATACCATTAAAAGCAAACTCGTCGGTAACAAGAGTAGCGGATATCTTATAGCTTCCTGCATCGAGCCTGAGCGTTGCATAGCCGTTAGCATCTGTCCTGGCAGAATCCTCCCTGGAAGTAAGGTTGTTTACTGCCGAAACCTTTATTCCCGACATATCGGTATAAACATATCCTTCCGGATAGTTCACCTTTACAAGGAAGTCATACAGCTTGGCTCCCTCCTCCTGACAGGATGCAAGAAAGATGCCTGCCAGTACGATTGCAAATGTTAAGAACTTTTTCATAATAATTGATTTTAGGGTTTTAAATTTTTATTCTGAGTTCTGCGCCGAAATAGACAGGCTGATTTCGCCTTACATAAGATTCCCTCACCCCGATTACTTTTGAAAGGGGCTGGTAATTTGTCAGGTTATTTACATAAAATGAAAAGTCTATCCTGTTGGATATTTCCTTTGTAAGCCTCAGGTTAAACTGGAATACAGGGGGGTAGGTTCTCTCCACGAAGTGCCAGGGAAGGCTGTATGCCTGAATCAGGTCGCTATATGGTTTTACGGTAGCCAGCGCTGCATCGAAGTCGTGTCGCACAAGGTTCATGTCGTAATACTCTATGGCATCGACATATTTGATCTGCTCAACGTCGGAATAGATATTATCAACGGGTGTTTTTGTATAAATCAGAGGAATGCCGTTTTCATCTTCATATATATTGCGGTATTTCTCAAACCATATTACCTGGGTTGTCAGTGTAACAACCATTCTAAGCTCCTTAATATGTGTTATCGTACGCAGGTTGCTGTTCAGCCTCTGGTTAATGGTACCCTCTCCTCCCGGGTACAGGCCTACCAGAGGGAATGGTTCGCCCAGGTAAGTGAGGGTATGCTGTTCGAGATAGCTGTTCACTTTCTGCTTCCTGATGTTCATATATGCTCCGTCGAGGACAAATGAAGTACGCAGTTTTTTGAGCATTCCGAAATCGATGGTAAACTCGATACCTTTCTTTACAGTCTGATCATTATTACCCGGATACGAGTAACTTATGAAGATTGTATCTGTTGTTACAGGTACCTGTATCGGGTCGCCTGAAACAGGATCGTTATAAAATACCCCGCTGCCTGGCATGTAGTAAGGGAAAAGGCTTCCTGCAGTAAGAGGCTGATATACATTATATATATATGTATCATATTCACGTTCATAGGAGAAACCTTTTACCATCTTCTCATAAAATGCAGTGAGGCTTACGTCAATACCCATCGTTTCAAAGTCGATGCCTCCGTCAAATTTGCTGTTAGTGGCAGGTTTCAGTGAATAATTCCTTGTATCGTCATATACTTTTGTTGTCTGAACAAGCAATGAGTTCGGGGGATCGTAGTAATTGAAGTCAACTCTGTCGAAGAAAGCTTTGTCGGGGTAATAATGAAGAAGTGTGGGAGCCTTGGTAAAAACTCCCCATCCTGCCCTGAGAGCCAGGGATGCCAGTTTCTTACTATCCTTATTATCGATAAGTGTATACCTTACATTTATCCTCGGGTCAAGTACCCTGGTGTTCACCTTTGATGTAAAAACTCCCTGCGGCTGTATATTAGTAAACCTCACCCCTGCCTGTATGTCGAACTTAGTTGATCCCACAGGAAGTGACAGGTTTTCTTCGGCATAGATAGCCAGTTCATTCATCGAAGGAATATCTTTATATGATCTTGGACGGGCATCGCTGCTGCTGGTAGGATTCGGCGGCCGCGAAGAGTCATATATCCTTCCCTCTCCATTGTTGCCATAAAAACGGTAATCTGTTCCTATCATTATATTGTTCAGGGCTTTGCCGATATAAAAAGTCTTCGTTGCTGTAAGCTTGCTGTTCAGATAATAGGGCTTCCCGTCCACTCTAAGGTCGCTGGTATAAAGGCTGGGCAGATAGTCTGTTACAAATTCGCCGGAGACTCTCGACAGGGGCTGTGGCATGGGACCGTTAAGGCTCTCGAGATCGATCTCGTGTCCTTTCTGGTGCTGCAGATTTCCGGATATATTGAAATTCAGGTTTGAAATAAATGGAAGGTTAAGCGCCCATTTCCCTGAAGCAATAATATTAAGGCTCTGATCCCTCGATTCATATTTCTCAAAATTAAGCATGTCAGGGTCATCCTGGTACAGGTCGATTGATTGTGAACCACGCAGCGAGACATTCAGGCTTAATGGTTTAGTATCTTTCATAAATGCCCCGGAATATGAAAGACCTGCATTAATCCTGCTGTATGTCTTATACTTCTCCCTGATATCGTCGAGCGACTGTGTAAAATCGAAGTCAGCATTGAGCGATCCGATATCGCGGGGAAGAAGAATGCCCTTCCCTGCATAAAATTGTTTTATTCCCGGATCGATTTTTACTTTTAGCGTCAGTGGTGTCTCTCCTTTTTTCAGGTTTACTTTTACTGCTCCGCTAAGCAAATCGCCATTCTCCACGCTTGCAATGCCCCTGATCACTTCAATGGATTCAATATTATCTACCGACACCTGGCGTGTATCGGTTCCAGTACCGACAGTTGTTGAGAAGCTTGCTGTACCCGTTCTGCCGGTATACTGAAGATTTGCATCGTTTGAGACTGGTGCACCGTCAATCACGAGAAGCGTCCCCAGTCCGGCCATATTATCGTAAGTGCCGTTTATTTCCCTTATCAAAAGCTTCTTAGGTCCCGACAGATCAGGATTTATTGTTACCTGGCCGGGAAGAAGCTGCATGACATCGGAGAGGTCTGTAGGCTGAACATGCTGAAGAGCTGTCTGTTCCATGAGAGAACTTGTTCCCAGGCGTTTTCCTTCCCTGGCAACAACAACCACCTCATCAATAGCAAGTGTGAGCTGGTTGAGAAATATATCAAAATTCTTTTTTCCCTGGGATAGTACAACTTCTACTTCTCTTGGCTCATAGCCTAGTGAAGAGAGCTGCAATACATGTTCGCCTGCAGGAATATTATTGATTACATAATTTCCTTTCTCGTCGCTTACTGCCCACAGGTTAATGCCCTTAATCTGGATGGCTGCCATTTCAACGGCTGTGCTGTCGGCTGAATTCAGGATACGGCCCTCGAGGCTGTACCTGTTCTGTGAAATGCCGATCAGTGTCAGCGATCCAAAAACTGCGGTCAGAAGGAAATGTTTCATTGCAGTATCAAAATTCGGCCAGATAGCTTCTATCTGAATTTATTCGGGAAGATAAAAATAATTATCAAACCATAAAGTCCGGTTATTGCAACAATGGCCAGATCAATCAGATTGCTCTTCAGTTCCATTTTTCTTCGCATCATAATGAACAATGAGATTAACAGGGCGGCAACTGATGAAAAAATCCACAGGTAACCAGGCGACTTCTGAAAATAAAACCTGATAAATACTGATTCAGGTGAGACAAGTGAGACTTCAAAGGGGACAAGGGCACTGAGTATCTTTCCGTCGCTTCTTTCATATCTGCCTTTCCACGTCTCCTCATGCGTATCAACAATCTCGTACATATCGTCGATGGCAGTTGCTTTAAGCCAGTTGGAACCTTCAACAGTAATGCATTTATTAAAAAGATCGCCGTTGATCCTTATTTCCTGTGAAAAGGGATCGATTCCTTCCACGGGAAGACGCTGAAGGTCATAAACTTCATCCATTACGACATAGATACCTTTGTTCCTTGTAAAGAGATAGCAATAGTACTCACTGTTGCGAAGGTCGACACATTCAATAAAAACAATTCCCAGGTCCTCCGGAGTTTCGATATGTGCAACATATGGCTCTCCTTTTATCATTTTGATGTGATAGAGCTGTTCGTTGCTGTCGGTGACAAAGTAGCCCTCGTCTTTCGATTTTCGTGTTGTAGGGATTCCTGCGATAAGCCGGGCCGGGAAAGCAAAGCCTTTATTTTCAAGAGCTTCAGTAAACTTAAGACTTTTGGCCTCATCGACTTTATTTGTTTTTGCCACAATGAACTCCATTCTCTTTCCAATCCTGAAATAGTCATCGGGCATTGCGAGGTTTACCTTTCCGCTCTGGGACTCAAGCATGGGGTAGAGCGAAGGAACAGGGGTATTTATCTTTCTCGGCGTGTACCTGTAGAACGAGTTTGCCCTGTTAATTACCATTGGCTCCATCGGAACGCCATTTATTGAGTCCGGCATATTGCCATCTGTCATCAGCTGCCTGAAGAACATCAGCGGCATGGCTTTTTCGTATTCAGCCAGGGTCATCCTGTTACCCTGGCCGTCCATCCTTTCGCCCGGGCCTGTTTTTTCAGAGCCAAGAATGATAAAATCGTCTATCATACAGCTGTAGAATACTGTAGGATTAACGGGTACTTTCTCAAAAATTGTCCAGTAGAGTTTTGGAATTGCAAAAGCTGCAACAATGATTCCCACCAGGACCAGAATATATCTGCTAAGCTTTATCATTTTACATTTCTCCTTTCCTGAATCTGTAACCTGAGAACAGAACACCTGTGCTGATTAACAATGTAAGCACAGCAAGGCTGATTATTACCGGTTTGTATGCACCAATTGTTCCATACATATAAAAGAAAGAGATGAATCCGGCTCCTGTTATCGTATAAAGGCCCCTGTATAACCAGATCGGCTCGAGGAGTATAAGGGCTGTAATAAAATATGTTGCCAGCCCCCCAAGAAACCACGGTGTAATAGTCAACAGCGAGGGTTTGATAATCTCTGCCGGGAAATATATGTAACTACCTGACACAAAAATTACAAAGAAGAAAACAAACATTGCTGTGAGGCTGGAGGCTCCGAATGCATGCATCTTTAGGAGTATCTCATTCTCACCTACCGGGAGGTGGAAAGTAAGTTTTATCCTTTTATTCAATGTCTCAGGGAAATACTGTGCTATGGCAATGCCAAGCCCTGCTACAAGCGGCAGGAACTTCAGTATACTGAAATACGGGTAGCCTCTGAAGAGAAAAGAATACCAGTAATTGACCGCGTCAACAAAGAGTATGTCGTGCCGTACTTTCAGGAACATGATCGTATGACCAACTATTCCAAGAACAAGAAAAGCAAGAAAGGTCCACTTAATCTTGATCCATTCTTTATAAAAAATTGATTTCATTCAGCAGGAAAGGTTTTTAATATTTACTTGTTAATCCGATAAAAGCATCCTCAAGAGTCATCTTCTTTTCTTCGAAGGAAGTGTAACTGATACCTGAATTATTCAGGAAAGCCTTTATTTCATTCTCATCACTGTATGTATAAAATTCTACGGTGTCCTTTATCCTTTCGATATTCATGGCAAGTTTGGTCTGCGGGAATCCTGTATCATGTTGTGCCAATCTGATGTTGTACTGCCTGAAATTCTTCATAAATGATTCTATAGGCTGCTGGGCTAGTATCCTGTTATAATCCATTATTAAGACATCATCAATCAGCCTTTCCATGTCCTGGATAATGTGTGAAGTAACGAAAATGGTTTTGTTTTCAGCCTTAGCATATTCGCGCAGATAATCAATGAAAAGCCTCCGGTAGCCCGGATCGAGTCCCATGGAGAAATCATCAAGGATCAACAGGTCAGGGTCTTGTGCCAGGATCAGGCCGAGTGCAACTTGTGATCTCTGTCCGCACGACATTGTAGAGATCTTCTGGCCTGGCGTAACTTTAAGCTTCGACATAAGGTCCCAATAAGGAGCACTGTTCCACCGGGGATAAAATCCTGAATAGAATTTTTCAATCTGGTTAATGTTCATAAATGTGTACTGAACATGTCCTTCAATAAGAAATCCTATCCTTTCCTTTGTCGAGGGTGAAAGCCTCTGCGTGTTCTCACCGTAAATAAGGCATTCACCTGATTTCGGCTGAAGGAAGCCATTCAGGATATTGATTGTCGTCGATTTGCCAGTTCCGTTTTTACCAAGTAGCCCAAGAATTTTCCCCTCCTCAACATTAAAGCTCAGGTTCTCATATACCAGCTTCCTGCCATAATAATGAGTCAGGTTCTTACATTCAATTGCATTCATAGATCTCTATTTTATTACTTCTCCTTTTTCCCTGAAGCTGAACATTGACTTTATCTTCGACGTTCTGCCATCAGCAAAATGGAGCAACAATGAATCTGAATTAAGTGCTTCGAAGACTTTTTCACCTGTCGATAATGAATCGACAAAAAATACCCTGGCCATTTCAGTGCCGGTGGAGTCAAGATGTGTTTCAAAACCGATAATCCCCTTATAATTCGACAGGTGGCTCCCTATGTAGCTATACCTGTCCCTCACCTGTGAGTTATCGCCCATCGGGGTTTCGTAGCTTGAAATAATATCATTAGTGTATTCGCTGAATTTGCCGAATTTCATCGAGAAGGGGCTGTACATCGATCTTGAATATTCTATTGCCGTCATAGTTTCAGGATCTGAAATAGTGACGACCTTATAGTTCAGTTTTGCATTGAATTCGTTACCATTAACCGTGAATACTAGGCTTTTCGACTCTATTACATCTTTCAGCTCCTCCTTACCCGGCTCTTTTCCGGAAGGGAAATAGATCCTGATTATGACAGGACATGCGAAGTCGCTCTGGTATCCGACGGCATCAGTCTTCTGCTTAAGAAGGTGCTGAAGGTATGTAGCATCGAGCGGATCGAAGAAATGGTCGACTGTAAGGGTATACAAAGTTACCGAAGCCGTTGGCTCACCTGCTGAGGCCAGTATCCGCTTCTCGGGAACAAATATCAGTTTCTGTATCTTTTCATCGTCAAAGAGCTTCTTGTCATACAGAATTTTCACAGTGTGTGAACCCACATAAGTTGATACTCCATAGATACCCTTCACCCTCTTCATCTGGTTTGCAAAGGCCGTTGAGCTGCCAAAGCATTTGATGTTCTTCAGTCCCGACATCTCAAAGATCCCTGCATCGGAAAGCTGCTCTTCACTCCCCCATTTAACATCTATTGTAGGCAGTTCATAAACGCTGCCGAGAATCAGTCCGATCGCTATCAGCAGGGAGAGAACGACTGCCGGCAGCCATTTCATATTACGCCTGTTAATCTGAAGTGTATCTTTCTCAGGACAAGCATAAAGACAATCACCGCACAGGTTGCAATCGACATGTGTGACTTTTTCCATTTTTGCCACATCGATACCCTGTGGGCATTTTTTTGAACAGAGGTTACAGTTTGTACAGGTCTCACTGTTTCTTGTAATATGAACCAGCGATGGGCTTACTTTCCTGGTGAAGAAAATTTCGAGTATATACCCGGCTACTGCCAGTACAATAAGCAATACTGTGTAGGGTATTTCTACTCCGGCAATGACCAGGACAATATAAATGACCATTATTCCGGCGAACCACCAGACAAATTTGAAAAGGTTTGATATGGCACCGAGAGGACACAGGTACCTGCACCAGAAGAGCCTGAAGAAAAGCGAGCCCACGATCAGCAGTCCTATGGCAATTGATGCCCACAATATGACAACATCCGAATTAAATCCTGAAGCCACTGCATAATATGGGTCAAACTTCTTGCAGAAAAGTTCACTCGATTTCAGGGTGAAGTAAAATGTAAGAAAAAGAAGGACATACTTAAGCGAGCGCAGCAACAGGTCAGGTATTTTTGGCATGTTGAATCTGATTTTGAGTTTGCTGCCCAGCTTGCCGATCCATTCACCAACGGTTCCCAGGGGGCATATATAACCGCAGAACAGCTTGCTGAACAGCATTACGCCAATCAAAAGCATTGCACCCATAACTATCTGCATGCTTGTCATTGCACAAGCCAGGGAGTCTCTTGTTATGTAACTGCCCAGCGCCTGCAAACCTCCGAGCGGACAATACGCCTCGAAATCAGGTGCATAAACTTTATCAAATGCAAGCCGTATACCCATATAAGCCAGGAGGCCCAATATTGTAAACTGGAAAAAGAGCTTGAACCAGTTTTTCTTCTTTTTTGTTACATTTCCCATGATCAGAATATAGAGTATTACTTAATAAACCATCCTTTTTCCTTAAGATAATTATCGGCTTCCTCCCTTGTTTTGAAGATATCGCCCTGTGTCTCCCACCAGGTATCTCCATAGGAAAGGCCGATTTTGTCGCATCCCAGGCTCTCCATCAGGCTGACACCTTCAATGGTTTTCATCTTTACCTGATCGGGCTTTACTATCATAACCTTGCATTTCACCGATTTGCCGATTGTCTTATCCTTCATTTCCATAATGACAATCCCGTAGCATTCAACACCTTTCTGCACCCACTCTCCAATTTTCGGGTTTTGCACTGTCGTACCTGAAACCGTCGTATCGCTCTTTATCGACGGGGACGCCTCATTGTTTACTGCTTTCTTATCCGTCTGCCCGCAATATGTAATCATCATTACAGATATTGCGATCATCAGGAGAAGAGTCAGTTTTCGTGTTTTATACATTCTTTTGTGGATTTTAGATGAGTAATACTAGTATTTTATATGTGTTTATTTAAAAGCAAAACAGATAGTTAAATCTCATATTTACCGAAACATACTGTGTCGCTGCCAAATTCCCCGTCTAAAAATAATAAAAAAAACGACCCTGCTCCAATCACCTCTCAATTTTTATAGAGATGTGACCGGGCAGGGCCGTTATCCTGCAATATTTTCAGGCAACCAGGAGAATCTGTTACACTGTCTTTACGACATCCCAGACAAAAGCCCTGATACCCACTTCCTCGTTTATAGCGTCGATCTTCTTAACAGTATCAAGCACTTTGTCGACAATTTCATCATCTACAATGGTGAGGACACTCTTGTTGATCTCGGGCCAGGCATGTGTCCCAAGGTGCGGGGTACCGGTATTTGTGCCCCTGCCCTGGACATTTTCCCACAGTGTGTAACCATTTATACCAAGCTTGTCGAGCATATATTCAACCTTCTCGGTATTGGCCTGGTTATATATTATCATAATAGCTTTCATATTGTATAATTATTTGATTGTTATGCATTTGCATTATCCCCATTAAGGAAGGTAAGCTCCTTGTAATCTGCAATATGCTTGTTGCGTTCGCCACGTTTTGCAAACACTGCATAAATTACGGGGACCAGAACAAGTGTAACAAGCGTTGAGAACACCAGGCCGCCGATAACCGCAATTCCCATCGGGCTCCACAATTCTGAACCTGATCCCTTGCTGAGGGCAAGCGGAAGCATACCGAGGATCGTTGTTGCCGATGTCATAATAACAGGTCTCAGCCTCGACCGGCCCGAAAGAGCGATAGCCTCATACATCTCATTGCCGCGCTCACGCATGAGGTTGATAAAGTCGACCAGCACTATTGCGTTCTTAACAACAATTCCGATAAGCATTACAGCTCCGATACCTGAAATGACGCTAAGTGTAGTATTGGTCAGGAAGAGAGCCACAGCAACACCCGAAAATGCAAATGGTATGGAGAACATGATTATCAGTGGCATTTTGAGTGATTCGAACTGTGATGCCATCACGAGGTAAACCAGTACAAGGCTTATGACCATCAGGAAGGCAATATCCATGAATGACTCCATCTGGTCTTCTATTGCACCTGATATCTGGACCATTACGCCTGCAGGGGCAGGTGTTTCATCGATAGCTTTCTGGACTTCTGTCTGAAGCTCGGTGAGTGATCTTTTGTAAGGTGTAAATGAAACCGTAACAATCCTTTCCCTTCTTTTTCTTTCGATTGTCGGAGGCGACCAGTATTCTTTTATCTCAGCAATTTCAGCAAGACGTATTACCTGTCCTTTCTGATTAGGGATCCCGATATTCTCAATGTCCGACAGTGTGCTTCTGTCTGATTCCCTGAATCGCACTATTACATCATATTCTTCGCCCGACTGCCTGAGTCGTGTCGCTGTAAGACCAGCCACTCTGTTTCTGACAGCCGATGAGACCATGGCTGTATTCAAACCACTGGCGCTCATTTTATTCTGATCGAGGATTATCTGAAGTTCGGGTTTTGATTTATCGCGGCTTATTGTTATATCCTTGGCGCCCTCGATTTTACGTATTTTGGTAGCCAGTTCATCGGCTACAAGGTTCGTTTCTGAGAT
>Ga0116171_10002345_pt1 | contig 17999 bp, 16 predicted proteins | sample AD_JPNHW2_MetaG_FD_89798 | JGI IMG/M metagenome (GOLD analysis project Ga0116171, IMG submission 89798) | Active sludge microbial communities of municipal wastewater-treating anaerobic digesters from Japan - AD_JPNHW2_MetaG | ecosystem: Engineered > Bioreactor > Anaerobic > Digestate | place... | reverse complement strand
GATAATCTATGGCACCTGAAAAATTCTGCGATAATATTCCATCAAAATATTTGAAATCAGGAAGGTAAATGTCAATCATGCCTTCGAGTTCACGCAGGGTTTCGGCTTTGTCATAACCATTGCTGTTGTATACAAAAACCGGCTTAGGGCGGTGTTGTTCAAATGCTTTGATAATAGAAACCATCTGGGGAACCTGGTGCGAGGGCGAAACAAATCCTATGGCCCTGCAACCGGAATCGAGGTGCGACTGTATAACGGCAAGGACACTTTCCAGGTCATGATATTTTTCCGGAATTTTTGAATCATTATCGCTGATCTGGTGGTTTTGGCAATAAATACACTGCAGGTTGCAATGGCCAAAAAAAATATTGCAGATGCCATTTGTGCCGCTTATGGGCGGTTCCTCGCCGCGATGAACCACCACGGAACTGATTCCGTAATGATGGCCTGAACGGCAATATCCTGTATTTCCTGAGAACCTGTCGGCATGGCAGTTACGTGGGCAGAGATTACAATTTCTGAGGGCCGTAAAAGAAATATCCATTGAAAAAATCAATTGGATTTTATGAATTCGGCTGAAAACTCAAAGCGCAACATCACATTATAATGCAGCCGGAAAGTATTATAGTGCATAAGATTGATCTTCGACCAGTAAAGACTGCCCAACAGGTCAACAGCAACATGGTCGCTGAATTTAAATTTTACTCCCGGCGAAATAAAGGCTCCCAGCCCGATACCACCTTCTCTCACCGGGTATTCCTGCAGTTGGGTATTTGGTATATACGGCTGGTTAGCATATATATTGATCAGGCTGTATTCAAGGTTTTCAATAGAAATTTTATTTTCCCTGACTTTTACATTATTGAGGTTGAAGCCGGCTTCCACAAAACCGAATATCTTATCATCGATCGGAAACTCATAACTTCCACCTATATCAATATTTATACGGTCTTCGGAACCCCATATCGGATAATTCATCAGGCTGTCGAATGACTGTGATGAAGGTGTGGCGCCGATTTTCATGGTAAAAACATCACGGGTCGTAAACTTTGAATAGTTGAACTGTATAAATGCCCCAAAATGGTTGTTAAAATTCTTTTTTATATACATACCCACGCAAAACGATGGTTTGTAGCGCATAGCCGTTGGCATACCTGCAAGAGAAAAGGTGTCGTTGATAACCTGCCTGATTTCATACAGATGGTATTGATTCCCGAAAATATAGTTTATCTCGTTCTGGTTGCCGTCTGCGCCATTATAAAAATTTGCCTGGTATTTGTTGGCAAATGCCGCTCCGCAATTAATACCGAAGCTCCATGCCTTGTTTTGTTTTATAGAGTCATCCTTTGAAATATATGAAAAAGCCCAGGCGCCTGATGGCACAAAAAACATAGGCAGACTAAAACATATAAAGATTTTTATGAGCCTGTTTATACTCATTTCTTTGAATTAAGAGTTATATAATATGTGCAAAATTAAACTCTTTAAGTGATTTTTATTATAAAGTTTTTTATTATTTTGCAAAAAAGTTTCTTCATGAGGAAAATACTTGTGCTGTTTTTATGTATGTTTCTTGTTCATATTATTTATGCACAGGATACAATAAAAATAGGGCAAGAGGTGAAAAAACCAAAAGTCATGGTAACCGGCTTGGGCGGGCTTATGAGTGAAACATCTGTTTTGAAAAAAAATCTTTCAGAATCGCTTGGCGCCTGTGGCGCATTAATGATCAACAATTATTTTTATGTAGGCGCTTATGGCTTAACCATCATTTCAAATCATACGATTAAAGACCTGGTAATTCCTGATGAGTTTGTAAAAGATGGCAGACCGCTGTATTATTATGGTAAAGCATTAAGAATTAATTTCAGTCATGCAGGCTTCTGGGTTGGGGGCATACTTTTTCCTGAAAAAATGTTCCACCTCGGGCTGAGTTCAAGATTCGGATGGGGAAATATACATTTATCTGATTCTATCAACAATTCTTATATTAACAATGTAGATTACAGGTTGGATTATACAAATGATAAAGTTTTTGTAATTTCACCGCAAATTGAACTTGATATTAAAATTACATCCTGGCTGAAAGCAAATATAGGATTTGGTTATAACTTTGTAACGGGAATTGATTTTGACAGATACAAGGAATTTAATTTTAATGCTCCCCGGATAGTTATAGGAGTTTTTTTTGGAGGATTTTCAAATAATGATGATGACGACCAAATTCAAGATACTGAATTTCAGGATGAATAAATGATTACTTTTGTTTTATATAATTAAAACTGATGAATAATTCACTATATGTTTTTGACGAGATTAGGACATATCATGATAATGAGGTAAACAGTGCAATAAGATACCTCATTGATGATCCTGAATTTGCTGTTTTTATCAGATACCTGTTCAGGGGTGTTGACAGAAATGAACTTATTAACTCAATAAAAGACATCTCTACCATTGCGGAGTTCCAGGATAAATTCGTTAAGGCGGCAATGGAGGCTATCATTAAACGAAGCATTGATGAATTGTCCTACAGTGGGGTGGAACAACTAGAAAAAGATAAAGTTTACCTATTCTTGTCGAACCACCGTGATATTGTGCTGGATTCATCACTGATAAATTATGCATTATATATGCACGGGTTCACCACCTCACAGGTTGCCATCGGAGGTAACCTGCTCATTTCGCCGATGATCACTCACATGGTCAAACTCAACAAGAGCTTTATCGTTAAACGTAATATACCGCCCCGGGAACTTTACAATAACTCAAAACTGTTGTCTTCTTATATTTCACATACATTGTTTGAAACACGCGAGTCGGTGTGGATTGCACAGCGTGAAGGACGAGCCAAAGATGGCAATGATAAAACCCAGTACAGCCTCCTGAAAATGTTGTGCATCAACGACGATGATAAAGACCTTGCCGGTGTTTTCCAACGGATTAATGTTTTCCCAGTCACCGTTTCATACGAATTAGATCCCTGTGATGTTTTAAAAGCCATCGAGTTATATTCCATAGCCAACAAAATACCTTATGTAAAAACCCACCAGACCGATTTTCAAAGTATGATTACCGGCATGCAGGGCTTCAAAGGCAGGGTAGAAGTCGGCTTCAGCAGCCTGCTGACGGATGATGAGCTGAAAAATATTGATGAACACCAGCCTAACAACTGGCTGAAAAAGCTTGCCGCCATCATCGACAACAGGATTTTCAGTTCATACAGATTATGGGAAACCAATTATATTGCTTATGACCTGTTGAGCGATAAGGCGATGTTTCATGATAAATACACAGAACAGGCAAAAGAAACTTTCATCAACTACCTGAGAGAAAAAACGGACAAGCTTGAAGCCATATATCCTAAAGAAGAGATCAATAAGATCATCCTCAACATGTATGCAAATCCTGTAAAAAACAAATTGCTCAACAACCTGCCGCTTTGATCAGAAAACTTCCAGAATGGTACTCTGGGTATCACGGAAAGTAAATGTATCTCCCGCTTTGAGGTCTTTCATGGCATGGAACAATGGAACAGACTGTGAAATAACATGGTATGTTTCTCCCTCCACAGTGATTTTGCCTATTCCTGCTGCAATAAACAGTTTTTGCTTATCGGTTACTACCACGGCACCAAAGCTGGCCTTTTTAATTTCCTTGGCAGGATCTATCCGCTCCAGATTCTTTATTTCGTCAACAGTTTTTTGAAGCTGAACAGCAAGGGTATCCCTTTTATTCAGCATGTCGGACTTATATGAATCGAACCAGTCTTCCGGCGCTCCGTATTCCTGCGCACTCTCATATGCTTCCGCCATCTCGGCTTTAATGGTCATCACCGACTTTTGTTGCATCTCCATGCATACCTCAAGCATCTTTTTCTTTAATTCCTTTCTGTCCATTTTACTAGTATGATATGATAAGTTACTCTCGCGTAACTGATATGATCCGCTCTTGTTTTGATTTACCCCGTTTAAAAGAATGCTAACCTGATTAATTCTCAATTTTGGGTTTCCTTAGTGTAACTCTGTATCATAATTTAATCCAGAGCTCAACAAGGAAATTTCTCATTTATTTTGATAATTATTCAAGTTCATTAAACACTAATTATTGATCAGAAAATAGTACTGATATTTTTCAATTTTTAAGGTTGAGGTAACAAATATATGTGTTTTTTTGCACAGTAACAAATTTTTCAACAAATTTGCGTCGTAATTTATAATCATAGTAACATTATGTTCGGTAAATTATTTTACGAAAATAATTTGAAAGTATTTTATCCATTTTAAAATATTAAACGAACATTATTAATAAGAAATTTAAAAAATACGTAACAATATATCATTACAATTCCCGGATTTATAAACTGTTTAATAAAGTCAAAGATTTAGAAATGAGCAAGGAGTCAAGAGAAATAGTACAGTCGAAAAATGTTCTCGAATTTGTTACAGTGGCCAATGAAATATGCCTGTTCCTGGAAGAGATTGAAAAATACAATATGGAGTTTTTGCTTTCATATCTCCAAAAAGTATTACCTTTATTATATCTGAAAGGAACGATGATGCCTGATATAAAACCTGAAGAAACCGAATCAAACGAACGCTTTGTTACTTACGACCAGTGGGAAAAAATATATTTAAGCCTTTTGACCAGGACTGGGACAAAGGATATTTTTTATTATGCATGCTGCTCTGGCAATGAAACGGAATCAAAAAATGAAAAAGGCAGTATATCGGAGAATTTAGCTGATATTTACCAGGATTTGAAAGACTTTTTGCTGCTGTATAAGAAGAATACCTTATTGGCACAGGAAAATGCAATACATTCGTGCAGAAAACTATTTGAAAACAATTGGGGCATAAAGCTCCTGTATTCGCATCAGGCTATACATTGCCTGATGTACGGGAATATAAAAAATGATGACTTTTTTATGGGATTTTCATCAAACTAATGGTGTATGTACCTTCAGAAACTGACATTGGCCAACTTCAAGAATTACGAAACACTGGAATTAAACTTTTCAGAGAAGATCAATTCCTTTGTAGGGAATAATGGTGTCGGCAAAACAAACCTTCTTGATGCCATACACTATCTTTCATTCTGTAAAAGCTATTTCAACGTCATAGATACTCAAAACATCATGTTTGGTAAGGATTATTTTACCATACAGGGTGTATGGGTAAAGAATCATGATAATCCCGATACGATACTGTGCAACCAGAAAAGAAACCACCACAAGGTTTTTAAGCTGAACAAAAAGGAGTACGACCGCCTGGCCGACCATATAGGGCTTTTCCCGCTGGTGATGGTGTCACCGCGCGACTCAGATATGATTTACAGCGGCAGCGAAGAACGCAGGAGGTTTCTGGATAGTTTTATCAGCCAGTTCGACCATGTGTACCTCGACGACCTGATCAATTACAATAAAGCGCTTTTTCAACGTAACAAGCTACTGAAACTGTTTTTTGAAAACCGGAACTTTGAAGCTGATGCCCTTGAAATATGGGATTCGCAATTAATCACCTACGGGGCCAAGATTCATGCCAAGAGAACCTCGTTCATCCTTGATTTTGTTCCCTATTTTAACCATTACTTTGAATTGATCAGCGGGAAAAAAGAGAGAGTTTCACTGGACTATGAATCGCAGCTGAACACCGCGCAGCCGGGCGAATTGCTGAAATCAAGCCTTCAGAAAGACAGGGTGCTGTTATATACCACCTGCGGCGTGCATAAAGACGACCTCATATTTAATATTGAAGGTTTTCCCTTGCGTAAATTTGGCTCACAAGGGCAACAGAAATCTTACACCATTGCCATCAAACTTGCCGAATTTGAATATATCAGGCACATGAAAGGTTTTAAACCTGTGGTGCTGTTTGATGACATTTTTGACAAACTGGATGATGAAAGAGTGGAGCATATCGTAAAATTAGCCACCGACAATAATTTCGGACAGGTGTTCATCACAGATACGCACCAGGAACGTATCATGGGAACAATGAAAAGGATCAATTCGCCGGGCAAGGTATTTAAAATAAGTGACAACACCGCCAAAGAAATCAAATTCTGATGATACAAAACGAAAAACCATTAAAGGATGCCATCAGGGAGTTTGTGGAATATTACAAACTTGAAAAAAAACTGAATGAAATTACACTCATCGAAAAGTGGGAAGAAGTTACAGGAAAGATCATTGCAAAACATACCACCAATATTTTCATTGATAAACGTACACTGTTTGTTGAGGTGGATTCATCGATTGTGCGCAGCGAGCTAAGCCTGATGAAATCAGAAATTATTACCCGCCTCAACTCATTTTTAAACAGGCCATTGATAGATAAAATTGTTCTTAAATAAATAAATAATGTTGTGTATGAAAACAAAATTATATATGATTCAAATATTGGTATTTAGTGTTGCCATTTTTAGTTTTACTTCATGTGATTTTAAACCCCTGGAGGGGAATAAGGTCATCACCAAAAAAGAGTTTCAGATCAAAGATTTCAATAAAATAGAAGTGGGCGGTTATTACAACATCATTCTCAGCCAGGGAGACAGCCCCAAACTGGTGGTCGAAACCGACGAAAACCTGATGGAGTACATTGATGTAAAAGTCAGCAGTAGTAAACTGAAAATTAAAAATAAAAGAAGCATCATCGGATCAAATGGCATCACGATTTACCTGACGTTCAACAAACTTGAGCAAATCATAGCAACAGGTTTTGTCAGCCTCAGCTCCGCCGATAAGCTGAATTTTGATAAACTGAAAATGGATATTTCCGGCAAATCCGAGATAGGCATGAACATTAATTGTGTTGAACTGAAAAGCAAGTTTTACGGCAACAGTATTATTACTTTGACAGGCACCGCGTTGAATTCGGAGGTCAGCGCCTCCGGCAACACCAGCCTCAGCGCCTCTGAAATGCTCTTCGACAATCTTAAACTCGATGTCTCAGGCAATGCATTGGCTAAAGTTAATGTAATCAGCAATTTTGATGTGAGCATAAAGGGAAATGCCCAAGTTGAATATCAGGGCACTCCGGAGATGAAACAGGAAATCTCCGGATCGGGAGCAATAATAAAAAAATACTATTGATATGGAAAGAGAACTTACCGTTGGCACACGGGTAGATCACGAACGTTATGGTGAAGGCGTGGTCAGTAAAGTAAATATTTCTAATTACGAGATCATTTTTACCCGCGGGGGCAAGATGGAATTTTCGAAAAGCAACAAGGAAATAGAAGTGCTGGAATTTAATGAAAACAGCGCGGGTTCGACAGGCGCAGCTGTCGACCTGGAAGCTTTCGAACAGCTGATGAACCATTTTCTTGACAAATACGGCGCATTCCAGGAACCTATTGAAATGGGCGAAAAATGGGAGGGAGGCATGCTCATACTTCAGCCCGGCAAAGCAGATCTTAAACCCAAAGAAGTGCCTATCGAAGCTTTTTTTCATAAAATAGTGATGCTCCGCGACCGCCTGCGCGTGCTAGAACAGAACATCAACAGCCATCCCGGGCTCACCGACCAGGATAAAGTAAATTTGCAACAGTACATCACCAGGATATACGGAAGTCTCACGACATTCAACGTGCTTTTTGCCGACAAGGAGGATTATTTTGTCGGAACGGGAGGGGGGAATTGAGGAAGCAGTTATCAGTTATCAGTGAACAGTTATCAGTGAAGAGTTATCAAATTATCAGTTATTAGTTATCAGTTAGTTAATTAGTTGTTAGTTGGATAGATATCGGGAGGTTGAGTAATAACCGGAGTGATGAGTTGATTGCATCAGCTGTTAAATGTGGGAAGTGGGAAGCGTTGAAAAAAGGTGTCATTGAGAGCAGGAAAGACCCGTCTGTTATCGTTTTTTAAATTATATTTTCTAAGTGTTTCATAATGCAAATATTGTCTCAGTGCTTATATTTGAAATATTATAATTAATAGTTTTATGACAAAGACAACTATTTTCAAATTGATAGTATCACTTTTACTGCCCCTGGCTGTAGGTGCCACTGCAGGGATATTTACTGCAGATGCTGTATCGGGATGGTATATTACACTTAACAGGCCATCATTCAATCCGCCCAACTGGTTATTCGGGCCTGTGTGGACAATACTTTATATACTTTTAGGATTTTCCTTTTTTCTTATTTGGAAGCAACCGGCAAATAAAGCCCGAAATCATGCGATATGGCTATTTCTGGTTCAATTGTTATTAAACTTTTGCTGGAGTTTAATCTTTTTCTATTTCAATATGATTGGCACTGCATTAATTGAAATAATCCTGTTGTGGATTAATATAATCATAATGCTGGTCATGTTCTACAAAATAAAGCCTCTGGCGGCATATTTAAATTTCCCCTATATATTATGGGTGACCTTTGCTACTGTGCTTAATGCAGGATATTATTTTCTAAACAGAGGCTGAATTAACGTTTAGTTTTCGGATATTATATATTGAACTTTTATTTAAAAATAACTCCGTATCTTTATATCAAGTTTTAAGTGTACAGGGCAAATAGCCTTTACATAAGAGTTATATGTTGTAACGAAAAGAAGTACTAAAATAATGAGATAGCTTATAAAAATTGATGTGCGGAAAATGTACAATAAACACTAAAAAATATTATGATGAATAAAACTAATCTGATCCTTAGCGTTTTGATTGCAATAGTATTTAATGTAAATGCCCAGTGGGCAATACAAACCAGTGGAACTTCAAATGCCCTGTATTCAGTTTGTTTTTCTGCTCCTGATACCGGTTATGCTGTTGGCTGGAATGGCACGATTGTAAAAACCATTAATGGCGGAACCCTTTGGGCACCTCAATCAAGCGGGACAACAGCGATTTTAAATGCAGTGTATTGCATTAATAATAATATAGCCTATGTTGCAGGCAATGACGGTACACTATTAAAAACCCTTAACGGCGGGAGCAACTGGAATTCGCGTAACAGTGGAACAATATACTCCCTGAATTCTATATATTTCACAAGCCCGGATACCGGTTATACCGTCGGGGCCTTTGGTACCATAATGAAAACCATAGATAGTGGCGCTAACTGGACAGCTTTATCAAGTGGAACTACGGAATATTTATTTTCTGTTTTGTTTACTGATGCCCATACCGGTTACGCAGTAGGAAACAACGGAACCATCATTAAGACCACCAATGCAGGTTCCAGCTGGTCAACTCAAACGAGCGGCACTACAAATTCGTTGTATTCGGTTTATTTTACCGGAACTGATACAGGTTATGCTGTTGGATATGGCGGAACAATTCTTAAAACAATTAATGGCGGGGCCAACTGGACCAGCCAGACACTGGGAACAGCTCCTTATACTTCGGTTTATTTTACGAGTGCCAATACCGGCTATATTGTAGGCGTGGTGGGTATGATTCAGAAAACGGCCAATGCCGGTGCGACATGGACGGTGCAAACCAGCGGATCTTTTGAGGTATTGCAATCCGTATTTTTCACTGATGATATCAATATTGGTTATATTGCCGGACAGCAAGGAACAATACTTAAAACCACAAATGCAGGAGCAGGCTTTGAAGAAAATCCAATATCCTGGAACATAAGAATTTACCCCAATCCCGCAGACGAAGTCATTACATTGTCTGTTGACCCTGCAAACCAAATGAACCATACTGTGAATATTTATAATATAATCGGCGAATTAATAAAGACTGAAACGCTGACACATAACGATCAGGAAATCAATATCAGCAGTTTGACCAACGGAATTTATATAGTTGAAGTCCGATCAATGGATTTGTCAGAAAAACAAATGCTGGTAATTCAAAGGTAAATCCTGACATCAAAAAAACGATGAATGGCCCCGCCGGCTTTGATATATGCCAGAGTTCTATAAATAGGGCACACCTCAAATTACGCAAACGCTTATACTAAGTCTATCATTTTAGGAATGTGTCAGTTAAACCCGATAAGGTACCGGATCTTTGCATCATGAAACCAAATTTGTATTTTTGTAATTGCCAATTTAAAGAACGTTAACACAATAATAATAATGAAAAAATTATTACTGTTTATATTAGCCGGGATTGTTGCAACCGGATTATCAGCCCAAACGGAATCATCGGCATACAAATCTGTCATTGAAAAGTTTACAATTTATTATAATGGAAATCAGGCTGACAGTATTTTTATGCAATTTGATGAAAACATGCAAAAAATATTACCCATTGAAAAAACCAGAGATTTTATTACGGGTTTAAAACAGAAATTGGGAAGCATTAATAAAAAGGAGTTTATTAAATACAAATCAACATTCGCTGTTTATAAAACATATTTTGATCAGGGTATTTTTGCTATTAATATATCTATTGACAGCAAAACCAAAATAAACGGATTGTCAGTTTCTCAATACATTCCTGACAATTTTTCTAAAATGGAGAGAAACATTAGCGGGTTAATTTTACCGTTTAATGATGAATGGACTGTATTATGGGGCGGGGATACTGAAGGCCAAAACCACCATGTAAATGTAATTGCTCAAAAAAACGCGTTTGACTTTTTAATAACAGATTCTGCCGGAACCTCTTATAAAAATACCGGAGAAAACAATGAAGATTACTATTGTTTTGGTCAGAAAATTATTGCGCCTTGCGCTGGAGAAATTGTATTGGCTGTCGATGGTATAAAGGATAATAAACCCGGAGAAATGAATTCGTTTTTTACTCCGGGTAATACCGTAATTATAAAAACTGAAAACAACGAATACATTTATTTTTGCCATTTTAAACAACATTCAGTCGCAGTAAAAGAGGGGCAAAAAGTAAAACAAGGTGAATTATTAGGTCTTTGTGGCAATTCAGGAAATTCTTCTGAAGCCCATTTACATTTTCATATTCAAAATACGGAAGATTATAATGTTGCCACAGGTGTTAAATGTTACTTTACCAGTATTATAGCGGATAATGAAACGAAACAGGATTACTCACCGGTAAAAAACAATAAGATTAAAAATATTTTACATTAAAAAATCGCATCTCTTTTGTTTTTTCGCAGAATCTATCTGGTCTGCGTCACTCTGCGACATGAAAGATTATCCCGTCGGAAATAGGCTTGTTTACCAAACATGAACGACAATCTTGTTAAAAAAGAAGTACAGATAAAAGACAATTAAGTATAAAAAAAATTTTCAGGTCCCTATGACCTTCAAAAACCTTTTACCGGCACCTTTTATATATATTCAAAGCTTGATAATCAACACCCCGTATTTTTATTTAAAAAAATCAAGAAAGACGCTTAATTGTTATCTTTGCCAAAAAATATTGCATTGTCATTTTTCAATATCACCACCGAATACTCTTTATGGCTTGCTATCCCTTGTATAATGCTGGGAATAGCCTATGCCATGGTACTATATTTCCGTGAGCGGACGCATGAATTTAAAAAACATATTGTCAGGATACTGTTTATTCTGAGGACTGTTGCCGTATTCCTTATATCCTTTTTGTTGCTGTCACCGCTGGTGATGACGCGTTCAAGGACATCAGAAAAGCCCATCATCATCGTGGCACAGGACAATTCCCAGTCGCAGGTATTCTGCAAAGATTCGGCAAACATACGCAACAAATACTCGGGTGACCTCAAAAAACTTATTGACGACCTCAGCGATGATTACGATGTAAAAACATTCACCTTTGGCGAAAAAGTCACCGAAGGCAGCAGCTATACTTTTAAAGAAAAGCAAACCGATTTTTCACAGTTCTTTGATGAGGTACAGGCACGTTATGCCAACCGCAATGTAGGCGCCGTGATACTTGCTTCTGACGGCTTGTATAACAAAGGCTCCAGCCCGCTTTACAGTTCGGGACAAATGAAATATACCTTTTATACCATTGCCCTGGGCGACACCAACATTCAGAAAGACCTCATTGTTTCGAGGGTAAACTACAACCACATCAGCTACCTCGGGAATTTTTTTCCGCTGGAGATCGTGACCACAGCCGACAAATGCGCCGGACAAAAGGCGACACTCACCGTTTCTAAAGGCAACGAAAACCTTTTTACCAAAACTATTGACATCGGCACCGAACGCTATATCGAAACCGTGCAGTTTCAGATAGAAGCCAAACAGCCGGGTATGCAGCATTACCGGGTAAGTATTTCGCCGCTGTCAGGGGAGATCAGCCTGATCAATAATTCACAGGATGTTTATGTAGAAGTGCTCGACGGCAGGGAGAAGATACTTCTGCTGGCCGGCGCTCCGCATCCCGATATCTCGGCGCTGAAGAACAGCATCGAGTCGAGCAAGATCTACCAGGTTGACGATTATATTGCCGACAAATTTAACAATCAGGTCAGGGAATATAACCTCGTTATCCTGCATCAGCTTCCTTTCAGGGGCAAGAATTACCAGCCTTTGCTGCAAAACATCATTGACAATAAAATCCCTGTTTTGTATATCGCCGGTTCGCAGTCGGATATTCCAGCGCTGAACGCTCTCAAAAACGGGCTGAATATCAGGCAGGCCGCTGATAAATATGAAGAAGCTACACCAACCATTGCCAATGACTTTGCTTTGTTCACCCTGTCGGAAGAACTTACTAAAGTGAGCGCCAATTTTCCGGCTCTGCTGGTACCCTTTGGAGAATATAATGCAGGCAACTCGCTCAACGTACTGATGTACCAAAAGATTGGCAGCGTGCAGACGAATAAGCCGCTGATCATGTTTAATACAGGCTCCGATCCTAAAACAGGACTGGTGGCAGGCGAGGGACTGTGGAAATGGCGTTTGAACAATTACCTGCAAACAGGGAACCAGACCGCATTTAATGAGCTGATCAATAAAATGATTCAGTACCTTTCGGTAAAGGTCGACAAAGGTCGCTTCCGCATGAATGTAAAAAATAAGTTTTATGAAAATGAAGCGGTTGAATTCGATGCCGAAGTGTATAACGACAGCTATGAACTTATTAATGATCCCGAGGTGAGGCTGACGATCACTAATGCTGAAAATAAGGCTTTTCCATTCACGTTTACGAGAACAGCACATGCTTACCATATCAACGCGGGTATTTTTCCTTTAGGCGAATACCGCTATAATGCCCAGGTTAAAGTAGGCAATGAAGTTCTTCAGAAGTCAGGGGTTTTCAGCGTGGTGCCGGTGAATGTGGAGTCGCTCAATCTTATTGCCGACCACCAGGTATTGTTTTCCCTGGCAGAAAAGAGCGGCGGAAAAATGTTGTATCCCGGACAGATTTCGCAAATACCTTCGCTGCTTAAAGCCCGTGACGATATCAAATCGGTGACGTATACAAAAAAACGTTTCAGCGATTTGGTTAATTTGTTTTCGGTTTTTATGGTCATCCTTGCGCTGCTCACAGCCGAATGGTTTATCCGCAAGCGTTTCGGGACGTATTAATTATTTCGGACTGGGATTCCGGATACCAGAATTTCTACAGATGATTTCATTAATGGTTTAATATTACGGTGCGCTGCACCTGATTAACGGTAATCATGTACCTTTACATTGAAATTATATGTAAACATGAAAACCTTCCGGCCTGAAAATATATTTCTGATCATTTTTTTGATTTTGATGCCCTGCGCTGTTCATGCATCATTTATCAGGAATTACCCTATAAGCATTACCCAACCCGATGGGCAGGTATTGCAGTGCTATGTCACCGGCGATGAGTTTTACAACTGGTTACACGATGCTGAAAATTTCACGATTGTACGCAATGACCAAACCGGCTTTTATTGTTATGCGATACTGAAAGACAACATGCTGGAAGCATCATCATATATTGCAGGAAAGGTTGATCCTGCTTCAGCCGGTCTGGTGCCGGGTATAAACCTTCCACCGGAAAAGATCATGCTTATAAAGAAGAATTTTTTTGAAAAAATGCCTGTTCCCAAATCAGGTAAAGGAAACGTTGAAAAAATAACAGGGGTTATCAATAATATTGTGGTGTTTATCCGTTTTGCCGGAGAAGCGGAATTTACCGACAGTCTTTCCATATATGACCGGATGTTTGTTAATACCCCTGGCAACAGCTCATTAAAGAATTATTTTGAAGAAGCTTCTTTTAGCCAGCTGCATATCAACTCAAATTATTATCCTTCACCGGGAACGCTTGTCGTTTCATACCAGGATGCGCTGACAAGGGATTATTATTTGCCATATAATGCCACAACGAACCCTCATGGTTACACCGATCAGATGGCTACCGAACATACGCTGCTGGCCAATGCTGTAAATGCCGTTAAAAGCCAGATACCGGCCGGAATGAACTTAGATAACAACAATGACGGTAAAGTTGACAATGTTTGTTTTATTGTTTCGGGTGATGTCAGCGCCTGGAATACTTTGTTGTGGCCGCACCGCTGGATGTTAAACACGCAAAATGTCGATATTAACGGCAAACAAGTATATGATTACAACCTTCAGGTAAGGAGCTATTTATTATCAAGCGGAGTAGGAGTGTTATGCCACGAGATGTTCCACACACTGGGCGCTCCCGATCTTTATCATTATTCTCTTGATGGCCTGAATCCCGTGGATGCCTGGGATGTAATGGCCAATACCACCAACCCGCCGCAATCTATGGGTGCTTATATGAAGTTCCGGTACGGGCAGTGGATAACCACTTTACCTGTTATTTCTGCTCCGGGAACATACACGCTATATCCGGTGACAGATCAGGCAAAGAATTGTTACCGGATAAACTCACCAAATTCCGCCGACGAATATTTCATCGTGGAATATCGTAAAAAAGAAGGCGTTTTTGAAGGCTCCCTGCCGGGCAGCGGATTGGTCGTGTACCGGATAAACACCAATTTTAACGGTATGGGCGACGGTTATTATAATGGTTCAGGCTTTCTTGATGAAGTATATATTTACAGGCCTTACGGCTCCCTGACACAAAACGGCCTCGCTGACAATGCCTGTTTCAGCGCCAATGTCAGCAGGAGAAAAATCAATGATGGTACAAACCCATCGTGCTTCTTATCGGACGGAAGCCCTGGTTCTCTTGATATTTCTAATGTAACAGCATCCGGCGATTCTATTTCGTTTGACTTAAATGGCGGGCCTTCATTTCCGGTAAATGCCGGAATTGATGATTTTATTTCCCCGGTTTCGGGATGCGGATTATCAGCGCTTCAACCCATAACAGTGGCTGTGAAAAACTTTGGAACCGACCCGATAAACAACGGATTGCAGTTGCATTACCAGGTAAATGGGGGAGCTGTCGTTGATGAAAACTATCCGGGGCCTGCACTTGCTGCCGGTACAGCAACAAATTTTACATTTTCACAACCAGCCGACCTTTCGCAAACCGGTGTCTATCATATATCCGCCTGGACAACACTAGCCTCTGATGGCCATACAGTCAACGATTCCCTGACCGTAACAGTAACCAATGGTATGCTGGGTTATAACGCAGCAGATGTGATGAATTACATGGGTAGTTATAATGATATTGGCAGTAACGGTTCAGTGATCAATACGGCAGATTATGACAATTCCAATTCTGCTCCGGCAGACATTGGCTTCACATTTCATTATAATTGCAGTGATTATACACAATTTGTTTTAAACACCAATGGGTTTATAAAACTCGGAAGCACACCACCATCATCTGCCGCTATTTTTTTCAGTGGTGCACAAAGCGCTCAGGGCGGCATTTTCAATAGTGATGATGCAGCCGACATAAATATCATCAGTGTCTTCAACCATGACCTTATTGCCGGCACTTCTGCAGCCGAATACCGTGTTTTTACTTCAGGAACAGCGCCGGCAAGGGTTTGCACCATACAGTTCAAAAACCTGCGCGAAAAAACAACGCTGCCGTTGCAACAGTTCAATAATATTTCTTTCCAAATCAAACTGTATGAAACATCAAACCGTATTGAGATGATATATGGCAACTGGCAGGCATCTGCCAATGCTTCTGAATTTAAGACTGCGGCTGTGGGGCTAAAAGGCCCGGGCAGCGATTACGGTCAATTGCTGGTGGCACGCAAAGGTTCCACGCAGGCATGGTCAAATACCATTTTTGAAAATGTTAATTACAGCTCCGATGCCGCACTGAATTTTGGGAATCCGCCATTACGTCCCGCTCCTGAAAGCGGAAGAACGTTTTTATTCATTCCGCAGATGCTGCCTGCTGTAATCACCACCACGGCATCGGGCATTACCTCCTTTTCAGCTATTCTGAACGGAAGCGTAAATGCCAATGGTGTTGTTACCCTGGTATTTTTTGAATATGGTACCGATGCAGCTTATGGAAATACAATTGCCGCCAACCCCGGCTCTCTGAGCGGAACAACCAGTACTCCTGTGTCCGCTTCCATTTCAGGCCTGATCAACAATACAACTTATCATTACAGGGTGGTTGCCATAAATAACCTGGGAACATTTTATGGCAATGATATATCGTTTGTGGCAGGGGATGTCACAGGCATAAAAAATGAAAACGCAGACACATTCGTTTTTCATCCGAATCCTGCTGACGACCGTTTATTTGTTGATATACCCGGACTAAAAGAAAACACAATCCTGAGTATTCTGGATTTGCAGGGCAAAGTTGTTTTTATGCAAAATGTAAATCATGCCGGCGAAGAAATCATGATTGACGGCCTGTCCAAAGGGATGTATTTGATAAAAATAGCTGATGGCGAGAAATGTGTGGTAAAAAAATTCGTGAAAAAATAATGTTTTTTTCTCCCCATGTTCAGTCAGCAGAGATGATATTATTTGCTACCGAAAACTAAATCCAGTGTAGGCAGCAGGTGCCATTGCTTTCCGAAAGGATAATCACCGTAGCACAATTTGTACCCGGCTTTCAACCGAAAATTTTTTCCAAGATTACACATGATCGTTCCTGTGTTTTCCATAAAGAAATTATGCTCATGTACAGGTACAACAAAAAATTGTACATCAAACCAATATCCCCACGACCGTTTTATCTTTCCCCTGATATCGGCGCCCAACCTGAAGGTACAGGTATTGAACAGGTGCGATGTGCGCGGATAGATAAGAGGAAAATCAATGGTAGCCAACGGGTCAAGGAATCCGTCGCGCATGCTGAGGTAAACTCCTGCACGGGCCGAAACATAAGCGGTATCAAACACCAGTTTGGTTACAACGAAAGAATTAGAAATAGTAAACATATTCGGAAAACTAAACTGGGGAGATAATATTCCTCCGGTTCCCTTGCGGCTGAGAAGTTTAAACAACAGTGTATTATACTGTATCCCATGTTCACTAGCCATCTGAAAACCTCCGGGAGCGGCGAGAAAAACTTTTACACCGGCATTTGGAACAACACACATCTGCAGAACATTGGCATCAATTTCGACCCTGTTGCTGAGCCCGTAACGGAAGGGCTGTACAATGCCGCTTTCATATTTGTTTTTACGCATCAGAAATGCGGTATGGTAACTCCATCGGTTCATCAATGGGGAGCTTTGTGCCGCCAGTTCCTGAACTATAAGTAAAGCAATTATGTATAAAAAAATTCTTTTCATATTATGTTTTTTCAATTCTGATATTGTAATATTTATATTTAGTTCAGCCCTGCCTGCTTCAGCATTATTTGGGCAATACAAGCATGGAACTCACCGGGGTGTGATCCGATTCATAGAACGCGTCCTGGTGTGTAACTGTAGAATTGGCAACCCAGTGCAAATTGGTAAATAAATAGTCAAGCGTGCGGTCGAAATTTTCTGTTGGTCTTGTGGTATGTGTGAAGTAGGCCGATTGGTTCGCCTGGTACTGCACCAGCGGAAGGGCGCATGAATAAACATGATAAATAGGCAGCAGCCATTCCTGTTCGGGTGTATAATCACTGCCGGGCTTGTGCATGGGATCGTCACCAGGTTGATGGTACGATTCGTCAGGACACATGTCTTCAAAGCAATAATCTGTTTTGGTGGAACCGGGAGGTAAAGTGTTGAGGTCGCCGCCTGCCAGGAAATACCCTCCTGCATTATTGATTTCGTCGAGTTTTTCCTTG
>Ga0116171_10002344_pt1 | contig 18004 bp, 17 predicted proteins | sample AD_JPNHW2_MetaG_FD_89798 | JGI IMG/M metagenome (GOLD analysis project Ga0116171, IMG submission 89798) | Active sludge microbial communities of municipal wastewater-treating anaerobic digesters from Japan - AD_JPNHW2_MetaG | ecosystem: Engineered > Bioreactor > Anaerobic > Digestate | place... | reverse complement strand
CTGGAATGATCCATGGAACTCGGTCTTGGTTTTACATGCAGCCGGTGACCTTAACAGCAGTGGTTCGTTGAGCGGGAGGGGAACTTATGGAAGCTATTGGGGAAGTACCCAGAGTAATGCGACGGATGGTCAAAACCTGCATTTCTTCAGTGGTAATAGTTATACAGGTACTACCAACAAGGCGAACGGCATGCCCATACGGTGTATTAAGGATTAGGTGCACCCAGACGCACTTTAAACATCCGGAAATTCATTGATTTTGCATACATTAGTAACATGTAAAAATGAACCCGCAAAACAACAAAGACGCTGATCAACAAGTTGTTGCTCTAGTAATAGAACCTGCAATCCAGATCAATCAAAGGCTGAAAGATGAAGTATTAGAGCAGGTTGAACAACAGGGAATGGTGGTGGTCCAATGTTCCTGCGTCACGGAAATTGAGATGCGTATCCGGATATGGGAAACCACTGTTCTTATTGACCACAGCTCAGGAAACCGAAGCAAATTGCTCCATGCCTTCGGTATTACCGTTGCACCGGTATGGATGTTTCTGGAAGCCGGAACAACGGCCAGGTTTACATTGGTGTTCGAAAAGCTGCCAAAGACCTGCGAATCGTTCGACCTTTATGAGGATATTCCGGAGGACAACGGTTTCCATATTAAGAACATCAGGCGGAATAAAAGCGATGTTTACAACATCAGGATCACATGAGGGGGGCAATTGAAGGACAATCTGGAAGTGATGACAGGATAAGTAGCTAACTGGTTTTACTTGAAAACAAAAAGTCCTTATTCCGTCATGGAGTGGGGACTTTTTGATTGCTGATAATACATTGATTATGAATAATATTTCTGGATTACTGATTTCTTATATTTTTTATATTATTGATAATCAAATTGTTATTAAAATGTTTCACCATTATTACACCTAAAATAAAAACGGCTGACAATTTTTTGATTATCAGCCGTTTGCGTCTTATTTTGTAGCCCGTAGCGGAATCGAACCGCTGTTACCAGGATGAAAACCTGACGTCCTAACCCCTAGACGAACGGGCCTTATTAATTTGGGTGTGCAAAATTATAAAATCTTTTTAAGTTATACAAGAAAAATCAGAATCCTTCTCATCCGCTATTCAACTTCTCCCTGAGGAGGTTTTGTTCAGTCTCGAGTCGCGCAATTTCTTCCGATCGACGGGAAATACTTTTTCGTGTTGATACGATTCGGGCTTCGATTCCGGTCATTGCTGTGCTCTCTTTTCCGGAATCCCTGATTATGTCCTGCTGATCCAGCAGATCCTGTAAAGAGGAACGGTCGTGGCTTAGTTTTTCCTGTATTTCAAAAATCTCTGCAGCGTATTGCGACAATCTGTAGTTCATCTTGATTTCCCAGTTCTTTTTCTTGGTCCTGAAAAATTCATCAAGGCGCTTGCTGAGGATATCAAACGCTGTTTGCAAACGGCTGTAAAGCTCTTCACGTTGTTCGTGAATCATTCGAATTCCTTTGAATTCATTCTGGATCTTCTTTAGGTATTCCCGCGTTTCCTTATATTCATGCGTGGTTTCAGCCTGGTTGAGACCGTCATCAACCATGAGCTTCAACCGTTGGTAATTTTGTTGTGCTTCGAGTTCGAAAGCATTGCGTTCCTGGTTGCGGCGTGTCTTCAGCGTCTCAAATGCCTCCTGTAGCTTTCGGAACAGTTCATCGCGCTGTTCGTGAAATAATTTTGCACTTTTTATCTGAGATTGCAGGTCGAGCAAGGAATCCCATAATTGCCTGAAGTCATCCGTCTCCCGTGATCGACTCAACGCCTCCTCCACAGCTGGAAGTATGGTATTATAATTTTCAAGTACCAGTCTTTCGAAGGAAAGCTTTTCTTCCTCGATCCGTTTATTTACAATTGCAAATGCCTCCTGAAGTCTGGCATAAAGATTTTCCCTGTCGTCCCGGTACAATTTCAGCCCCCTGAATTGATTCTGGACCTGAATCAGCAGGCTTTTTGCTTCACGGGGATCGTGAATACGGATGGCTTTTGGAATCTCTGATTCGACGACCTCCTGAAGCCGTAAAAAATTCAGTCGGGCATCGTCGGTACGGTCTTTTTCCTGATCCATTCTTATTTCTTCACACAGCGAACGCTGAAAGCAGACTGGATATCATTTGAACTTTTCCCGATACTCTTATCTCCACGTACAAACAGATAATTGTTTGCCGCATCACCCGAGAGTGTAGCAGACCATAATCCCCCCCAAATCCCAACTCCTGTGAATGTACTGTCGGCATGCCTGATGCCGGCTAATAATGATGAAAGGGTCTTTGCATTTTCAGGCAAATTGGTATTCGCCGCCCAATAGATGGAGTCGACAGCCTGTAGTTTTCCGCCGGCTGCTTCATTTCCCCCCAGGCTCCGGATCATTACATCAAAGTCGATATCAGCAGGCAACCTCCAACCTTTCGGACAGGAAGTCATGGCGGCAGCGTGGGTGTACAACCTTCCGTAAATGGCTTCATTGCCTGATTCATTATTATAAAGCCAGCTTCCGGAAGAGGAGAGGTATTTAAGGTTTTCAGCCATCCAAACCTTCTTTCCGATCTTGATCCATTGGTAAACACGATTGTCACGGGAATCCTTAAAAGAACCCTTATCCTGGGCAGCAAGCGAAGGAACCATTCCCACCATCATTACGGTGACCAGGATGCAAAGGACAACCGCCACAAAATTCTTTTGATTTTTCATTTTTTCAGATTTTATTTTATCGGTTTAATAAAAGTTATACAGCCGTCGGCGTATGTTTTTCCAAATTCAAATCAGTTATTTTGGTCGTGTAAAATTAGACGAGTTTCCTAAATTCACCAAATCTGAATGAAAATATTCCATTTCACAACTCCTATTTTCTGCCGGTCATTTTCAAGATGAAAAACCGTATTTTCGCAAAAATCATGATTCATGACAAAAAATTCAATGCTGCGAAGTGAAACAGGTAAAAGTTACCTGATTCCCTTTATTTTATTGACTTCACTCTTTTTTCTCTGGGGATTTGCACACGGATTGCTCGATGTACTGAACAAACACTTTCAGGAACTGCTTCATATGTCAAGGGCCGAATCGGGATTGGTGCAATTCTCGGTGTATGGTGGTTATTTCCTCGCTGCATTGCCCGCAGGTTGGTTCATGAATCGATTCGGATATAAGCGGGGTATTATAACCGGACTGCTGCTGTACGCTTTTGGTGCTTTCTGCTTTTACCCTGCTGCTGCGATTCAAACATTTCCTCCATTTCTTACGGCTTTGTTGATTATTGCCTTCGGCCTCGCGTTCCTTGAAACCGCGGCAAATCCTTATGTGTCGGTGCTGGGACCTCCTGAAAGCGCTGAACGACGGCTTAATTTTTCGCAATCCTTCAATGGGTTGGGCTGGATCTTCGGCCCGCTCACCGGTGGAATGATTATTTTCGGACTCCAGTCAAGTGGAGAAAATCCATTTTCCTCAATCTCATGGCCCTATATCGGAGTCGGATTTGTAGTGCTGATGGTGGCATTGCTGTTTTACAAGACCAGACTGCCTGAAATACAGGAACATTCCCCCCCGGAGCTCTCCTGTCGTCAACCGGAAAGAGAAGAATCAGCGACCGTTGCCGGATCAACCAATCTAAGAGAGAAAATCTCAATGGATATCCCTGTAAAAGGAAGGTACAAGGACTTACTTAAACACAGAATCTTTCTCCTTGCAGTCGTTGCACAGTTCCTTTATGTAGCTGCGCAGACTGGGATCAATAGTTTTTTTATAAACTTTACAACGGAAACCATCCAGGGAATCACCAATAAACAGGCTGCCCTGTTGCTCTCATTCGGAGGAATGGGACTCTTCTGGGCCGGCCGGTTGTCGGGTAGTTTTTTGATGCGTCGCTTTCTTCCCGATAAATTGTTATCGGTTTTCGCATCCTTGTGCGTCCTTTTAATGGTTCTTGTCATTTCCGGACTTGGCTGGCTTTCAGTGACGGCGCTTTTCGTTACCTATTTCTTTATGTCGATCATGTTCCCGACGATCTTTGTCCTGGGTCTTAAAGAATTAGGCCCTTTAACAAAAAAAGGTTCTTCTTTCCTGGTTATGGCGATCGTCGGGGGAGCTTTAAGTCCCATCTTCATGGGTTACATTGCCGACCAAACTGCTATTCAGTGGGGTTTTTTTGTGCCCCTTGCCTGTTTTGTCTATGTGGTCTTTTTTGCGAAAATAGCCGGGTACGGAAGGAAAATCTTGCCTCTGCGATCGAAAGCCGGAATTACAAGCTAAAAACAGGCTCCATCAACTTCCATTTTTCCGATGATGTAGATCCCGGGACAGAAACCTGAAAACGTGATGTAAACGATTCCCACTCCATTTGACGCGGCAGTGACGCAAGCAGTGCCATATCCCGCTCAAAATCAAAATCCGGACCTCCTTCCAGCAACATGAATAAATGGTTGCCCATCCGGTAAATCTCCATTGTTTCAATCCCGACAGCCCTGATGCCTTCAGGGATTTCAGGCCAGATATTCTCGGACTTGTGCCAATAAAGATATTCTTTTATCAGATCAGGGTCATCCTTTAAATCAAGGGTCAGACAGAAACGTTTTTTTCTCATAAAAGATTTTTTCGAAAATTACTAAAATATGATTCCGATTTTATAAAATCACCAGTCGGAAATGTAATTTTTATCTTTGTAAACTACATCTTATTGACAATAATTTGACTTTTACAATGCAGTTATCCCGAGATGAACAGTATTTCTTTGTTTTCGAACCTGTTCAGATTCGGTATATCTTTGAAAAAAATCCGCTATGGAAATACTACTTTCAGTGCCGCCTCACTATGCCGATTACATCCGAAAACATAAGTTTAGCTTTCCTGAAATAACCGCCGTTTATTCTGATCCTCCCGGACAAAAATCGGGTTCCGGGGGCGGAACGGTCAACATATTATGGCAACACGGAATGGATCCTGCCGGGAGAAGGATCATTGTTCATGCTGACGGTCAAAGTCGCAGGTTGCCTTCTTACGCGCCGGTTGGCAAGAGTTTTATTCCCTTTCCGGTGTTTAAATGGGGGAGGGGTCAGCACATCGATCAAACCCTTCTTAATGTTCAGCTCCCGTTGCTTAAGAAAATTCTGGAATCGGCCCCCGAAGGACTTAACACGCTTATTGCAAGCGGAGATGCGCTTGTCTGGGCAGAAACCTTTTCAGCGAATATTCCCGAGGCAGATGTCGTTTGCGTTGGAATCTGGGCTCAACCCGAAGTGGCCGGCCGGCATGGGGTTTTTATCTGTCCCAGGCATGACCCGACACAGCTCGACCATATGCTTCAGAAACCCGACCTCCGGACACTGCAAGAACTTGCCGGGGACTATCTGTACCTGCTCGATGCAGGCATTTGGCTTCTTTCAGACCGTGCACTGGAACTGCTTTTTGAAAAGGCCGGATGGAATGCAGGGAAGCACGCATTCAGAAATACAGTACCGGAGTATTATGATTTGTATACAGATTTTGGAAAAATACTCGGAACCGGCTCAGGAAAAGAACACGGCCGCCGTACGCCAAATCTTACTTGCCGGATCCTCCCATTGGATAAGGGTGAATTTTATCATTTCGGATCAAATGCCGATCTCCTCAGGTCAACAGCGGCAATGCAAAACAGGGTGATTGATCAGCGTGAAATTTGGCATAAAAAAATTAAACCCGCCCCCGAGATCTTTGTCCAGAATTCAATCACCGGTGTTTCTTTCCTCGAAACCAACACCTCCATTTGGATAGAAAATTCTCATATTCCCGCGGGCTGGACGTTGCATGATCACCATATTCTGACAGGGGTACCCGAAAATTCCTGGGAAATTGAGTTGCCGCCAGGACTGTGTATTGACTTTGTCCCGGTTGAGTCGAACGACTGGGTTCTCCGCATTTATCAATTTGAGGATTCTTTCAAAAGTCACGAAGGGATTGATTTTGATCCCTATACCTTACCCCGTTACCCGGTTTATGCTGCAAAAGATCTTTCTTCCGATCTGTTGAATTATTGGATCAGGCGAAGTCGTGCTGATCCACCGCCGCAATTGAAAATGAAAAAAACCGGCAACGAAGATCCTGTCACAACAAGACGTTCCCGCAATGAACAGGTGTTTAATCAGGATTTACTGATAAATACCGAGGCCTTGCCTGTTCCTAAAAGATTTCTATCGGCACGGGAACTGATATCGGGTGTGAACCTGTCCCGACTTATCCGGCAGCGAAGTGCCAATGTAAAACATTCCCTGCAGGCCGTGGCGCGTAATCACCGGCACAGCATCTTTTATCAGCTTGACCTGAAAAAACTTGCCGAAATGTTTCACCTTACAGGCCTTGATCTCCCGGAAGTTCCGGATGCTACCACCGACCTCATGACCCGGATACATGATCTGATGTTCCGTTCCGCTTATACCAGGAAAAAGTCGGAGGCCGATTCTCTTAGGTTTGAAGATGATGCATTCAGATTAATGCGGGATGGGATGTTGACTGATATTGCAAAAGTCAAGGAAAATCCGGTCATTTCACTGAAATGGGATCAGATTCTTTGGGTCAGGAGTCCACTGAGACTTGATCTGGCCGGTGGATGGACCGATACGCCTCCCTACTGCATACTTTACGGAGGCGCCGTGGTAAACATGGCTGTCGAGCTTAACGGCCAGCCTCCCATCCAGGTTTATATCCGCCGGACAAAGAATCCTGAAATAATTATTCATTCCATCGATCTCGGAGTAAGCGAGGTGATCCGCGAATACCAGGACCTGCAGAACATGGCAGTGGTCGGGTCCGCGTTTTCCGTACCTAAAGCAGCATTGATGCTGACCGGGTTTTATCCTGACTATTCGGGACATCAATACAAAACACTTCGTAAACAGTTACAGAGTGTCGGTGGCGGACTTGACATTTCGCTGATGGTTGCAGTGCCGAAAGGGTCGGGTCTGGGAACCAGCTCAATCCTTGCATCAACCCTTTTAAAGGGACTTTCTGATTGTTGTTCTCTGGATTGGGATCTAGGAGAGGTGTCGTCCAGAACGCTCCTGCTAGAACAATTACTCACAACCGGCGGGGGATGGCAGGATCAGATCGGAGGTATTTATGAAGGGGTTAAACTCATTGAAAGTACTCCTGGGCTCAGGCAACGACCTTCCCTCTGCTGGGCCCCTGACCATTTATTCACTGAAATCTGTTTCCACGATCAGATATTGATCTATTATACCGGAATCACGAGGATCGCCAAGCATATTTTAAAAGATATTGTTCGGGGTATGTTCCTCAACTCATCCCGTCACCTTGAAATTCTGAACGAGATGAAACATCATGCCCGCATCACCTACAATTCTTTGCAACGCCATGACTGGCAGGGACTGAATTCAGCCATTGCCCACTCCTGGAAACTTAACCAGATGCTCGATTCAGGGACCAACCCGCCTGCCATCAACAATATCATTGACCGGATTAAAGATTACACCGCTGCCTGTAAATTATTGGGTGCCGGAGGCGGTGGTTATCTGATGATCTTTGCAAAGGATCCCAAAGCGGCGGGAATCATCAAATCAAAGCTTATTCAGGATCCACCCAACCCACAGGCAAGGTTTGTTGACTGGAATCTTTCATATACAGGCCTCGAGATTACCAAAAGTTGATCTTTCATTAAAGACCTGAAAAAATCAACTTTACCCCCGGGATGAAAAAATTTTCTTACAGAAAGTGCGGCTACTTTAAAATTATGAAGGAGCCCTGACCGATCTGGTCCTTCTGCCTGATCACATACTGGTATATGCCCCCGGGCAGGGATGTCAGTAATACAGAAATGATCCGGGTCCCCTTTTCATGGCCTGATACACGATCATAAACCTGTTTTCCAGCGGCATCAAGGATCGATATCCTGATTCCGGCGTCACCGGCATCCGCCAATTCAAAATAAATTATATCACGTGCTGGATCAGGGAAAACCCTTCTGACAAATTCTGAGAAGTTATCAGGGTTCCCGGGCATCCCGGTAGGTGAATATTCGGGTTCAAACACCGCCATGCCATTTCCTCCGGGCCGGACCCCGTTCCAGATGTGGAAGGCTTTTTGTTTGACGGGATTCATTAAAACCCTTGGACAGGGAGCCGTCAGATTGCTCTGGTCATTATAGCCCGTTTTGATGATTTCCCAGGATGATGGATCGGTGAGCTCCTGAGACTTATTAACATAATTCAGTTGTTGTGACGTGGAATCAAAGTAAGTTGCCAGAAATTTATTGCTTTGGGGATCAAAAGAAATATCGGGTTGCAGGTTATATTTGGTATTACCGGTAACATCAAGCCTTGTCCAAAAACCACCCCCCAACGGTGATTTGTTCGATGTCCCTGCAATATTGTAGTTGCCTGCATTCACAAATCGTTCGAACAGGATTGCAACGGAAAGGCCTTTGATACCATTCGAAATGTTATTGTGCTGGCAGGCGATGGAGGGATTTTTACATAGATTCGACAATCCCGCCGCATCATCCATGCTGACCATGAATGTAAAGTCGCTGTTAAAAGAAGCTTGATTATGGGTTTCCCAGATTTTCCCCAGTAAACCGGTAGTCGGTTCTTCGATTGCTACAAAATAGATTCCATTAGGGTAATCAAGTGACCGGCCAGGTGCCAGGGCAACCTGTCCGTACTTCCCCCATGAAATCCCAAGTACCTTACGGGTTGAAAAAGTCGTACCTCCGTCACCTGAAACCATAAAAATGGCGGTATCTGCGGGTGATGAGTCGGTCGTGAAAACAACCCCGATACTGTATGGTGATGCACCCGAGGAAGGGAATGGAAAATCAGAGGCGATCGCGACATCGTGATAGGCTGCGTCGTTCATCGAATGCAGTTGCGACTCCCCAAGCTGGATCATGGATGCATCGAAAGTATAAACCATGATTGAAACAGAAGCCCTGCCGGGAATAGTGACGGAACTGGTGGCAATAAATAACCTGATATCGCTTTCATCATTACCGCAAACACTCAAACCCAGGGATTCACAAATTGTTCCGGGCTGGTTTACGGAAGATACGGACCAGGTCAATCCGTGATCTATTGATTTCGCTATCTGAAAACCGCCGGTTCCCAATGAATAGCAGGCAAACAGCCAACCATTCGGAGCAACACCGATTTGTGCATTCCGCTGATCCTGGGTTGCATCATCATGAACGATAATGTCGGTCCCGTACTTTGGATTGTCGCCTTCAACCAGAGGCTGAATGTTTTGAGCCCTGTTAATTACCTGTCCGGATGTATATACCCATGTCAGCAACATCAGCGTGACCATGTAGCGTGCTTTTGCTTTCATAAATTATTAATTTACAATATAAATATAATTTTGCTGATGATTTTCCGGTTACAGCCTGCCGTCAACAGAGTTCCGCGGCAGCAGGGCCTTGATATCATAGACAATCAGTTTTTCAGGTTTGACGGACAGGTCAACCGTTTTAAATTCATCGTGAGCGACCGCAAGTACCAATGCCTGATACGTATCTGTTACCTGAATGGGCAGGGACAGATCGATCAGGTTCAATCCGTATTCATGGCGAACCTCGTCTGCATCTGCCCAGGGATCATAAACATCAACCGAACAGCCGAAACTGCGCAATTCCCTGATAAGATCAATTACCTTTGAATTTCTGATATCGGGACAATTCTCCTTAAAAGTGATGCCCAAAACCAGGACCCTACTTCCTTTAACAAGAATCTCTTTTCCGATCATCATTTTTACGATACGACGGGCAATCCAGGCTCCCATACCATCATTCATCCGCCTGCCTGCAAGAATGATTTCAGGATGGTAGCCGGCCTCCTCCGCTTTTTCTGCGATATAGTATGGATCAATGCCAATGCAATGGCCTCCAACAAGTCCGGGCTTGAATTTGAGAAAGTTCCATTTGGTGCCTGCCGCTTCAAGTACATCGGTCGTATCGATCTCAAAATAGCTGCATATTTTAGCTAATTCATTCATAAAGGCGATATTGATATCGCGCTGTGAATTCTCAATTACTTTTGCAGCTTCTGCAACTTTAATGGAAGGAGCTTTATGGGTTCCGTTTTTCAGAATGGAGTTATACAACCGGTCGATCAGATCAGCTGCAGCGGGCGTGGAGCCGCTGGTAATCTTTTTAATCGTCAGAACCGTATTGACCTTGTCACCGGGATTGATCCTTTCCGGTGAATATCCGGCAAAAAAATCTGCCTGAAATTTCATTCCTGATACCCGTTCAATAACCGGTATGCAATCGTCCTCGGTACAACCGGGATATACGGTCGATTCGTAAATCACGATTCCGCCTTTTGATATCACACGGCCAACTGTTTCGCTGGCTTTTATCAACGGTGTCAGGTCCGGCCGGTTGTTTTTATCCACGGGAGTGGGAACTGTAACAATAAAAACATTGCAAATCTTCAGTTCTTCAATGTTTTTGGTAAGATACAGGCCGGTCGCTGTTTCAGATTCCGGTGCCCTGACAATCACCGATTGCAGGTTTGAATCCTCCACCTCAAGCGTACTGTCATGACCCGCAAGCAATTCACTGATCCGTTCTTCTTTGATGTCAAATCCGATGACCGGGAATTTCTTTGCAAATTCTACCGCCAAAGGTAATCCGACATATCCCAGCCCGATCACTGCAATGTGCAGTTCATTTATTTTGGGAAGTTCATGCGCCATTCAAAATGTTTTGATTTGTTATTAATTATCTGATCCGCTCAATAAGTAAAGGTGAAATAGACAAAGTAAGTACCTGATTCAGGTGATCGATCCGGATGATCACCTTTTTCTTATTGGAAATGGAAATCAATTCTCCTTCCAACCCGATCAATTGACCGGCTGTGATCCGCACCCGTACACCCGTTTCAAAGGTGTCGGGAATACAAGTAACAGGAACATCTGAACCTGTGACTGCTTTCAGGGTATCGATTTGCCGTTCAGGGATCACGGCGGGTTTTCCTGAAAACCAGACATATCTTACTGCCCCCGGTGTGTTGAGTACCTCATAATAATCCCTGGAGGTTATCCTGACGAAACAATAAGAACGAATGATGGGTTCATCGATCAGTTTTTTACGATCACTCCAGTGGTGAAGCGCTTTCCGAAGAGGAACATAGGCTTCAATTCCCTTTTCGTTTAACATCAGCATGAGCTTTTTTTCCCATCGGGAACGCGTGTAAACGGCGTACCAGGCTAAAGTGGCCGGAAGATTTCGTGCGACTCTTTTTGTCTGATTTTGGCCTTCACGTACCGATGCTAACCCGGGTTCAGGACTCATTGCTTGATTCTGATTTTCGACGCTAAGTTACTGTTTCCGGGTCATAATTTTCCGGAATTGACAGGTAATGATACGTCGATCTGTACGACAGCAAAGATATTGAAATCATCGGAATGATTTTTCTGATACTAAATGAAAAATGGAGGTCCGGAACAACCTTCATCCAAACAGGAAATGCCCTATTTGCTAATTAGATCATAAAACCCTATATTTGCACCCTTTGTCAAAAAACCGGACTTATGAGTTTGAGAGCCAAAACAACGGAATTGAAACGAAGAATGCAGGAAGCCTTTCAGGGGGGCGGTGAGCAGGCCCTTGAAAAGCAAAAGGCCTCCGGAAAAATGACTGCCCGTGAACGGATTCTTGCCCTTCTCGATCCAAATTCATTCCATGAATATGATCTTTTTGTAAAGCATGCCGGCCAGGATTTTGACATGGATAAAAAATATCTTCCGGGCGATGGAGTTATCACAGGAACGGGCTCCATAAATGCATGGCCTGTCTGCATTTTTGCCCAGGATTTCACGGTAGCAGGTGGCTCTTTAGGATTTATGCATGCCAAAAAGATCACCAAAATCATGGATCATGCAATGAAGATGAAAGTTCCCCTGATCGGGATCAACGATTCAGGAGGAGCCCGGATCCAGGAGGGGGTGAATTCATTGGCCGGATATGGTGAAATTTTCTATCGGAATACCCAGGCTTCCGGTGTCATTCCTCAGATTTCGGTTATTCTTGGCCCGTGTGCTGGTGGCGCAGTTTACAGTCCGGCACTGACCGACTTTGTGTTCGTGGTCGACAAGATTTCCAAGATGTTCATCACGGGCCCCGAGGTTATCAAAACGGTACTGGGAGAGGAAATTTCGATGGAGGACCTGGGAGGTGCCCGCGTCCATGCTGAAATTACCGGAAATGCGCATTTTTATGCCGAGAGCGAGATGGAATGTTTTGAACAGATCAAGCGTCTGGTAAGCTATATTCCATGGAATAATGAAAAGAAGGCTGAAGTTTTCCCTAAAAAAGCCCCCAAATCAAGGCAGTATAAGCTGGATCATATTTTCCCGACCAACCCGATGAAACCTTATGACGTCAGAGATGTTATCAGAGCCATTTCGGATGACAGCGATTTCTTTGAAGTTCAGGAATTGTGGGCCGGAAACATCGTGATCGGATTTGGCCGGCTTGACGGACAGACGATCGGATTCGTCGCCAATCAGCCGATGGTTCTGGCCGGGGTGCTTGATTGCGATTCAAGTGATAAAGCCGCACGTTTTATCAGGTTTTGCGATGCCTTTAATATTCCCCTCGTCACCCTGGTCGACCTGCCCGGATACCTCCCGGGAGCTGATCAGGAGCATGCAGGCGTTATCCGGCATGGTGCGAAAGTGCTCTATGCATACAGTGAGGCAACCGTGCCAAAATTGACCGTAATTCTGCGAAAAGCCTATGGCGGCGGATATATCGCCATGTGTTCAAATCATTTAAGAGCCGACTTTGTCTTCGCCTGGCCGACTGCTGAAATTGCTGTAATGGGTCCCGAAGGTGCAGCCAACATCATCTTCCGTAATGAAATCAAGGCCAGCGACAATCCGGAAGAAACCCGAAAAAGATTGATCGAAGAGTACCGGCAGAAATTTGCAAATCCCTATGTGGCTGCCGCTTATGGGTATGTTGACGCCGTGATTGAACCAAACGAAACTCGTAATTACTTAACACATTCACTCGTACTTGCCCAGAGTAAAAGAGAAGTGTCACCGAGTAAGAAACACGGAATTCCTCCTTTCTGATATGTTTTCCTGAAAACTGATTTTTTTCCCGGGCGATCTGTAAGGTTTATTAACCTCATAAAATTAACACATGGACGAGACAATTGAATATGTCGACTTCAAATTCGAAGAGATCGTTTATAAAACGACCCTAACGAAAAAGTTTGCGAATCGGAAACCCCACCATAACCCCGACTCAAGAAAAGTTTTTGCCTTTATTCCCGGGACAATTCTAAAAGTTCTTGTCAAAGAAGGCGCTAAAGTTAAAAAAGGGGATCCCTTGGTGATACTTCAGGCAATGAAAATGGATAATTCGTTGCTTGCCACACGCCCCGGTGTGGTAAAAAAGACCTATGTCAAACAAGGAGATACGGTCCAAAAAAATTGCCTGCTTCTCGAATTGAAATAATTTTTTTCTCATAGCAACCCTTTTTGAGCCTGTGCAGTCTTTGATCAAAAGAAGTTGTTATGAAGAGAAAAAAAGTCGATCTTCTGAAAATCCAGAACGTATTATTATCTTCCTGCCCGTTCATCAGTTTTGCTTTTATCCAGGGACCTGATAGCTCAGGATTCATAATGCCTCCCGGAAACATTGACCTTGCCGTATACCTTGATGGCACCATTGGAACTTACCAGGCCCTTGAAAGAATCTTACCTGTAATGACCCATTCAGTTCCGCAAGTCTTTTGCGAATTGACCATTCTGAACCGCGTCGACCCGATAACCCGGTACAATGTATTACAAAAATCCCCGTTGTTTATCCGTGAAAAAAGGGAGAACCAATTTTCACAGTTTGTCAGAAAAACCAACCTCGATTACCGGGTTTTAAGAGCGCAGTATCGCAGAAGAGGGCTGTTGAGTGATACCAATCAGGCAATGCCTGATCCATCGTTCATTTTATCAAGAGAAAATTTTCCACCGAATGTAAAATCCAAAATCTGATCTGTCGGACCAGGCAATTTCAAACAATCGTACCGAATCGGACCAGATGTGTAAACAACGAACTGCTGTACCTCCCGGGAAAATGCATCTAAAAATATGCCCGGCATTTTTATAGCGATGCAGCAAAAAAGAAAATGCATTGCATTTTCAGAAAGATGCAGTAAAATTGAAGTATTCGGTTTGTTATATTTGCATGTTTATATTGCATTTGATTGTCTGATTCGTGAAGATTACAAAAACAGAGTTTATCTGCAGCAGTCCGTCGCTGAAATTTTGCCCGCGCGGAAACCATCCTGAATTTGCCTTTATCGGCAGATCAAATGTGGGAAAGTCATCACTGATCAATATGTTGACCGGTTTTAAAGGATTGGCCAAAATATCGTCAACTCCGGGGAAAACACGGCTTATTAATCATTTTAAAGTGGAATCGGAATGCGGTCCTGCAGGAATCGACTTTTCCGATCTCAGCAGCACAACCAGCGGTTTGGATGAGTTTCCATTCAAAATAACCTGGTATCTGGTGGATTTACCCGGATATGGTTTTGCTAAAATTGCCCGGACAGAGCGTGAAAAATTCGAAGGAATGATCCGAAATTTTCTGGAAAAAAGAGAGAACCTTGCGCTGACCTTCCTCCTGATAGATTCCCGGCTGGACCCTCAAAAAATAGACCTTGAATTTATACGCTGGCTTATACAACAAAATGTCGCGTTTGTTATCCTCTTTACCAAGACCGATAAACTGTCGAAAAGCCAGGTTAAAAGCAGACTTGAAACATATCGGAGTACCTTGGCCATGACCTGGAAATCAGTACCTGAAATCATTCCTGTTTCCTCCGTGACAAAGACCGGGAAAGCCGAGGTTTTACAGACGGTGAAGGAGGTCCTGCTCGAAATTTCTTAGTTACAGATCAATTACTTACCCGAGCTCATAAACTTTTTCCTTGATCAGCGAGGCCCACTGGGAATCAGTTTTTGTCCGGTCAAAAGTCGTCCAGGAAATCGGATCCCCCACCATGATGGTAATTGTTTTTCCAAGTTGTTTTACCATCTCATCCACCAGATAAAGCATTTCGATATTGGCGCCAATACTCATTGATTTTCTCCAATTGGCAAGATTATAAAACCATTCAGAATTCCTTCCTTCAATAAAAACCGGAATAATGCTTCTTTGATATTTTTTCGCTTTTTTGATAAAGGTACTTTTCCATTCCAGGTCACGGATCACGCTATGATCATTGACCAAAGTCGATGCCGGGATGAAAAAAGTCGGGTCGCCCGAAATACCATTTCTGCAAGAACCGGGTACAGGTGCCGGCATGCCATTTCCAGGAGAGATGATCCATTTACCTGGATTTTCACGAATCAGTCTCTTTAGTTTGTGTTTGCGTGAAACCAATCCTGCAGGAAAATAGAGTACCATCTTACCGGAGGCAAAAGTTTCATCAATGAGCATTGCATTTTCAGTATTCCTGCCATGTTTATTGATGGGGATGAAAAGCGGTCTCAAGCCGGGTACATTCATGAGAAGGTCGTTGACCGGAAAAACAAGATCCTGTCTGAACTTCCCAAGCTGAAACATCAATGCCATACCATCAAGGCCTCCGAGAGGGTGATTGGCAGCCACGATAAAACGGCCGGTCGGAGGGATGACGGGATCAGGCTGATCATCGCCCGAATTACATGCAGGTTTTTTTCGCCGGTCAACCATCACAACATGAACACCGAACTCTTTTAATATCGCGTCAACAAATGGCAATCCCGATTTATCCCTGTTTCGCCAAATGTAACCGTTGATCTCATCCTGATGGGTGATCTTTTTCAGATACCGCAATACAAAACCGGGGATAAGCTTCTTCAAGGCGGGATTCTTGGAGGCGAAGAGCGCCTCGATATCGATTAGGTGTTCGGGAACTTCCATTTCACATTAATAACCAGTACAAAGGTACTAAATGGAAGGCATTCAATAATTCTCTATCTTTGTTCTTCCATTTCATTTTGTATGGAACCAATCATCGATCCCGTTGATAAAAGAATTCTGGAGGCCGAACTGACCGAAAGCATGTTTCTCAGAAACACCAACAACGGGCACAATAAAATTTTTGTTTTTAACGCACACGATGCGCCCAATTTGATGTGCGAATTAGGACGGCTGCGGGAGATTTCATTCCGGGATGCCGGCGGCGGTACCGGAAAGTCGCTCGATATCGATGAATTTGACACCATGGAGATCCCCTTTCATCAGCTTATTGTTTGGGATCCTGTCGAAATGGAGATCATCGGGGGGTACCGGTTTATACATGGTCGTGATATCGTATGTGAGCAAAAAGGATGCGTTCACAGTGCGACTGCGGAACTCTTTGATTTTTCGAACAGGTTTATTCATGATTTGCTGCCGGATTCCATTGAATTGGGAAGATCCTTTGTCCAACCCAATTACCAACCACTCGTTAATTTCAGGAAGGGCATGTACTCGCTCGATAACCTGTGGGACGGATTGGGGGCCATGATCATTGAAAATCCTGATGTAAAGTATTTTTTCGGTAAGATGACCATGTATCCGCAATACAATAAAGAAGCCCGCGATATCGTGCAGTTTTTTCTCCGGAAATATTTTCCTGATAATGAAACCCTGATGACACCGAGGGAACCGATTGTTAAAGTTACTCCTGATGCAATGATTTCAGAGATTTTCTCAGGAGTAACTTACGAAGAAAATTACAGGAGACTCATTCAGGAGGTGAAACGCAGGGGCGAATTCGTGCCGCCGCTCGTCAATGCTTATATGAACTTATCACCTACCATGCGGACATTCGGAACTGCCATCAATCATGGTTTTGGCGACGTGGAAGAGACAGGTATCCTGATCAATATCAATGACATTTATCCCCGGAAAAAAGAGCGTCATCTGAAAACATATATTCAGCGCCTTTCCGCTCTGAAAGGATTGCGTTGGCGCCGTCGGCGGTGAAATACAAAATCCCCTGCAGATCATTTTTTTTGGACCACATCCAAGCGTGTTTACACCGGGAATTGTGATCTGAAAATAATATCAACAGGGGATTCCAGATTCCTTATTGAGAACGCTTTCAGGAAGCTGCCACGGCCGATGCATTGGCCTTGAGCATTAGTTTCCTTTTCAGGTTCGAGGCTTTATTCTTGTGAATCACACTCTTTTTGGCCAGCTTATCAAGCTGAGAAAGCACTTTTGGAAGTTCCTTAACTACAGTATCCTTGTTCTCTTCTTCACGGATTTTCTTAACCGCGTTACGAACGGTGCGTCCCTGATAGCGGTTCAATGTGCGTTTGGTTTTGTTACTGCGAATACGCTTTTCAGCGCTCTGATGATTGGCCATGTTGAATAATTGTTTTTTAATTGGGGTGCAAAGATACAATCCTTTTCGGAATTTTCAAAACCGGTATCAGATTTTAATAGCTGACGCGTTTTACTTCGTCCTGCCATCGACACCCCTTTACTTCATTTTCGCAAGTTCTGCAGACCCGATCAGGAAACAGGAGTTTCAGCAGGCGTGATCACCGGAATCTGTTTTTTTACAACTTTTTTGGGAGCGGGCTTACGCTTCTTTGCCGTCTTTTTTTTTGATACAACCTTTTTAGGAGCCTCTTTTACCTTGGACTTTACTGCTTTCTCCTTCACGGGTTTTTCTTTCACAGTCTTGATCGCGGCCTCTTTCACCGGTGCAGAAATTTCTTCGGTCTTTGACTCTTTTCTTGGACGACCACGTTTTTTTCCTGTTTTTTTACCGGTTTTTTCAACAATCCCGGGTTTTTCCAATTTGTTCAATTTTGTTAAAATATTCTTTATTTCTGAAACATAATTTTCAGCATCCGCTAACTCGAGCTCATAATGATTTTTCAAAAATTCAAGCTCATTTTCACTGAATTTGATCGATTTCATACGGAATTTTTTAGGTGGTTAATTTTGTAAAATTATAAACAAAAATAAATAAGTAATTTATTT